>Ga0209432_1000253_pt1 | contig 9051 bp, 7 predicted proteins | sample METZYME_3_800m_FD_187551 | JGI IMG/M metagenome (GOLD analysis project Ga0209432, IMG submission 187551) | Marine microbial communities from oxygen minimum zone in mesopelagic equatorial Pacific - METZYME_3_800m (SPAdes) (version 2) | ecosystem: Environmental > Aquatic > Marine > Oceanic | place... | reverse complement strand
TTCGGATACCATCTCATTCTGGTCGAGCGGATACGGGGGGGGGAGCGTCGAGTACGGCATATCCTGTTCTCACCGGAGATCACGACAAGCGACGTCGAAGCGAACGACGCTCGAGCAGAGTCGTTCGCCGACAGGCTAAGAGCCGGTGAGACCACCATGGAGGACCTCGGCCTGGATCCCGATACGGTCCTGTTGCCTCTCGATGTGATCGCGCAGACATCTCCTGAGCTGGCCGGGGCGTTGCAGAATGGCCAGGTGGGTGACGTGATCGGGCCAGTCACTGTGGCCGACCCCCGGGCCGCAAATGCCCGGCTCCTCGCTGGGCTGTTGGAGATAAGGCCTGGAGGCCCCGGCGAGTTCTCCGAATATAAAGACATGATCGTGGAACGCATGAAGAATGAGCGTCTCACCGCGACCGTGATCGAGGAGCTGCGTAGTCAGGCGTACATCTCCATTCGCCTCGGCGAGGGCTGACGCGCGAAGACGCCTAATGTCCAGGCAACGTTTGGCGGTCACGCTCGGCGATCCACGCGGAATCGGCCCTGAGGTGGTTGCGGACGCGGTTCGGCATCTCGAAAACCAGGGCAGTGACACCGAGTTCATCTTGCTGGGTCCAGACGAGTTCAATCCGGGACTCGGCACGTACAACGGTGTAGGTCACTTCGACGGCTCCGAGCGTTCGGCTGGATTGCTGTCAGCCCTCGCTGTGGAGAGAGCGGTCCGCTTGGCCCTTGTTGGCACGGTAGCGGGAATCGTCACCGGTCCGATCCACAAGCCGGCTCTCCGTTCCGCTGGTTTCATGGAGCCAGGCCATACCGAAATGCTCCAGCGCCTCACTGATGTCTCCGACGTTGGGATGCTCATGGTCGCCGAGGAAACGGCTCTGGGGGCACCCCTACGGGTGCTCCTCGCTACGACGCATGTTCCACTACGCGACGTGCCCGATCTGTTGAGCACAGACCTGCTCGTTTCTCAGGCGATGCTCCTGAACTCATCGCTCGAAATCGACTGGAATCTCGCTCGTCCGCGCCTCGCACTCTGCGCCCTGAATCCGCACGCCTCCGATGATGGATTGTTCGGGGACGAAGAAAATCTTGTATTCCGGCCTGCAATAGATGCACTGTGTAAAGCAGATATCCAGGTAGAGGGCCCGATCCCTGCAGACACCGTGTTCAACCGGACGCTGAATGGGGAGTATGACGCGGTTATCGCCCCGTATCACGACGTAGGGATGGCCCCCTTCAAGACCATCGCTTTCGGAGCAGGGGTCAACGTGACACTGGGACTACCTTTCGTTCGGACGTCTCCGGATCACGGGACCGCATTCGATATTGTGGATACAAGTAGAGCGGATTCGTCGTCGATGCAGGCCGCGCTCCGAATGGCATCTGGGTTGGCGTCGAAACGTTTTGGCACTTTGGCGGCCCGTACATAGTGTTTTCTGCCCGCTCTATGGTCGGAAGTTGTTAATGAATATTAACTCGCGAGGTTACGATCCCACGTGATCAAGTTCATCCACGTGACCAAGGAGTACTCCCGCTCCGGACCGGCCCTCGACGATATATCGTTCCATTTGGTCAAGGGACAGTTCGCGTTTCTTACCGGGCACTCCGGATCAGGAAAGTCCACCGCTCTACGACTTGCACACCTAGCCGAGAGGCCGAGCGATGGAGAGGTACGTGTGAGCGGGTTCTCGTCCACGAGAACCTCTCGCCGAGACGTATGGAAGCTCCGCCGAAAGGTGGGTTACGTATTTCAGGATTTTCGTCTCCTTCCCGGCCGCACCGCTCTCGAGAACGTCTCCTTCGCCCTCGAGGTCATCGGTTCCCCGAAGAAGCAGATTTTCCCGCGAGCCCAACGGCTTCTCAGTCAAGTGGGCCTCGCACCAAAAGCGGGAGCGTGGGTTCATGAGCTCTCGGGGGGCGAGCAGCAACGCGTCGCCATCGCCCGAGCCCTCGCGAGCGAGCCGCTCCTTCTCTTGGCGGACGAGCCCACAGGCAATCTCGACGACCGGGCCACTCGCGGTATCATGGACCTGTTCTGGGAGATCAATGCAGTCGGGATGGCCGTTCTGATGGCAACGCACGATCTGGAGCTCATGAACCGGCATCCGAACGCCCGAGTACTCGAGCTCGACCAAGGGCGCCTGGTGTACGACTCCGCCGACGAGAAGCCGGCGGCGAGCGGTGAGCAGCGGAGTCCCCGACCGGCCTCCGGCACGAGCCCGGTTCTAGGGGGCGAGCCGGACGTCGATCCCGAGCGGGAACCGGCTCGAGAACCGGAACTCGATCGCGGACCGGACCTGGCTCTAAAACCGAAACTCGGTCGCGAACCGGAACCAGCCCAAGAAAGAGGGAACTGAGTGTTCTATACCATTCGCGAAACCCTCATCGCGTTCAGGCGAGCCCCGCTGCTTACCGGGCTCTCTGCCGCCATGGTAGGACTCGCCCTTTTCGTCATGGGGCTTTTTGGCCTCGCCGCGTATAACGTCCGAGTCTACATGGAGACACTGGAGGAGCGGGTCGAGGTCGTCGCCTACCTTCGAGACGATGCGACCACGACGGAGATCGCCGATATGGCAAGGGTGCTCTCGTCGCTCCCAGCGGTCCTCACGGTGGACGTCGTGACCAAGAGCGAAGCGCTCGAGAGGGCCTATTCGGAACTGCCCGAGTTCAGTGAGATCCTTTCGGACCTCGAAGTCAACCCACTTCCCGCGTCCCTCGAGATCCAGCTTCGTCCCGGAAATCGCACTGCCGAGACGGCCGATCGAATCGCAGAACAAGCCGGCCTCTACCCCGCCGTGGAAGAGGTGCAGTACGGCCAGGAATGGGTCGCCAAGTTGTTCACCTTGCGGCGGATGGGTGTGGTAACGACCACTGTGTTGGGCACGGCCTTCGCGGTTGTTGCCGCGTTGATCATCGGGACTGCGGTGCGAATCGCGATCTTCGCACGACAAGAGGAGATCAAGATCATGCAGTTGGTGGGAGCCCGCGACGGCTTCATCCACCGCCCTTTCCTGCTCGAGGGCGGCATCACCGGGGCCATCGGGGGCGCTCTCGCCCTCGCCCTCACCTATACCACATTCTGGTCGGTATTCAACTACCTCTTCACCATTTCGTGGATCCCCTGGGAATGGGCCGGGATCGGGGTCTCGGCCGGAATCGTGTTCGGCGTGTTCGCGAGCGGATACGCGGTACGTAAGCACCTCCGCGAGATTTAGCGGTGAGGGGCCTCTACACGCGGGTCGGGCTGGGAATGGCCCTCGCGGTCCTGGCGCTCGCGCAGACGCCGGTGGCCGGGCAGCAGGCCGCCGTGATTCAGAAGGAGATCGTCGATAGCCAACAGCGACTCGAGGCGGTGCGCCAGGAACGAAGCCGTCTGCAGCGCGACTTGAGCTCCCTGGAAGGCCGAGTGCGAGACGCATCGAGCGAACTCGCGAATGTCGAACGGCTGGTCAGCGCGTCTCGGTCCGTAGTAGCCGAGATCGACTTGCAGGTGGATGCCGTGGGAGGCGAATACCAGAGCACGTCCCGTTCTCTCCTGGTCACCCGCGAGCGACTCTTGACCGCAACGGCCGTCCTCAACCGCCGTCTCCGGGATATCTACAAGCGGGGGACTCTCCACTCGGTGCGCGTGATGCTGGGGGCCGGCTCGTTTTCCGGCATCCTGACGCGCTACCGGTACCTGCGCCTCATCGCTTCGTACGATCGCACGCTGGTGCGGCGCGTGAGAGAGTTCGAAACGGATCTGGTCCAAGAGAACGCATCTCTTCAGAGCAGTATGATCAGCTTGGATCGTCTGCGGCAGTCCAGACTCAGCGAAGTGGCCGCTCTACGCTCGGTGGAAGCAACACATCGCCGGGCGCTCGACGTATATCATGCCCAGGAGGAAACGGCCACCGACCGATTAGAGCAACTCGAGCTCGACGAGAGTCGTATCAACCTCATTATCACGGACCTCGAAACGAGACGCGTGGAGATCGAGCGAACGGCCGCCAGAGGAGTAGCGCCGAGCACGTTCACAACTGCGGAGGCAGGGGCGCTGAATTGGCCAGTGGAGGGCGATTTGATCTATCAGTTCGGAACAGAAGTGAGACCGAACGGCATTTCACTGCCGTGGCGAGGAATCGGGATCCGGGCGGCCATCGGAACTCCGGTACGAGCCGTGGAGGCAGGTACAGTCGAACTGGCAGGCCCCATGGAAGGGTACGGCCTGAGCGTGATCCTGAGCCACGGAGGTGGTTTCTATACCCTGTACTTCTACCTCGAAGAGATCGACGTCGCCCAGGGTCGAGAGGTAGTGGCCGGCCAAGTAATGGGTACCGTGGGGGGCGCTGATACCCCGGAGGGGCCCCACCTGGAGTTCCAGGTCCGCTCCAGTGCCAGTGGACTCCCTCAAGCGGAGGACCCGCTCAGGTGGCTTCGAGCGCAGGGGCGGTGAGCTTGCACCCCGTTTTCGGTCACACGGACCTTCAGGCGTCCCTTTCTCGCGCCTTGGCAACGGGATCTCTTCCGCCGAGCCTGCTCATCCACGGCCCGCGAGGCGTGGGGAAGCAACGACTCGCTCTCTGGCTCGGTCAACTCCTGCTTTGTCCCGAATCCGGGCCCGAGGGCCCTTGCGGCGAATGCAAGGGGTGCCGCATGGCCGTGAATCTCGAGCATCCCGACCTCCACTGGTATTTCCCGCTAGCGAAACCGAAAGGGGTTCGGCCCGCCAAGCTTTCGGAGGCCTTGGAAAAAGCTCGGTACGATACGATCGCAGAGCGCAAGGCACGTCCGCTTCGGCCTGCGTCTGCGCCGGCGGAACCGACTGGGCTCTACCTGGCCGTCGCCCAGGCTCTGCGCTCCCACGCCAACCGCCGGCCGGCCGTGGGACTCCGGCAGGTCTTTGTAATCGGGGACGCCGAAACACTCGTTCCCCAGGAGTCCAGTCAGGAGGCGGCCAATGCACTCCTGAAGCTTCTCGAGGAGCCCCCCACGAGTACTCTTATCATCCTCACCTCGAGTGAACCGGGCCGACTCCTCCCTACTATTCGTTCGCGAACGATGGCGCTCCACCTACCTCCCCTCGCGCCGGACGCTGTCGAACAGTTTCTGGTCGAGGTCGGCGGGGTCTCTCCGGAAGACGCGCGCAGGGCCTCCCACCTCGGCCGGGGGTCGATCGGCCGAGCTCTGGGCTTCCTACCGATAGAAGGTGACCCGGGTCCCCTCGAAACCCTCCGAACGCAGGCTTTCGAGCTTCTCCACGCAGCCTCGGATACGGACCCAGGGGCTGTGTATCGAAAATCGCTGGAGCTCGGCACCACACGCAGCCGTGGTCTGATGCCCCTTCTTGAACTTCTCGAGGACGCCCTGCGAGACCTCTCCGTAACGGCCGCGAGGGCTTCCGAGGGCCTCATCAACAGTGATCGGGAAGATCTTCTGGAACGGATTCGAGAGGCCCGGGATATTCATCCGGTGGCGGTCGCGAAGGCATTTCGGCATTTGGAAGAGGCCAAGGAACTGGTGGCCGGCAACGTGAACCCCCAGCTCATCGTGGCTGGACTCTTGACCCGCATCCGGGAGGAATTCGTTGGCAACCCCTAAAGACCACGACTCGGGCGGGCAAGGCCTTACGCACATGGACGGCGAGGGAAATCCGCGCATGGTAAACGTGTCGGATAAGGCCACCTCGGCGCGCACCGCGGTGGCCGAGGGCCGTATCCGCATGTCTTCGGACACGCTTGATGCCATTCGAGGGGGGGAGGTGCACAAGGGAGACGTGCTCCAGGTAGCTCGACTTGCCGGAATCATGGCCGGAAAGCGCACGGCAGACCTGATCCCCCTTTGCCACATGCTCCCCGGTGCCTCCATTACCGTGGACCTAGACTTGGATGAGGCCCTCCCCGGGATCGTCCTTCGAGCAGAAGCCCGTATCACCGGCCAGACGGGAGTCGAGATGGAGGCCCTCACAGCTGTTTCCGTAGGGCTTCTCACGGTATACGACATGGCAAAATCCCTCGACCGCGGAATGGTGATCGAGGGGATCCGTCTGCTCCGTAAAGACGGTGGAAAGTCGGGCACGTGGACCGCCGATTAAACCAACCGCTGTAACTCCATCATCCTTTTTATTGGAGATTTTTTTGAGATTCAAAGTCCTGATCTTATCGACCGCCGGTATCAGCGCCTGTTCGAGTGGTTCCGGAGCTCCCGGAGCCCCTCCCTCCCCCGTATCGAGCGGGAGTGAGTATGAGAGCGCCACGGTCCGAGCAGCGGCCACGATCCGCCCCGACGATATCCGGCGGCACATCACGTTTCTGGCGAGCGACGATTTAGCGGGAAGGGACACGCCGAGTGCGGGGCTCGAAACCGCGGCCGCGTACTTGGTGGGATTCATGGAAGAGGCCGGGCTCGAACCCGCTGGAGAAAACGGGACGTTCATTCAACGCTTCCCTTACACCCGTTCGGCCATGATCGCAGCGTCCCGGCAGGTGAACTACCGGTCGGCCGGATCGACGCGGGCGTTGGAATACGCGCGGGACTACTACGTGGTACCGGCGGATCTTTCGGCGACGAACGCCGAAGTCGTTTTCGCAGGCGTAGCCGCTCGGCCCTCGGCCGGATTGGCTGGAGTGGGCCAGGGGAAGGTGGCACTCTTCACCGCCACGGGTAACCCCATGATAGGAACCGGTGAGGATCTGCTCGGCGCATTCCAAGCCGCTGTCCAAGGGCGGGCCATCGGCGTGGTTCTCCTCCTTGATGAGACGCAAACAGCAGACTCGATCCTGGACATGGCCAGCGCGCTTCAGGGAGCCGGGCTGATACTCCCGCTCCCCGTCGTTGCCCTGTCGTCCGAGAGGGGAGCCGAGCTCTTGGCTGGGGCCGACCTAGATCTTGCCGCACTCAAGGCGTCGCCACCGGCGAACGTAATACCCGTCGCCGGTGTCACGATGAACCTCTCCGCCCCCTATGAGGTGTCCGAGCACACGCCACCTAACGTGGCAGGAATGATACGGGGGAGTGATCCCGTGCTGCAGGAGCAGTACATCGTGTATACGGCCCATTTCGACCATGTCGGTGTCGGGATTCCCGATGCGACCGGAGATTCGATCTACAACGGAGCTGACGACAACGCATCCGGTACCGCAGCCCTCATGGAGACCGCGGCCGCGTTCGCCGCGCTCGACGTCCCACCGGCCCGGTCTGTCATTTTTCTGGCGGTGAGCGGAGAGGAGAAGGGGTTGCTGGGCTCGGAGTATTACTCGGACAACCCCACCGTCCCGATCGACCAGATCATCATGAACATCAACCTGGACATGGTCGGGCGGAGCCACCCGGACACGGTGATCGGAATCGGCCGGCAATACACCAACCTCGGACCCCTCACCGATCGCATCCTCCAGGAGTACCCAGACCTCGGATTCGTGTTGATCGAAGATCCGGTGCCGGAGGAGCAGGGGTTCTTCCGAAGTGACCACCTCAATTTCGTGAACAAAGACATTCCCGCGATTTTCTTCTCGGCGGGGTTTGATCACGAGGATTACCACAAGCCGTCCGATGAATTCGACCTCATCGATACGGACAAGGCGGCGCGGGTGGGCCGCACGGTTTTCCATCTGGGTGCACTGATCGCGGGCGGCACTGTGGACCCCGAATGGACCGAGGAGGGCCTCGCTGAGGTCCGGAGGACCATCGCCGAAAACGCGAACCCAAACTGACCGGAAAGCCCCCTTGGAGCGGGCTCCGTTAAGCAAAACCCCATACGGGGTACCCCTATGGGTACGGGATGCCCCCAAGGCCGTTAGGCGGCAACACAGGGCTCAGTTTTTATTGGCTGCCGGCCATTTATCCTCTTTTGTCCGGTAGGGCCTCACTCACGCGCAACATACGGTAGTCGATGTACACGGGGATTTCACCCCCCGGTCCATGGCGATTCTTCCCAAGGATCACCTCCCCCCCCACGTCGGAGGCGGCGGCAGTACTGGTGCTAGAGAGCACACATCAGTCTCTACGCACGCATACGCCAGAGCTATCACAGGAGAGGCCCTGGGTCTCCCCCTGCTTCGGTCAAAGTTACCATCTGGGTACCTCCTAAATACCACACATAATACCACACATAATAAAGCCAAAACCACATCACAAAGATGCCCACAGGGATGGCACCCAACCACACCTAGCTATCAAGCACTGTTTTGCTCAGAGGATTCCACGATTTCAGATTGGCTGGGAATCCCAGCCGACGCCTTGGACCGCTCGGCTGAGACTGAGGGTTAGACTCGGGCGCTATCCACACACGTCAGTTCGCCCGCGCGTCGATGCATTTCGGCCGCTCTAGCAGGCTCGTACATTCTGTCGAAGAGCATGCCCAAGGTGTGGCACGCACGCCAGTTGTGTGGCTGCAGCTCGATGACCCTCTCCATGGCCTCAACCGCCTCGGCTATGCGACCGAGCCGGTTGAGGGCCTCGCCCAGGTAGAAATGGGCAGCAGCGTGCCGAGGATCCTGCTTGCAGACCCCTCGGAGGATTTCCTCAGCGTCGGCATTGAGTCCCTTCCGGAATGCGAGTAGACCCTGTTCGGCGCGAACCTCCAGACTCGTGGGATCGAGGCTCAGAGCTAACTGCACCTCGGTGTCGGCAGCCTTGAACCGGCCTACCGCTCCGTAGGCCGCCCCGAGGCTGGCACGCACCCGAGCGTTGTTGGGATCCAATGCACTGGCCGCGCGAAACCGCTCGATGGCCAACTCGGGACGACCGAGATCATCGTACAAGGTGCCGAGGCGAAATTGCGCCTCGGGGTACGCCGGTGTCTCACTCAGGATTTCGATATACAGCCGTGCCGCCTCCTCCATACGGCCTTCCCGAGCGGTGCGGACAGCGATCGCAAACCGCTCGTCCGCGTAGGGGACGGACGGGTCGAATGGTTTCTCTTCGGCGGCCTGCCCGTCCGGGCCGGATGCCACCTCAGAATCGTCGTGTTCCCCTGACTCTTCTTGGACGGAGGCGGTCCCCCCATCGCCGGAGTCGCCGACATCCTGAGGGTCCGGGAGTTCGGCCAGATCCTTCATGAAGAAGA
>Ga0209432_1000242_pt1:5000-9165 | contig 9165 bp, 4 predicted proteins | sample METZYME_3_800m_FD_187551 | JGI IMG/M metagenome (GOLD analysis project Ga0209432, IMG submission 187551) | Marine microbial communities from oxygen minimum zone in mesopelagic equatorial Pacific - METZYME_3_800m (SPAdes) (version 2) | ecosystem: Environmental > Aquatic > Marine > Oceanic... | reverse complement strand
GTCACCGGATCAACAGATGTTTGATTTTCCATTAAAACCAACCCACCATCTACGCCAAATTTTCGCTGAACAGGTCGATTCAGTTCACCGCTAACCGATTGAAATCTGGCCCATTTTAAATCGATGTCAAATCCCATGCCCCGTACCCGTCTACCATCGATTAGATAGGGCGAAATGGATGGGAAATAATCACCTGTATATACATTTAGGTACTTGCCAAGAAATAGTTTCCCGGAAAAACGATTTAGCGGTTGTACGTATGGATTATCTCTGGTATTTAGGCGTACAGATCCCTTGAAGCCAGCCCAGTTCACATCCACATTGAATTTTCCAGTTACTTCAGAATAATTGATCACTTGTGCTTCAGATGCCTGCGAAGACAAACGTCCATCTAATTTTCCATCATAACTTATCTCGTCTAAAACGGACCAATCACCTGCAGCAGTATTAAAAATCCAGGTCAAGGGTCGAATTTGTTCATTATATTTGGTTCTGCTCTCTACGATTATCGAATGGGGCCCAGGGTTAAGTTCACCAGGAAGGAGAGAAATTATACCACCGCCTATGCTAGCTAGAGGAGTAAAATCTACACCATCCAGTGTAATTCTAATTGAAGTAGTATCAATATCTGGAATATTAAAAAATGATACTGCAATCACTTCATCACCAGGTATAATAGTGGATCCTGGTTCTGGAGATAATACGAGGAAATCCTTACTTTCAAGATCCACAGCGTCAACAAAATAACTTTCTCTCCGCTCAAATGATCGGCTACCTTGTCGAGGTGGTCCAATTACAAGATTGTATGGGTTTTTCAGTGGATCACTATGAGGAAAAGCTAACGTACTTCCGTCATCGAGTCGAATTATTATGGCATACTCTAATCCAGCTTGAGTAATTCTATTGCTTGGAACTGTAAATTCCCAGGTTGATCCTGAAAAACTCAACTCTTCCTCGGTAAAGTTCAGAGTATTTGTTTCCCTGATGAACAACTTTGCTTCCATTACCCGTGCATCAGAGAACAAAGACGCAATCAATGTTACAGATTCGCCGGCTGATGCATTTTCCGGGGGCATATGATGAAGGATTGATTCTTGCGCTGTGGTAACTGAGGTAGCCAAACAAACGGATAATACGAATGCTGCAATCCATCTGTCTTCGCCGCCCGTCAACATTGGAGAATTATTGTTTTGGCTGCAAGAAAACTTGTTTATTGAATATCAATTATTAATTTTTTGATTTCACCATTGGGACCTTCAAACTCTATCTCAATCTGGTCACCAACTGGTGCATCACCTTCTGTAGGATCTTCAGGTATTGTGTTCTGGTTTGTCTCATTTACATCAATATTTCCGTTACTATCTGATGTACCTGTATTTCCTGCAGTAACATCAACATTTAATCCACTGATAACATTAAAGAGATCTACAATTCCTTCTAGACCTATAATCATATCTCCCACTTCCGAATTGGCAATAAACCAGAAGTCTGTTCCTTTAACAGATGCAACAGATGTGGTGCTTTGAATTACGAATTCACCTTTTCTTTGCTTGTTCACCTCTGCCCTAACAGTACCATTATTCATGCGAACATTCTTGGATATAGCCGAAGCGATTTTTTTCCCCGAAATGGTTACTTCTGAATCTCCTTTTACCTTAAGCTGAGACTTGTCATCAATAAAAATCAGAAGTACAAAACCATCTGAACCAGTACGGATACCGTCACCGTCTTCCAGTATTGTGCCAGCTTTTAAACTTATGTATCCTGGCTGCGCATTTTTGTTAATCTCGACCGTACCCATTGCCTTCGTCGCGATAGCAATGGGTTGCGCTAATCCAAATTGGCTCGCAGTAAGCAGCAGAATAATTAATAAAATACTTTTACGACGGATCATTAATCCTGCACTTCTACATTTGTTATACTAGCTGTCCCATTTGTGATCTGGTTCAGTAGTGAGATTGCAGCAGACAAATCGTCTGAATCACCATTAATTCTATAGGTACCTGAAGGTGAGAATCCATCTAATACTGCACTTGATCCAAAGAGCGAATTGAATTGGTCTTCACTTAACACCTGTTGGAGTATCTGTACAATTGGATGATATGAAGTAGATGTACTACCAGATCCAACATCTTGGATACGAAAAGCATAAATCGGGGATAGTAGTTCATCCGATCCAGCAGTTGTTGTTAATTCATGTTTCACCTGCCATACATACACCTTACCATATTCTAAAGGTAGGGACCCAGACAAAGGGTATTGATAGCTGTTTACAATACCTATACTTTCCCACTCTTGTACCTGATCAAAAGGTAAGCGCCTTTCATCTTGAATAGCTTCATCCATAGATGAATGAACACTGGGATTGAATTCTGCAACCCGTACAAAAGATGCACATGTATTACAACCTGATGAGGACCATACCAGTAAAGGATAGGTAGTAAAAATCCCTGTTGATGATGTATCAGATAGAGCACCGCCTGGGTATTCCAAGTTTATTGCACTTGGTGACTCCACAGTAATTATCCTGGTCTCGAATGTTGGGGAAGCTGATTCAACAGCACCTTTATTTGAACCAGATGCTACACCAAATTGGAATGTATAATTTCCATCTGCTAATCGCCCTGTAGTCATTATTGAACTAAGCATGGCATTCAGATCAGCTACATCAATGACATCTTGGATGTAAACAGATAGATCGATCGGCGCGCCGGTTACATCGTGTAATTGAGTTGTTGTAGTTGAAAGGTCTCTATTATCTAGTATAATATCATTATCCAATTGGAATGGAGACGTATAAAGATCCAAAATTGTAGCCTCAGTATCGATACCAAGGGCAGGTGAAACCATGGTGGCTCGAAAGGTTACTTTGACCCAAACGGGATAAGAATCTGAACTGAGCGTGTATCGAAATAATTGAAAATCTGACGCACCTGTCTGGGGATCAAAGCTGGAAACGTAATAGGTGGCATAATCATAAATGGTACCAGTAAGGGTAACATTTTGGGCTTTCACCGGTAAATATGCTAAAAGACAAACAAAAAATAATGCTCTGGAAATAAACTTCATCTTCAACCTCTGAATATGAATTTACCGGATTTGTTCCTCTCTTTTCAATAACAATATACTAGTGTGTGTTAAAGATCACAAAAAAACCCTCTGTTTAAAGAGGGTTTTTTAAATATTCCCGGCGATGACCTACTTTCTCACGCTAGTCTCCCGCGCAATATCATCGGCGCGATAGGTCTTAACTGCCGTGTTCGGGATGGGAACGGGTGTTGCCCCTATGCTATGGTCGCCGGAAAGCTTCAATAAAAGCTTTGGAGATTGACGTAGTGCTCATTTTACAAAGAGAATAATTTGATAAAGTCGTTCGGCATATTAGTACTGCTCGGCTGAATGTGTTACCACACTTACACCTGCAGCCTATCAACGTTGTAGTCTACAACGAGCCTTATTACCTTACGGTAGGGAGATCTTATCTTGGGTCAGGTTTCGCGCTTATATGCTTTCAGCGCTTATCCTTTCCGAACATAGCTACCCAGCGGTGCCATTGATATGACAACTGGTACACTAGAGGTTCGTCCACTTCGGTCCTCTCGTACTAGAAGCAGATTCCCTCAAATCTCCTGTGCCCACGGCGGATAGAGACCGAACTGTCTCACGACGTTCTAAACCCAGCTCACGTACCACTTTAATGGGCGAACAGCCCAACCCTTGGGACCTTCTCCAGCCCCAGGATGTGATGAGCCGACATCGAGGTGCCAAACCTCCCCGTCGATGTGAACTCTTGGGGGAGATAAGCCTGTTATCCCCGGAGTACCTTTTATCCATTGAGTGATGGCCCTTCCATACGGAACCACCAGATCACTAAGCCCTACTTTCGTACCTGCTCGGCCCGTCAGCCTCGCAGTCAAGCTCCCTTATGCCTTTGCGCTCTTCGCACGATTACCGACCGTGCTGAGGGAACCTTTGGGTTCCTCCGTTACCTTTTAGGAGGAGACCGCCCCAGTCAAACTACCCACCTAGTACTGTCTCTCGCCCGGATTCACGGGTCGGGATTAGAACTTTCGCAATACAAGGGTGGTATTTCAAGGTTGGCTCCACCCGAACTAGCGTCCGAGCTTCAAAGCCTCCCACCTATCCTGCACATGCATAACCAAAA
>Ga0209432_1000234_pt1 | contig 9235 bp, 3 predicted proteins | sample METZYME_3_800m_FD_187551 | JGI IMG/M metagenome (GOLD analysis project Ga0209432, IMG submission 187551) | Marine microbial communities from oxygen minimum zone in mesopelagic equatorial Pacific - METZYME_3_800m (SPAdes) (version 2) | ecosystem: Environmental > Aquatic > Marine > Oceanic | place... | reverse complement strand
CCCGACGTTGGCCTTGGTGGCATCATAAATATCCTGCGGCGCGGAAGCGCTGCGGCGGGTGGGGTACACCGGCATCTTGTAGGTGGAGGCGTACCTGGCAAGAAGCGCCTTGTGACCCTCGGTCAGGTTGTCGGCATATTGCTCGGCGTTGGCCGCGTTGATGGTTGCGCTTGGCTTGTCATCGGCAAACGGGTCCGGATGATGATCGCCTGACTTGTAGCCAGCCGGCGGCTGCGTGATGCCCCCCTCCCAGGCTGGGATGGTGCCGGCGGCGTTGCCGGCCTTCTCGGCTCCAAGCGGCGTCAGGCTTTTGCCCAGGTCGGCCGCACTTTGAGCCGTTGCTGTAGCCACGCCCGCGGCAAATGCAGCGGCGGTGATCAGATTAAAACCAGTGTTACGTTTCATTGTTAAAATTAGTTTGGATTAGAACGAGTATTGAACCATCGCCTGCAGGAAATCGCGGTCGTGCATAAGGTTGTAGTCCTCGTTACCGAAGAACTCGGTGTACTTGATCGCGCCCTGCCATGAGTTTTGGTACGTGGCGGTCACGCCCACGGTCACGCTCTTGCGATCGTGCAGGAAGTTACCCAGCGGCAACGGCGTGTTGCCATCGACATCGTGCGCAAACACAACCGCCGGCGACAGGTTCACGCCGCCGATCACGTCCATGTAATCGATGCGCGCGGCCAATCTGTAACCCCAAGAGAAATCATCCGCAAACGCATCGGCCGATTCAGAATACGGTGCATGCCCTTGGCCACCAAGAATCGCCGGGGCTAACGGATCACCACTGAGTGCCGTGCCGGGGCCGTCAAAACGGAGTACATCCTTGCTCGGCAAATCCGGAACCACCGTTGCGGCAGCTTCACCAACAAGCACCCATTGCGAAGCACCAAGCGTGGGGCCGAAAAGTTTGGTCACCGTAAACTGCGGTTGCCAGACTTCAAACCGGCGGTAGCCTTGGACGTAGCTGTTGAAATTCTGCGACCCGAGCTGCGTCATGCTACGACCCTGCCAAGCAGGGTTACCCATGTCGGGTACACCATCACCATTGGTGTCGACCACCGGGATTACACCGATATTGCCCAGCTCTGGCTTGTATGGAGTCAGGCCGGCAACTAGCAACTCGATGTCATCCACCTGCAGCGGCACATCACGCCGGTACGACACTTCCCCCTGCAGTGAGATGCCGGTGGCGCCGATCTCGGTGTTGAAACTCACTCCGAACAGTTGGATGTCTTCCGGATATTCGAATATGTACCGTGCTGTACCGGGGTAAAGCTGCGGGAGGCTGGTCTGGAGGCTGGACAACTGGCCGTTCAGCTCCGTGTGCGTGGCGTCGAGTTGAGTCTTCGACCCGTTCAACTCGGCCTGCTGGGCCAAGAGCCCCTGTTGCTGGCCAAGCGCGGTTGCCTGCTGCGCCCTTAGCCCGGGCAACTGGTCGCTGTTCGGGTCCGCCGCCTCCAACTGGGTAATGGCGCCGTTCAGCTGGGCCAAGCCGGCCTCCGCCTGGACCAAGCCCCCGTTGACCTGGGCCAAGCCCCCGTTGACCTGGGCCAACAACCCGTCCACTTGGCCAATGCCCGCCTGCACCTGCGAGATCACGGGCTGCAACTCGCCAAGGATGTCGCGCCCGGTCATGGCGCTTATCACCGGCAGGCGGCTGTGATAGTTGATGAAGTAAAAGCCAAACTCCGTGTCATTGAGCCCCTCAGCGAAATAGCGTGCGGCCAGACCGAACTGCCCGCTGTCGCTGGCCCGGTTGCTGCGCCCACGCGGAATCGCAGCTGCGCCCGAGGGAAGGAACGGCGCATTCGCCGCGCTAGGTGGCAGGGCCGGGTTGAACCTCGGGTTTGAAATAGTCGGCACCCTGGCCGGTTCTCCCTCAAGCAAACCGTAAAGCGGATTGTCCATGAAACTCTCCATGTTGGGCTGGCCCGTACTCCCGAAACCAAGCATGGCGTACTGACCGCCTGGCCCGACAAAATCCTTTGTGCTGAAGTAACTGCCGGCGGGGTCGATCTCCATCTCCTCCTGCTTGAACTGGTAAAAGCCCTCCAGCGTCAGGTTGTCGGTTGCCTGCAGGGACACTGATAGAAGCGGCACCGGTCGCAACGCCTCGCGCAGCTCCGAACCGGGGATGCGGAACTTGGTCACGTCGATCGGGTTGATGACATTGATGCCGTTCTGGATAAACGTGCTCTCCCCCCAACTCAGCACCTGGTTGCCCAGGCGGATGTTCACCGGTATGGAGGTCGGGAGATCGTACGAGATGTAAGCGTCAAGCAACTCCATGTCGCGGCCGACCTCGCGCTTGGCCTTGTCGCTCAACGGGCTGTCGCCCCGGATATTCTCGAAATCGACAAAGTACGTGCCGCGCAAAAACAGGCTCACGTCCTGCAATTTCTTGAAGTCCACTTCCAGGTCGTGCGTGCCCTTGGCCACGTTGGAAAATAGCCCCGAGTCGTAGTTGATGTTGGCATCGTCACCGTTGACTGAGTAACGCGTACCACCATTGGCAATGCCGATGTTCCCGGGATCAGCGTCCGATGTTCGGGAGGATGCTCCGTAACTCAGCGTCGTGTCGAGGTTGCCCTCGATGACGTCGTTCTCGAACTCCACCGCCTGGGTCGTCATAGCCACCGCGGCAATTGCGGACAAAGCAAAGCGACCGGTTGCGGGGAATTCGCCATTGATTCTGGCGATTGGGTTGCTCATTGGAAGGGGCATCGTGACACGCCATGCCTCAAATGCACGTAAAAAATTGCAGTTTTTTGCATGGTTGCCATCCTGTATCCGCACAGCTGTTTGTCACGCCTATTAGCCAAACCGGCGCGTAGAGAAATCCGGGCGAAATGGTTGACCAGTCCGAGGGTGCACGGGATGCTCCTCGCCGATGACCCGACTTTTTCTTTTGCCTCTTTTTTTATCTCTTGGCCAAGCGGCTATGGCGCAATCCTTAAAAGAGTTGCCCGGCAATCTTCGAGCCGTTCTCGAAAACACAAAACCACTCGCAACGCCCCGAAACGCTCGGCTGCCACTTTTCGTGCTGCCCATCAGCGGCTCACTCTCCTCCCTGCCGGATGACCAAGCGGAAAAGGTATTGAACGACTTGGCCAAGCGGGGCATCGGCTATTCGGTGAACTGGAACCCCGGTTCATTTGAGGCGTCACTGAAAGAAGGGTTACGAATCGGAGAGATGCAGCAGCGCTTGGGCAGGATGGTTTCCGTCCATGCCACCGGATGCCTTTACTCTTTCTTTGACGGTACCGACACAACCCAGCACATGGATGCCGATGGCAAGCCTTTTGCCGAGATCTCGTTTGGCGGTACGATGGGCTGTCCCTTTGCAATCGAGCATCGGATCCCGATCATCCGGCAACGCGTCGAATCGTTCCTGAAGCAATACACATCTGCCGGCATTGATGTTGATTTCATCTTTGCAGACTGGGAAATCGACGGTCCCATCGAGTGGAACGGTGCCTGGGCCAGTTCGAGGCGATGCCGCCGTTGCCGCGAACACGTGCCGGGCATCGATGATTTCCGCAAATTCCAAGCCAAGCTACGGGCAATCCGAAGCGATCTGCAACGCGAAGCGTTTGGCGACAATGTCACCCGTTATTTCCCGGAAGCGCTTGTCGGCAACTATGCCGTAAATCCACACAACGGCTACCGGTACTGGTACGACTACTTTGAACGCGAAACTCCAAATGCACCGGCTCTGAAGGATCAACGTGCGCGATACCGCGAGTGGTTCCACGAGTTTGGACGCTGCGGATACACATTCGCGATGCCGGTGGTTTACACATGGTACCCCACTTTCGGTTGGTACGACTTTGAGCCAAAGGATTATCGCTGGTTTTACAACATGATGCTGGTCGCCTCGAATGCGGGTCGACATACCTCACAGCAGACACCGATCATTCCCTTTGTCCACTGGCACACCACCGCGCCCCCGGACAATCCCGACCCGTCCGTGGAGCAGTTTAGCAGGCAAAACTATCAGGAACTGCTCTGGCACATGCTGTTGCGCGGGCACGACACGTTTTTCCTCTGGTGCACCGGCCGGGAGTTGGCAACAGAAATCCAGCTGGTCCATGACGTGTACCGGGAAAGTTTGCAGTACAGCGGTTTTATAAATCGCGGTGTGCCGGTCCTGTTTGAAGTGCCCTCCAAGCCCGGCCCGGTCGTGTCCGGCCTGCGCCTGGGCAACCGTGTGCTGACGCGGAGAACCGATTTCGGGACGGAGACAAGCAACGAGATTTTAACCTTGGCCGGTGGGGGTGAAGTCTCCGTCGCCGCCAAACGCGGGATGCAAATCCTGACCGTTGAAAAAAAGCCAAGACATCCCGGCATCCTGACAGACCATAACGGCAAACTGCGTTTCCCGATCGGTTTCTATGAGTTTCCAGGCAACAAGAAACAGCTTCAAAGAATGGCTCAGAGTGGCATCAACCTTGTCCGATGCGGCAACCGGGCCTCCCTCGATTCGGCACACGCGCAAGGAATGATGGGCTGGGTGCCGCTCAGTGTCCAACAGGGGGCTACACCAGGGTTGCGGAAACAAATCGAGACTCTGCGGAACCACCCTGCTTTGGCCGTATGGGAGGGTCCGGACGAAATTGTATGGACATTTACCGCGTACAGCTTTCTCAAGGAGCGAGCCGGCTTCACCCGCGAAGACTGGAACAACCAGATACCCAAGGCTCTAAATTATGCCAAAAAAGAGGGAGACAAAGTCATCACAAAAATGAACGAAGGCATACGGCTCGTCCAAGAGCTGGACGAACGAGACCTGCCTTTCTGGGTAAACGAAGCCGCTGACAGCGACGTGAAATACGTTCGGGATTACATCGACTCCATCGACATCACCGGCTGCGATTACTACGCCGTTCGAAAAGCCGGCACCGACCTGCAAAGTATCGGGCGATTGGTGGATCGTTGGGATGCAATCGGTCGCGGCAAGCCGGTCTGGATGGTTCTGCAGGGGTTCTCATGGCACAAGGCTAAAGCCGGACGCAAGCGTCTTTATCCGAGCTATCACCAGTCAAGATTCATGGCCTATGACGCAATTGCGCACGGTGCCCGTGGCATCCTCTATTGGGGAACACAAACCATCGACGATCCATTTTTCAGGGAATCACTCTACGCCTTGACCGCCGAGTTAGGCGAACTGGAAGCGCTTTTGGTGGGTGCCGATCAGACCGTTGAAGTGGCAGTCATCGACGATCTTTTTGACGCACCTGGAATTGGTGTTCGAGGCACGCTGAAAAGCAACCAAGCCGATTATCTCCTGATCCTGGTCAACGAAGACGATCACCGACATCTCGGAGTCGATGTCACCGAACTGGAGGCATTGAACGGCCGTACGCTTCACCTGCTTTACGGCGACGAAAAAATCGTCGTTCGAAAAGGAGGCATAGTCACCCGGATGCAGGCCCATGAGGTGAAGCTATTTTGCACCAACCCACGTTTTGAAACCAAACGAACCAAGGGCCGCGATTACGTGGACGCCGGAAAATAACCGGTGAGCACTCTGAAGTTCCATCCGGGAATAAATTGACCCCTTTACCCCTTTAGAGGGATGCTCGCTCTCCATGAACCGGTTTATCATTTTCCTTCTATTCATTGCCCTTGGCCAAGTGGCCGACGCCATGGCCAAGCGACCCAACTTGCTGATTATTATGGCCGACGACTGCACGTACAACGACCTTCCGCTGTACGGCGGCCAAAACGCAAAGACGCCAAACATCGATCGCCTGGCCAGCCAGGGGCTCACCTTCAATCGCGCCTATCTTGCCGAGGCGATGTGCCAACCGTGCCGTGCCGAGTTGATGACCGGTCAGTACCCACTACATAACGGTTGCGCGTGGAACCACTCCGCCAGCCAGCCAAGCGTCAAGAGCATGCCGCACCACCTCGGCGCACTGGGTTACCGCGTGGGCATCGCCGGCAAGGTGCACGTGAAACCGGCGGCGGCGTTTCCGTTCGAAAATGTCAGCGGCTTCGATCCCAGTTGTGTTCGCAATCCCACCCGACCCCACGAACTCAATGGCATCAGCGGTTTTATGAAACGCGACAACAATCAACCGTTCTGCCTCGTCGTCGCGTTGGTGGAGCCGCATGTGCCGTGGGTAATGGGCGACCCGTCACAGTATCCGCCGGGCAAACTCAAGCTGCCGCCGAACATTGCAGACACGCTCCGCACCAGACAGGACTTCGCCAAGTACCTCGCTGAGATCACCTACATGGACAGCCAAGTCGGCCAGATTCTCGACACGCTCAAGGCCAGTGGCGCAGAGGACGACACCCTCGTGCTGTTCACCTCCGAGCAGGGCTCACAGTTTCCCGGCAACAAATGGACGAACTGGAACACCGGAGTGCACACCGCGCTGGTCGCCCGCTGGCCAGGTCAAGTGCCAGCCGGCAAACGCACCGACGCCCTTGTTCAGTATGCTGACATTTTGCCAACGCTCGTCGATGCAGCCGGGGGCAAGCCATCAGTTCATCCCTACGATGGCTCGAGTTTTCTCTCGGTGCTGCACGGCAAAACCGGCGCGCATCGGCAATTCACTTACGGCGTGCACAACAACATCCCGGAAGGCCCACCCTACCCGATCCGCTCCGTGAGTGACGGTGAGTACCATTACATCCGAAATCTTTCGCCGGATGAGATCTACATCGAGAAACACCTCATGGGCACACGGGGCACAGGCCAGCTCAACAATCCGTACTGGGCCACATGGGTTTGGGATTCGTGGAACTCGCCGCGTAGTTACAACCTGGTCAAGCGCTACATGCACCGGCCGGCCGAGCAGCTTTATCGCGTCGCCGCCGACCCGTATGAAATGAAAAACCTGGCCAATGACCCGTCGGAAGCCAAGCACTTGGCCACGCTGCGCAAAGAATTGGATCGCTGGATGAATGCGCAGGACGATCCCGGCGCGCCGGTCGACACGCCAAAGGCCATCCAAGCCTCAAAAGACGGCAACCACCTCCACGGCACTCCAACGACACAGTCGGCAAGATAACAAGATCGGCTTCGAACTTTAAGACGGCCCGAATCTTACCTGCCGCTTGCCATGAATTCGATTTCGGATTGAATCACTGAGACCATCCCGTCGACATGAAAAGTATTGTAAGCTTCAATATAAACTTTTAACTCGGTTGTTCATGTCATTTTGCTGATAAATTAGTTGAGCCGCCTCACCACGGGTAAGATTGGTATCCGGCTTGGGCCATACTTGCACCTTCTCCTGCAGCAAGCCTGAAATGATCTTTATTGCCTCGGCGCTCGTCACCTCCTGATCTGGGTGAGCAAGAACCCTGGTGCTTTTCCCAGGCTCTTTTTGAATTTCGTAATCAAAGAAAGGCTCGTGGGACTGCGTTGAATAATCGTATAGGGTCTCGATGTATTGGAAGGCAGGGTGTCCGCGCGGCACATCACTAAAGTGTGCGGCGGTAATGCTGAGCGGGACCTGCAAGCCCTTCACCACCATTCGGGCAAACTCGCTCCTCGTCACCAGTTCCTTCGGGCGGAAACGATAGGCCTTTTTGTTCAAATCCGTTAGGCTTGCCGATGGTCCGTTCGAGTGGAAGCGGTCCGGATCATTGTTAGCCACCGCGCCTAGCAGACTCAGTTTCTGTACGGCCTCAAAGGCGGGCACATCCCTCGGAAGGTCGGTGTAAAAGAACAAGACACACCCCTGTTTCACCAACTCATCCTGGATTTGGCTTACCGGCAGGTCGCCAAGTTCCAGGTCATGGTCGATCGCCAGTGCGGCTGCGACCCCGGCCGCCTCTCCGAGTGAGGACCAGACGGGCTCCATCCGGACGGTGCACATCGCGACGTGCGTACTTGAAATGCCCACAGGGAAAAGGATCCCTTGATGTTGCTTAGGAACCATCACGCCATACGGAATCTGATAGGGTCCGGTCACATCAAACAAGTGAAGCGTTCCCTCAGCAGCACCTTCTCCCGATCGCGGTTCCTTTCTGGAAGTCGGCCCTTGGACATTGTGGGCATCAATCCCATAGACCCCAATGGCCACGGAATTCGAATTGAGCGGTCCTCGCAGTCCATTGCCACGAAGATCTTTGTGAATATCGCTTTCCTTCAATGTATAGCGTCCATCGATGCGGCGCCCCTGACGCACGTAAAGTCGATAAGGGAGGTTGTTGTTGTCCATGAATTCATCGTCCGGAATTCCAATGTTAGGCGAGCCTCCTTCCGTTTGGATGTAGTAGAGCCAACCTAGGTCATAGTTGCGAAAGATTCTCTCAATTTTCACTCGCTCCTCCCAGTCAGCCAGTACCCAACGCGTTCCATAGCCAGTCAGATCACCGCCCCAACTGATTCCCAGCAAGTCGAACTTCCTGTTCGGAATGATCGGCTTGTTGTTCGAATTCCATCGATACTTGGCTGAATCATAGTTCGGCGGCGGTTCCTTAATACGGTAAGGATGATCGGGCCGGCCATAATCTTTTCCAGTGAGACGATACGTGAACGCTTGCGACCGATCGTCTGCCTCCCCAGTACTTTCCGGAAGGATGGTCGCCTTCAACGTTCCCGGGACACCGCGAAAGAAATTCGTGTAGATGCGCCCGGCGTGCGGCTCTTCCTCTGACCGGGCTTCTCGTCCAATGCGAAAAGGCACGTTGGCGAAGGCCGCTAGGTCGGCCTCGTAGGTCGCGTCAATGATCACTTTGGCAGTGTAAGCCTGCTTCTTCCCCAACCTCCCTTGATTGTCACGATCCTGCGTGATCACGCCTGTCACACGATTATCTTTCATTTCCACATCGACCGCCACTTCGTTGAAGCGCGTGGTGATGGCACCTATCTCAGCGACAATCTCCGCATAAATCCTAGCTGCCGTATGCGGTTCCCAGGCTCTTCCTTCCGCCACATTCCATGGGAAACGAGGATCTCGCGTTAGGTGGGCTTTCACGAGCGGATCCTCCGCCAACTCGGTGCGATGATACGCTTTCACGCGTTGCCGGAATTCCTCCATCACGCCACTATTCGATTCCACATAGAGATCATCCAATCGAATCACGCCTGAGGAAAGCATACCCCCAAGAACGGGAGACTGCTCGATCAGGATCACAGTCTTCCCAGCACGACCCGCAGCGATCGCCGCAGCGATTCCCGCCGGCGTCCCGCCGATGACAGCCACGTCATAATCGCTGGTGGGAGTCTGGACCGTAACGGAATCTTCGCTAGCGACCTTGGCTT
>Ga0209432_1000221_pt1 | contig 9444 bp, 3 predicted proteins | sample METZYME_3_800m_FD_187551 | JGI IMG/M metagenome (GOLD analysis project Ga0209432, IMG submission 187551) | Marine microbial communities from oxygen minimum zone in mesopelagic equatorial Pacific - METZYME_3_800m (SPAdes) (version 2) | ecosystem: Environmental > Aquatic > Marine > Oceanic | place... | reverse complement strand
CTACCGGCCAGTAAAACTGACAGTAAAGGGTGGGTTGAGTGTTGGCCTTAACAAGGAACTCATTGGTCGCTGTTTTTCAAATGTATTGAAGGGCGCGAAAGGCAAGAAGCGGGACAAGGAAATCCTCGCCGCCGGTGCCAAGCTGACGCGTGGCTCACTCAAACGTCTCATCGAAGGAGGCATCAGGAAGGTCAACCTGGAGGTTCCCGACCTTGAGGGTGCTTACACGATCCATGACATTGCCGACTCTGAGACCGGAGAGGTGATAGTCGAGGCCAACGAAGAAATTACTCCCAGTGTGATCGATCGTCTTAATGAGGCAAAGGCTTCAAAGGTCGAGATATTTTTCCCGGAAGCTAATCCCGGCGGCACGGCGATTAGTAACACACTGCGGAAGGATAGCGTTTCAACCCGGAAAGAAGCGCTGGTCGAAATCTACCGCAAGATGCGCCCCGGTGACCCGCCAACGGCGGACAGCTCGCGCAACCTGTTCTCCAACATGTTTCAGAATTCTCAGCGTTACGACTTCTCGCGAGTCGGACGACTGAAGTTCAACCTTAAGCTAGATGGAGACAAGGACCTTGACGAACGGTTACTCGATTCCGACGACTTCGTCCAGGTGGTTCGGTACCTGCTGGAGATCCCTGGTGACCCGCGCACGGTCGACGACATTGACCACTTAGGAAATCGCCGTGTGCGCTCGGTCGGTGAGCTGCTAGAAAACCAGTTCCGTATTGGCCTGGTCCGCATGGAGCGCGCTGTACGGGAAAAAATGAGTGTGCATCAGGAGATCGAGACGGCAATGCCACATGATCTGATCAACGCGAAGCCGATCATGTCAGCGGTGCGCGAGTTCTTCGGCTCTTCGCAGCTGTCACAGTTCATGGACCAGACTAACCCACTCTCCGAGGTTACTCACAAGCGGCGCCTTTCGGCCCTTGGCCCAGGGGGACTTTCACGTGAGCGCGCTGGCTTTGAGGTCCGGGACGTACACCGAACCCATTACGGTCGTATCTGCCCAATCGAGACACCAGAGGGCCCAAACATCGGTTTGATTTCTTCACTGTCTTGTTATGCGCAGATTAATGAGTTTGGTTTCATTGAAAGTCCTTACCGCAAAGTCGAAGCAGCAAGGGTCAAGACGCACGTTCTGATTACCGAAAAGGGTGGCACCAAGTTCAAGGTTGGTGACGTGCAAACGTTGGATGTCGTCGAGAAAGAGAACCGCCGCGTTGCCAAACTTAAAAAGGGGCCGGCACAGTACACCGCGGAGCCCTTCTTTCTTTCGGCGATTGAGGAGGACCGGGCCACAATCGCGCAGGCAAACGCACCAATCGATAGTAAGACCGGTAAGTTTCAGCGCGATCGGGTCACGGCCCGAGTCGGGGGTGAGTTTAGGCTAGTGCCGGTTGAAGAGGTTGACTACATTGATGTCTCCCCCAAGCAGGTTGTTTCGGTGGCAGCGTCCCTGATCCCGTTTCTAGAAAACGACGATGCTAACCGTGCTCTAATGGGTTCCAACATGCAGCGGCAGGCTGTTCCGTTGTACAAACCCGAGGCCCCCCTGGTGGGTACCGGGATGGAATTTGTGACAGCTCGGGACTCTGGGGCTGTGGTGATCTGCAAGCGTCGCGGCGTTGTCGACTCAGTCGACTCGGAACGCATCATCGTTCGCGCCGATGTTAGTAACGAAGAGGATGGAGCTGCGGATATCTACCGGCTCGTAAAATTTAAGCGTTCCAATCAGAACACCTGCATTAATCAGAAACCGCTTGTCAAGCAAGGTGACCGAGTCAATGCTGGCCAGGTTCTCGCTGATGGTCCCGCTACAGACAATGGTGAGTTAGCCCTGGGTCGAAACACACTGGTCGCTTTTATGCCGTGGCGCGGCTACAACTTCGAGGACGCGATTCTTGTATCTGAGGGGCTTGTGAAGAACGACTCGTTCACCTCAATTCACATCGAAGAACTCGACATAGAAGCGCGGGATACTAAGCTCGGTCCGGAGGAAATTACCCGTGACATTCCGAACGTCTCTGAAGAAGCACTAAAGGACCTTGATGAAAGTGGCATCATTCGCATTGGTGCCGAAGTGAATCCGAGCAACATCCTCGTTGGCAAAGTAGCACCTAAGGGTGAGACTCAGCTGACGCCGGAAGAAAAATTACTTCGAGCGATCTTCGGAGAAAAGGCGGGCGATGTTAAGGATGCGTCGCTCACCTGTCCGCCGGGCATCGAAGGCACGGTGGTCGACGTTAAAATCTTTACCCGAAAGGGTGGCGACAAGGACCAGCGCGCGATCGACATTGAGGAAGCTGCGATCGCATTGATGGAGCGGGACCTCGTCGACGAGATCCGCATTCTCCGTCGCGGACTTGTGGCCAAGGTTGCCAAAGCTGTGACTGGTAAGAATCTTGTTTCGGACGTCAAGGATCCTGCCAGCAAAGAGAAGCTGGCGAGCTCGGGCGACGTCCTGACCAAAGAGTTGCTGGAATCTTTTTCGGCCGGTGCTTTGGCCCAGATTCGCTTGGCGAAAAGTTACTCGAAGGTCGAGAAGCAAATCCACACCCTTGTCGCAGCGGGCTCGGCGCGCATTGAGGCGTTACGTAGCAGTGTCGAGGAACGTAAGGAAGCCCGCCGTGTTGGTGACGAACTGCCACCTGGTGTCATCAAAAGCGTCAAAGTCTATATCGCTATGAAGCGAAAGCTATCTGCCGGGGACAAAATGGCAGGACGACACGGAAATAAAGGTGTCATTGCTGAGATCATGCCCGAAGAAGACATGCCCTACCTTAGCGATGGTACCCCAGTTGAAATCGTACTAAATCCGCTCGGTGTACCTTCTCGGATGAATGTCGGCCAGGTTTTGGAGACCCACCTTGGATGGGCTGCCAATGCTCTTGGCTTGCACTTTGCGACCCCGGTGTTTGATGGTGCCTCTGAGGACGAAATCAAAGAGCGCCTACGTGAAGCAGGGCTACCGGAACACGGCAAGACCGTGCTTTATGATGGGAAAACAGGCCTGCCGTTCGAGCAGGAAGTCACCGTCGGCCACCTGTACATGTTGAAACTTTCCCATTTGGTTGACGACAAGATACACGCCCGCTCAACTGGTCCGTACTCGCTCATTACACAACAACCGCTGGGGGGTAAGGCGCAGTTTGGTGGCCAGCGATTCGGTGAGATGGAAGTGTGGGCACTAGAGGCATACGGAGCTGCCCACACGCTACAGGAGTTGCTCACCGTCAAGAGCGACGACGTTTACGGCCGCGCGAAGATCTTTGAGTCGATTGTCAAAGGTGAGGGTGGCATTGAGCCAGGGCTTCCGGAGTCATTCAATGTTCTGATCAAGGAACTACAGGGCTTGGCACTTGATGTTGAGCTACGGCGCCGGCGTCGCAGCGACGCCAACGTCGAGAGCGTGGTGTAACCCATGATACTGAGATACGAAACGATGACGATAGGTTCAGTTGGTCGCACGAACGAAACGGTAGGGGGGGTAAGCCTGTGAGAAGCACCCTGGGTTTCTTCGAGACGAAACCAGTAAGCATCAACGAGTACGAGGCAATCCGTATTGGTCTCGCGTCACCGGCCAAGATTCGCTCATGGTCGCACGGCGAAGTCACCAAGCCAGAAACAATCAACTATCGGACGTTCAAACCGGAGCGGGACGGCTTGTTCTGCGCCAAAATCTTCGGTCCTGTGAACGACTGGGAGTGCCTCTGTGGCAAATACAAACGGATGAAGCACCGGGGCGTGATCTGCGACAAGTGCGGCGTTGAGGTGACGCAGTCGAAGGTTCGCCGGGAACGCATGGGGCATATCGAACTTGCTTGCCCAGTGTCGCACGTGTGGTTCTTTAAGGGCCTGCCCTCGCGTATGGGGCACCTCCTGGACATGACCATGCGCGACATGGAGCGAGTGTTGTATTACGAGGCCTACGTGGTCATCGATCCGGGGCCAACTGACCTGAAGGAACGGGAACTCATCGGCGAGGAGCGGTTCCGCGAGCTGCGTGCTGAGTTTGGCGATTCCTTTCTCGCCATGATGGGCGGCGAGGCCATCAAAGAGCTTCTCCAGCGCCTTGAGGTGGCGGTTTTGGCAACCGAGCTTCGTGCCAAGATGAAGATTGAGGTCTCGAAGCAGAACCGAGCCAAGATTGCCAAGCGTCTCAAAGTTGTCGAGGCGTTCCTGAAATCAGGTAACGACCCAGAATGGATGGTCCTGGACGTGATTCCGATCATTCCGCCCGAGCTTCGTCCGTTGGTCCCGCTCGATGGAGGCCGCTTCGCGACCTCTGATCTGAATGATCTGTATCGTCGCGTGATCAACCGTAATAATCGCCTGAAAAAGCTAATTGAGCTCAAGGCGCCGGATGTTATCGTCCGCAACGAAAAACGTATGTTGCAGGAGGCCGTTGACTCGCTTTTCGACAATGGCCGCCGTGGTCGCACCTTGCGGGGGGCCAATAATCGGCCTCTGAAGTCGCTTTCCGACACTCTGAAAGGCAAGCAGGGGCGCTTTCGCCAAAACTTGCTCGGTAAGCGTGTCGACTACTCGGGCCGCTCGGTCATCGTGATCGGCCCGGAGTTGAAGCTCGACGAGTGTGGCTTGCCAAAGAAGATGGCGTTAGAGCTCTTTAAGCCGGTCATCTATCAGAAGCTTGAGGAACGGGGAATGGTTGCGACGATCAAGGCAGCCAAGGAGCTGGTTGAGCAGCATGACCCGTGTGTGTACGACATACTCGAAGAGGTTGTTCGGGAGCACCCTATTTTGCTGAACCGCGCGCCGACTCTGCACCGGCTTGGTATCCAGGCGTTTCAGCCAGTATTGATCGAGGGTAAGGCAATTAAGATCCATCCACTTGTCTGCACGGCGTTCAATGCCGATTTTGACGGCGACCAGATGGCAGTGCACGTCCCGTTATCGCCACGCGCTCAGGTTGAGGCAGAAGTCTTGATGAAGAGCACCACCAACCTGCTGTCGCCTGCACACGGGAGGCCGATAGCAATTCCCAGTCAGGACATCGTTCTTGGTTGTTACTACCTGACTAAGCTGCGGAAGAATGCGCTAGGGCAGGGTCGTTTGTTTGCCAGCATGGATGAGGTCGTCCTGGCACTGGAAGCTAATGAAGTTGCGAGCCAGACGCAAATCCGCGTGCGTTACACAGGCGAACTTATTGACTTAAACAAGGCACCAGACGACCAGGACGTGGTCCACGCTGAAGTGACCGAGTGCACCCAACAGATCATTGAGACCACGGTTGGACGAGTTCTTTTCAATCTTGCGTTGCCAGAGGAGTTTCCGTTTATCGACGGCTTGCTCAAGAAGCGTGGTCTCGGTCAAGTGGTCAACTACTGCTACCTGCGTTTCGGTGATGGCCCGACCGTCACGACGCTCGATGCGCTCAAAGATCTTGGCTTTACCTATGCAACGCTGGCGGGTTTTTCGATCGGCATTGACGACATGACCGTTCCGGTGGACAAGGAAAGACTTGTTGCCAACGCGCGCGAAGACGTTGTCGAAATTGAACAGCAATACCAAGAGGGAGCCATAACCAACGGAGAACGTTATAACAAGGTCATCGCCATATGGTCGGATGTTACCGAGAAAGTTTCGGAAGCCATGTTTCGGCAGATGGAAGAGACCGACCGTGAAGGTGCTCCAAACCCGATTTACAGTATGGCGGACTCCGGGGCGCGAGGCTCGGCGCAGCAAATCCGACAGCTCGCCGGCATGCGTGGTCTGATGGCCAAGCCTTCTGGCGAGATCATCGAAACGCCGATCGCCGCAAACTTTCGCGAAGGCCTAACGGTTGCCCAGTATTTCATCTCTACTCACGGCGCCCGCAAAGGTCTAGCAGACACAGCTCTTAAAACTGCCGACTCAGGGTACTTGACTCGACGTCTTGTTGACGTGGCGCAGGATGTGATCGTGACCATCGGCGACTGCGGCACGATCGAGGGTATTTTCGTGTCGGCGATCGTTGAGAGCGGCGAGATTATCGAGCCGTTGCGTGATCGTATCATTGGTCGCGTGGCACTCGAAAATATAAAGGACCCATTTACCGATGACATTCTTTGTCCGGCCGGCCAGGAGATCGACGTAGAGCTTGCCGCAGAGATTCAGGATTCTGGCCTTGAGAAAGTGAAGATCCGTTCGGTATTGACCTGCGAGACGGTTCGGGGTGTTTGCCAGAAGTGCTACGGGAATAGCCTGGCAAGCGGCAAATTGGTGGAGAAGGGTGAGGCCGTAGGTGTTATTGCGGCCCAGTCTATCGGAGAGCCAGGGACGCAGCTGACCATGAGGACGTTTCACATCGGTGGCACTGCATCTCGGGTTGGCGAGGAGAGTACGTTGGAGACGAAGAACGGCGGGACGATCGCTTTTCTCAACCTCCGAACCGTTGCTGACCAACAGGGCGACCTTGTGGTCATGAACCGTAACGGAGCTATTGCGATAGAGGATGAAGACGGCAATATCCGGGAGCGCTACACGGTTGTCTATGGCGCTCATCTCAAAGTTAAGGAACGTGCCACGGTGGATCCGGGGACAGTTCTTGTGGAGTGGGACCCGTATTCGTTTGCAATCCTTACCGAGGAAGAAGGTACCGTCGATTATAAGGATCTGACCACCGGTGTTACGACACGCGAATTGGTCGACGAGGTTACCGGTTTATCGCACCGGGTGGTTATCGACTCGCCCGAGGAGAAGCAGCCCCAGCTGCAAATCATTAACCCGAAAGTGAAACGAAAGACCGTCCTTCGGTCTTACCATTTACCGTCCGGGGCCCACGTCATGGTGCTTGAAGGTGCCCATGTACACCCGGGTGACGTTCTTGCCAAGATTCCCCGTGAGACCACCAAGACCACCGACATCACTGGAGGCTTGCCGCGTGTTGTGGAGCTCTTCGAGGCTCGTAGGCCAAAGGAGCCTGCTGTTATCACGGAGATTGATGGTGTTGTCCATCATGGTGAGATCACCAAGGGTCTTCGAAAGGTAGTAGTTAAGCCCAGTGAGAAATCCGGTGAGGATCGTGAGTACTCGGTGCCTCGTGGGACGCACGTCAACGTTCGCGAAGGTGATTTAGTACGGGCGGGGGAAGCGCTCGTTGATGGCCCGATCAATCCACACGATATTCTCGACGTTCTGGGAGAACGTGCCCTACAGGAATACTTGGTGAACGAAATCCAAGAGGTATATCGACTGCAGGGCGTCACTATAAACGACAAGCATATCGAAGTTATCGTGCGTCAGATGATGCGCTGGGTAAAGGTCGAAGAAGTTGGTGACGCTGATTTTCTTTACAACGAACAAGTTGACCGCTTTCGATTCCACGCAGAAAACGAGCGCGTCAGCAAGAAAAAGGGAACCCCTGCCACAGGTCGGCCGTTGTTGCTTGGTATTACCAAGGCTTCGTTGTCGACTGATTCGTTCATCTCAGCGGCGTCGTTCCAGGAGACTACCCGGGTCCTGACCGAGGCTGCCATCAGCGGTGCAGTTGACCATCTGCGCGGTTTGAAGGAAAACGTAATCATGGGCCGATTGATTCCTGCTGGCACAGGATTCGAGGACTACAAGCGTGTACGGCTGGTCGAAGAAGAGCCTAAGCGCCGTCGTCCAGCCGACATCTTGGCCGGTATGGAAGAAGCCGCAGCCGAGGCCGAAGCTGCTCAAATGGCAACTACCGAGAGCAAAGACAAGTGAACGCTGGTTAAAACCAGCAAAGGCGCTGTTTTCCGGGACTTTCGAGCGTTGACTGAGGCTAAATCGCTGATATAATTTTTGCCAACGCCTGAGGGGCACTGCGCTTGGTCCCCAGGATTTCAACCCTGCCATTCACATTCCCTGTCTTTGTTTCTTCCTGCCTGGTAACGGGCTAGGGGTCTGTTCGTGTGGCGGGGCTAATTTTCGGAGGCTAGATTTGCCGACGATCAACCAATTGGTTCGGAAGGGGAGGAAGCGGACTGCTTCCAAAACCTCCAGCCCGGCACTGCAGAGGTCGCCTCAAAGGCGTGGTGTGTGTACGCGTGTTTACACATCGACGCCCAAGAAGCCAAACTCTGCTCTTCGAAAGGTTGCCCGTGTTCGGCTGACTAACGGGATTGAGGTCACCACCTACATCCCAGGCATTGGGCACAACCTGCAGGAGCACTCGATCGTGTTAATCCGCGGAGGCCGAGTAAAAGACCTCCCCGGTGTTCGATACCACGTGATTCGTGGCACGCTCGATACCGCTGGTGTTGAAGGTAGAAAACAGAGTCGCTCGAAGTATGGCGCTAAGAAGCCCAAGGCGTAAGACTCTGCTCGTCTAAATGTCAGCATTCGCTGGTATTCCTCGATCCTGACTAAATTAGGTTGGCCAGTTAGTGTGGGGCCGCAGATTGTCTGTGGCTCGGCTAGATAGCAGGAGTGTGCGGTTATGCCCCGCAAAGGCACGAAAATAAATAAGCCTCAAGTTGGGCCTGACCCGGTTTATAACAGCCGGTTAGTGTCGAAGTTCGTGAACCACATGATGCTGGATGGCAAAAAAAGCACAGCACAAGGAATCTTTTACCGGGCGCTTGAGGTCGTTAGGGAGAAGGGTGATGACGAACCGTTGAAGCTCTTCAAGAAGGCCATCGACAACGTATCTCCTTCAGTCGAAGTGAAGTCACGTCGCGTCGGTGGTTCAACGTATCAGGTTCCGGTCGAGGTATATCACCGCCGGAAAACTTCGTTGGCGTTGCGCTGGCTTGTGGAGGCGGCGCGTAAACGCAGTGAGAAGACGATGGACGCTCGGCTGGCCGGGGAAGTGCTCGATGCTGCTGTCGGGCGAGGCGGTGCTGTGAAGAAGAGGGAAGATACCCACCGGATGGCCGAGGCGAATAAGGCTTTCGCTCACTACCGCTGGTAAAGGAAGAGGTCGGACCGTGGCTCGCAGAATACCGCTCGATAAGACTCGCAATATCGGCATAATGGCGCACATTGATGCCGGTAAGACGACGACTACCGAACGCATCCTGTTCTACACCGGAATCACCCACAAGTTGGGGGAAGTTCACGACGGCAATGCCGAGATGGACTGGATGGTGCAAGAACAAGAGCGTGGTATCACGATTACCTCGGCAGCAACGACCTTCGAGTGGCGGGAACACCGTGTCAACATTATCGATACTCCTGGTCACGTTGATTTCACGGCAGAGGTTGAGAGATCTCTCCGAGTGCTCGATGGTGCGGTGGCGGTTTTTGATGCCGTCGCTGGAGTCGAGCCACAAAGCGAAGCCGTTTGGCGCCAAGCGGACCGCTACAAGGTTCCTCGAATCGCCTTCGTCAACAAAATGGACCGGGTCGGAGCAAACCTGGATCGTTGCGTTGAGATGATGGTCGAAAGGCTCGGTGCCAAGCCGGTGCCGGTACAGATCCCGTGGGGTACGGAGGACCGTTTCATTGGAGTCATCGACG
>Ga0209432_1000218_pt1 | contig 9470 bp, 8 predicted proteins | sample METZYME_3_800m_FD_187551 | JGI IMG/M metagenome (GOLD analysis project Ga0209432, IMG submission 187551) | Marine microbial communities from oxygen minimum zone in mesopelagic equatorial Pacific - METZYME_3_800m (SPAdes) (version 2) | ecosystem: Environmental > Aquatic > Marine > Oceanic | place... | reverse complement strand
GTCGTCATAAAAACCCAGCGCCGCCAGCACCACCACCGACATCAGGCTCAGTGCAAGGAACTCGTTCCACTTGGCCCAGAGCAGCACCGTCACATCCAGCGCCAGCACGATCATGACCCCCCCCATCGACGGCGTGCCCCTTTTGCTGAGCACCCTCGCATCCAGACCGCCAGCTTCCTCGGCCTTGTCCTTGTAGTTCTGGCCGAATTTGAGTCGCTTAAGCAGGGAGATAATCTTAGGGCCAAACCACCAGCAAAACAGTAGCGCCGTGACCGCCGCGCCGGCTGTCCGGAAAGTGATGTACTGGAACACCCGCAGGAAGGAGAGCCAGTCCGCCCAGGCGGTGTGGCCATTTTCGGCCAACCACTGCGGAGCTTGGCTGAGGTAAAAAAACATTCTGTAATCTCTACGGTTTCATTGCCTCCTTGAGTGGCTCGATGATGCGTTCCATTCTTGCCGCCCTGCTGCCTTTGATCAGCACCAAGTCCCCAGGACTCAGCTTAACAGCCAGCGCTTGACCAGCCACGTTGATGTCATCGAAAGCCGCCACGTTGGCCAGGCCGTCCTCCTGCGCCGCGCGTACCATCTTGTTCGCCCATTGGCCCACGGCTACCAATCCATCCAGGCCAAGGCTGGCTGCAAGCCGGCCCACCTCAACATGGGCGAACTCGCTGGCTTGTCCAAGCTCGGCCATGTCGCCGAGAATGGCAATGCGTTTTCCCCCAGCCGGAAACAACCTCATCGTCTCCAAAGCCGCCAGAAGGGAGTCCGGATTGGAGTTGTAGGCGTCGTTGATGATGCGGACACCGCCGAGTGTCTGCATCTCCATTCGCATCGACGCCGGACGGCAACACTGCAGGCCCTGGTCCAGCTCCTCCCGGCTCAGGCCCAGCTCCGCCGCGAGCGCTATTGCGAGCGCGGCGTTCCGGGCGTTTTGATGGCCCAGCAGGTTAACGCGGTAGGCTCCGCTCCAATCTCCCTTTGGCGAAAGCAGTTCGAAAGTCGTCCCCTCGTTGTTCAGCCCGATGCCAGCGAGCTGCCAGTCGCAGTCCTCCCCCTCCCCGACCGTGATGACCGTTGCGCGACAGCGGGCACGGATGGCCTCCAGCCCCTCGATATCTCCATTAACAAACAGGCAGCCCTCCGGCGGCAGCGCCTCTGCCAGCGCCCCTTCCTCCTCGATCACCCCGGACAGATCGCCGAAAAACTCCAGATGCTCTCGCCCGATGCTCGTCAGCACGCCGTACCTTGGCCGGATGAGTTGCAGCAGCGGCTGCAGTTCGCCGGGATGATTCGAGCCGACCTCGAGCACCGCCGCCTCGTGGGCCTCGCGTAACCGCAGCAACGTGAGCGGCACTCCGATGTCGTTGTTGAAACTGGCCTCACTCGAGAGTGTGTCGAATCGCTGCCCAAGCACCGTGGCCAAAATTTCCTTGGTGCTGGTCTTGCCGTTGGAACCGCCAACCGCTATCACCGGCAGCTCAAAATCCTGCCGGTAATGGGCGGACAGTCGGCCAAGTGCATGCCGCGTCTCCTCCACCTCGATCATCGGCCCGTCGACCTTCGCTTGGCCAAGCCGGGAACGACTGACCACGGCAGCCTCCGCCCCTTGGCCAAGCGCATCGTTGAGGTAATCGTGCCCGTCAAACCGGTCGCCGCAAATCGCAATGAACAAATCACCCTTCCTGGCCAGGCGCGAGTCGGTGCAAACACGGCGGACACTCGACGAGCGTTGGCCCGCGACGAGCTGCCCGTTGCAGCTCTCCTCCACAAAACCTAGCGTCCGGGGTTCCATCATCTCAACACCACCCGGGGTTTCTGCTCCGACATCGGCTTTACCGGCATCGACGCCTCGAGCCCAAGATAGTTGGCCGACTTCTCGGCAATCACCTTGAATGTCGGAGCTGCCACCACGCCGCCGTAGTGTCCGTTGTGCGGTTCATCCACAAACACACCGATGCACAACTTGGGATTCTCCGCCGGCAAGAATCCGATGAATGACGAAAAATATTTACCGGCCTCGTAACCGCGCCGTGTCTTCGACGGCTTTTGCGCCGTGCCAGTCTTGCCGGCAACGGTATAGTTCTCGAGCCAAGCCTGACGTGCAGTGCCCTCGGCAGAAACCACCGTTATCAGCGTCTTCACCATCTGCTGCGCTGTCTCGTCGTGAATCACCTTACGAACCACGGTCGGTTCATACTGCATCACGACATTCCCATCCCGATCCACTAGTCGATCCACTAGCAGCGGCCGCATCAGGTTACCACCGTTGGCCATTGCGGACATTGCCATCACGAGCTGTAGAGGTGTAGCTGCGATCTCGTGGCCCATCGGAATCCGGGAGATCGACAACTTGCTCCAGTTCCTAACCGGATGAAGGATTCCGCGCACCTCCCCTGGCAACGGCACACCGCTGCGCTGGCCAAAGCCCAACTCGGAAATATATTTGTGCAGCCGAGACGCCCCCAGTTTCATCGCAACCTTGGCCGTGCCGATGTTGGACGACTTGGTGATAATCTCCCGAACTGACAATTCGCCGTACGCATGATGGTCGCGCAGCACCTTGCCGGCGAAATAAAGGCGGCCGTTCTCGCAGTGGAACCGATCGTGCAACCGCACCACGCCCTCGTTGAGCGCGCCTGATACCGCCACGATCTTGAAGGTCGAGCCCGGCTCAAACACGTCGGTGATCACCCGGTTGCGGCGATTGGCCGCGTTGGAGTCGCCCGGCTTGTTGGGATCGAACGTCGGCCGGTTGGCCAGCGCTAGAATCGCGCCGGTTCGCGGGTTCACCACCACTATGCAAGCGCTCGCCGGCGTGTGCTTTGCGCAAAGCGCCTCGAGACCCTTCTCGACTATGTACTGGACGTTGGCATCGATCGTCAGTACCACGTTCATCCCGTCGCGCGGCTTCACGTTGTACTCGCGGAATGCCACCACCTCGCGACGGCTACGATCGGTCTCGGTCTCGCGCCAACCGCGCACGCCCTCGAGCTCCGAGTCTAGCATTATCTCGATGCCGTGCTTCCCCTCGAGGCCGACCATCGGCACGCTCGAACCCTCCGGATCGCGCACGCCGACAAATCCGGTCACGTGCGCGGCAAGGTTGCCGCTGGGATAAACCCGCAACTGCGAATCGATCCGCTCGCAGAACACGGAGCGCCTGACATTGTAATATTTCAGCCGCTCCTTGCGGGGCAGCGACTTCACATCGACACCGAACTCGATGTGCGCCAGTGCGTTGGTGATGCCCCGCCAATCCTCGAGCAGCACCTTGCGCTTGAGCACAACGTGCTTGTCCTCGCGCTGGCGACCTTCCGCATCGGTGTACACGCGGCGCTGCATGCGCTTGGCCAAGTCGGTCTCGCCCCTTCCAAGAAATGGCGCGATCGCCCTTGCCACAAGCTGCTGATGGGTGCCCATCAAAGACGGGTCGGCGCACACCGTCTTGGCAATACGGCTCGTGGCCAGCACCGTGCCCCGGATGTCCAGAATATCACCGCGCCTTGAGGCTTGAATCACCTTGCGGCGGGTATTGTCCAGCGCGTGCGCAGCGTGCTTGTCGTGCTGGAGCACCTGTATATCCACCAACCTCACCCCGAGTCCCACATAACCGGCCGTTATGAGTGAGACCAGCATCATCACCCTTCCCCGGTGAGCGTTGGCTGCGATCGTTGCCACGTCAATGTGTGAACAGGTTTCTTTTCATGCCCGTCACGGCCGTTTCCGGCGCGGCTTGTTGGCTACCGTTCGGTATTCCCCCGGTTTGCTTTGCTTCAGCTCCTTGGCGTCTAGCGGAAGATCAGAGAGTCGCAGCACCTGCTCCGGCTGCGGCATCGTCAGCCCCAGCCCGAGTTTGCGAACCCGGTCATAAAGATTCTGTGTCGAGCGCATCTCGGCTCGCACCTGCTGCCAGCGTTCGTTGTCTCCCTTGAGCAGTTCGAGTCGCACCTCCTTTTTTCGGACCTCGGTGCCGATTTGGTGAATCTGCGACTTCTGCCACACATACCCCATCGCCGTGCCCCCGAGGAACAGGCATAGCAGCACGGCCCTAATCCACGAGCCAACGCTCAGCGGGGAGTCATGTTTTTTTCGATTGCGCGGCATGTGCGGTTAAAGTTTCTCCACTGCCCGAAGCTGGGCGCTGCGGCTTCGCGGGTTTCGCTCGAGCTCTGTAGCACCCGGCCTGATCGCCTTGCGGCTTAGCTCCCGGGCCAACGGCTCGCGTGGCTCGCGCAGTTCCGGCACATCGACCCCGCCGCAAACCGTGTATGGCCTAGCCAGGCGACGGCTGAAGTGTTTCACCAGCCGGTCCTCGCCGGAGTGGAACGTGATCACCGCCAGGCGGCCGCCTGGCTTGAGCACCGACCAGGCAACCTCCAGCCCGGCCTGCGCCTGGCCTAGCTCGTCGTTCACCGCCATGCGTAACGCCTGGAACACGCCGGTCGCCGGATGCGTGCGCGCACCCCTCCGAGGGCAGGTCCGCTCCACAGTCTCGGCCAGTTGCGTGGTGGTTTCGAGTCGCTGCATGTCGCGTTGTTCAACAATGGCCCGGGCAATGCGGCGCGACCGGCGCTCGCCGCCCAGTTCCCAAAAAATCCTCGCCAACTCCTCGGCCTCGAGCTCGTTCACCAATTGCTCGGCACTCACCGGCTGCCGCCGATCCATCCGCATGTCCAGCGGTCCCTCGGCCTGAAAGCTGAAACCCCGCTCCGCCTCGTCGAGCTGAGGCGTACTTACCCCGAGATCCAGTAGCACCCCATCGCAACTCGCCTTGGCCAGACACTTGGCCATCTCCGCAAACGATGCCCGGTGCAGTTCCAGCCGGTCGCCAAACTTGGCCAGTCGCTTGGTCGCGGCCGCAAGCGCCCGGTCGTCGCGGTCGAACGCAACTAGGCGGCCATCCGGATTGCTTTCCTCGAGGATCGCCTCCGCATGCCCACCGCCACCAACCGTTCCATCTACGTACAGCCGGCCCGCCGCCGGTTGAAGCGCCGAGAGCACTTCCTCTAGCAGAACCGGTTCGTGTATGAATTCCCTCACAAGTCATTATCATCCTCGACGGGAACAATCTCCTTCACGATAGAGGCATATTCCTCGTAGCTCCACGCCACTCGTCCGTCCACGTACACGTCCGTCTTGTAGTCCTTGGCCATCTCGATCGCCTCATCCAGCTCGGTAGAGTTCATTTGTGCCGGTGTGTCCTGCGCCACTTTTTCGGGGGCAACCTTCAGCGCACCGACAGACGCCCCGGCTATGATTCCGGCCGGCCAAAATGACTTGAAAGCCAGCAGCCAACGCCACGACTGACGTGACACCCACCGTGACACCTGGTTCAACGACTCAAATCTACCGCGCATGCGCTCGGACCACGAACTCCTAGAGGGTTCCTCCGCGATAAGACTTGGGCGGTATTGTTCCACCCCTTCACCGGCACGCACCGCGAGGTCCGACCCGCTCAGGTCGTTCCGGACCACCCGCACACGCGATGGGCTTATGCGGCTGTAAACCTCAATCTGATCCCTGGCCCGCGGCTTGGCTTCCTCTTGACGAAGGTCCAAATGATTCCCCGGCCTGGATGGCTTCGACTCAATCTCGGGCGGCTCGAGAAAACCAAATTCACCCTGCCCAGAGTCCTGCACCGCTGGCCGAACCAGCGCCACCGGCTCCGGATGGGCAAGCTCCCCTCCCCCCTCGTCGGCCAAGCCCTCCGGGCTGTGCCCGATCCTGCGAGAGAGAAACTTCTCCCTTGGTCCCTCGAGGGTTCCACCAACCGAAAGATATTGCATCAGGTTCATAGGTTTAAATTCTTGATGGCCGCAGCCGCGACTGCTTCATCGCCCTTGTTGTTTTCCTTGAATCGGCCCGGCTCCCAGATTTCGAACTTGTTCAGCCGCCCCACAAACAAGGCCTCCTTCCGTAGCCCGGCCTCGGCCGCCAATTCCTCCGGCAAACAAAGCCGCCCCACTTTATCCAGTTTTATTTGAGCCGAGTTTCCCCCTATCACCCTTTCCACCGCTGCCACATCCTTATTGGAAAGCGACGTTTCATTTAACTTATCCAACAGCAGATTCAAGCGGGTGGGCGGCAAAACCAAAAGAAACTGCCGTTCCCTCAAAGGCCATAGGATGACGGATAACTCGATTTTTCCGCGCCACTTGGAAGGGACCATGACACGCCGGCTTCCATCAATTCCGTGACGGAATCGACCGGAATAAACGGTCGTCGGTTGGTCTTGGGTTGCAGACATAAAAGGTTGCTCGGACACCGAAACGGCCCTAAGCGCCCCGAATTTTCCCGTTTTCTACCGTTCTCTCCCCATGTCGTCAACTAATTTTTTAAAAAAAATGAACTTTTTTTATTGGCTCTTAACCGTCCCGAATTTCGATATTTCAGGGCTTTTCGATGTTTCTTCCTACTGGCCAAGTGGCTTGGCTGGGCTGCGTGTGCTCCCAGTACGCTCTGCGACCCGCTGTGGCTCGGCCTCCGCTGCGTTGAAACCAACTCCAAAACCGGCTAGTAGATGCCGCCGTGCGGACGGCCAATTTCGACTATCCACTCCCCCAGGAACTCATAGCCCAGCATCCCATCGAGCAACGGGACGCCTCCCGCTTGCTGACGCTGGATCGCTCCAACGGTGCCGTCACGCACCGGCAGTTTACCGACTTGGAGGAGTTGCTCCGGGCGGGCGACGTGTTGGTGGCAAACAACTCGCGCGTTATCCCGGCTCGCGTGCGCGGTCAAAAGGAGGGCGACGGCGCCCGGGTAGAAATCCTGTTCACCGAGGAACACGCGCCCGGTGAGTGGTGGTGCATGCTGCGACCCGGCAAACGCATTCACAACGGGACTCGCGTCCAGTTGCACGACCTCGATGGCCGCCCCACTCCTCACTGGGTCGAGTCTATCGACAAGAACGACACCGGCAAATATCTTATGCGGCTTCCGCAATCGCCGGGTATGCACGAACTCCTACAGGCCATCGGCGAGACACCATTGCCACCATACATCCAGCGCGCGCCGATCGACACCTTCGCCGATCGCGAACGTTACCAGACATTATACGCCAAGACCGACGGCTCGATCGCCGCGCCGACGGCAGGGCTGCACTTTACCGATGCGCTGCTCGACCGACTCCGTGCGAAGGGTGTGACGTTCGCGGAGGTGACGCTGCACATCGGGCCCGGAACGTTTCAGCCGGTGGAGTGCGATCACATCGAGGATCACACGATGCACGAGGAGCGTTTCGACATCAGCTCCGCCACCGCCGGGACCGTCAACCAGGCCAGGGCCGAAGGGCGGCGGGTGGTCGCGGTTGGCACTACGAGCATGCGCGTGCTTGAGTCAGCCGCGGATGATTCCGGTCGCATCGAGCCGCGGCTTGGCCGCACGGATATTTTCATTTATCCGCCGCACGATTTCCGGGTGGTCGATGCGTTGCTGACGAACTTTCACCTGCCCAAGTCCACGCTACTGATGCTGGTAAGCGCGTTTTCACAGCCAGGCGGCATCGGAGGCCGCGAACACGTGCTGCGCGCCTACGCCGAGGCGGCCGCCGAGCGGTATCGTTTTTTCAGCTACGGCGACGCAATGTTTTTGTATTGAATGAGTTCTAGCCATCCATTCGTGTCAATCAACATGGCGATGTCAGCCGACGGCAAAATTGCACCGCCGCACCGACGGTTTGTCGAGTTTGGTAGCCGGCGCGATCACGCCAACCTGCTCGCGCTCCGGGCCACCGCCGACGCGGTGATGTGCGGCGCGCGCACGGTGGACTCCGCGCCGGTGACGCTGGATGCCGGCGGCGCGGCATACGAGCAGCAGCGGCTTCGTGCCGGCTTGGCCAGGCAGAATCTGCGGATCGTCGTAAGCGGCTCCGGCTCGGTCGATCTACGGGCGGCAGTTTTCCAACACCAAGTTTCGCCGGTCATTGTGCTGGCCTCGGGCCAGGCACCGAAGTCGCGCTTGGCCAAGTTGGAGCGTCTGGCCAACTGCGTGAAAGTGTGCGGCGAAAAGAGTGTCTCGCTTGGCCAGGCGCTTGGCTGGCTCCGGCGTGAGTGGGCCGTCAAGCGACTGCTCTGCGAAGGCGGCGGCGAACTCAACTTCGAGTTGCTCCGACTTGGCCTCGTGGATGAGTTGCACCTGACGCTCTGTCCGCGAGTCATCGGCGGGCGGGATGCGCCAACGATCGCCGACGGCGAAGGATTCGCCAGCTTGGCCAAGACGGCGAACCTGAAGATGACCCGTAAACGCCGCATCGGCGACGAGCTGTTTACGACGTGGTCCGTCAGGCCAAAAGCTCGTTGACAACACGAGCCCCCTGCACGCTGGTCAGGCGCTGATCGAGTCCCTGATAGCGGTAGGTGAATCGCTCGTGGTCGAGGCCAAGACACTGCAGCACCGTGGCATTGAGGTCGTTAATGTGAACTGGGTCGCGCACGATGTTGTAGCAGAAGTCGTCGGTTTCGCCGTGCACGTGACCCTTCCGGATCCCACCGCCGGCCATCCACATGGTGAAGCAGCGGCCGTGGTGGTCGCGCCCGTGGTTGTCCTTGGTCAGCGCGCCCTGCGAGTAAATCGTCCGGCCGAATTCACCGCCACAAATCACGAGTGTGTCCTCGAGCATGCCACGTTGCTTGAGGTCCTTCACCAACGCGGCGGTGGGCTGGTCGATGTCCTCGCATTGGTAACGGACATCGCGCGGACAGTTGCCGTGCTGATCCCAACCGCGATGGAACAACTGCACGAACGGCACGCCGCTCTCGAGCATTCGCCGCGCGAGGATGCAGTTGTAGGCGTACTTGCCCGGCTTTTTGGAATCCTTGCCGTACAAGTCGAAGACGTGTTCCGGCTCGGACTTGAGATCGGTCAACTCCGGCACGCTGGCCTGCATGCGAAACGCCATCTCGTACTGGGCGATACGCGCCTGGATTTCCGGGTCGCGTGTTTCGGCGAACTTGGCCTCGTTCACGGCCTTGATGCTGTCGAGGATCGCCCGACGCGAATCCCGGTTGATGCCCGGCGGGTCGTTGAGGAAAAGCACCGGCTCACCGGAACTGCGGAACTTGACGCCCTGGTGTCTCGACGGCAGGAAGCCACTCCCCCAAAGCCGCGAGTACAGCGCCTGGCTGCCGCCTCGCCCCTTTGAGATCATCACGATATAGCCGGGCAGATTGTCGCTTGGACTGCCGAGGCCATAGTTGAGCCACGCCCCCATGCTCGGGTGGCCAAGCTGCTGTGTGCCGGTGTTGATATAGGTGATCGCCGGATCGTGGTTGATCGCCTCGGTATTGACACTGCGGATGAGCGTCATCTCGTCGGCGAGCGAGGCGACGTGTGGCAATATCTCGCTGTAATATGCGCCGCTCTGCCCGTGCTGCTTGAACTCAAACATCGGCGCGACGCACGGGAACGACTTCTGCCCGGAGGTCATGCCGGTGATACGCTGCCCCTGTCGGATGGAGTCCGGCAAT
>Ga0209432_1000195_pt1 | contig 9786 bp, 7 predicted proteins | sample METZYME_3_800m_FD_187551 | JGI IMG/M metagenome (GOLD analysis project Ga0209432, IMG submission 187551) | Marine microbial communities from oxygen minimum zone in mesopelagic equatorial Pacific - METZYME_3_800m (SPAdes) (version 2) | ecosystem: Environmental > Aquatic > Marine > Oceanic | place... | reverse complement strand
CATGCGCACCCAGAGTTCCAGCGCAGCCGTATAATCCCCCGCAGCCACCAATTCATAGAGTCGAACCGCTTCGCGAGGCATATAGTTTGCACCGCCCCAAATCGCACCAACTGCCCCAGCCATGAGAGCAAACACCGTGGTGGTATCGCATCCATTTAGGACCTGACCACCGGTCTGAAGGAATGCCTGGTGGACGGACAAGTCACCCGCACTGTCTTTGATGTAATTGAAATGTTCCAGTGTGTTCAGTCGTTTATACAGCGGCACAGAAACAGACAGCCCCGTTGTCTGGGGAATATTGTATCCAACAATATCAATTCTAATTTCACCATCAATATCGGCATAAAATCGAAAAAGTCCTTCATCATCAGCTGGGCCTTCAAGGTAAGGCGGCAAGATCATCAGTGCATCAGCACCAGCGCCCTCTGAATGTTTCGATCTACGAATAACTTCATTAACATTCAAAGCGGAGGTCTGGCAGATGCTGTTACACCGCCGGTCAATGCGACGAATGCCGGTTTCATAAAGTTTATTACACTCGTCTTCTGTCAGATAGGGATGCTGACCCGTCCCTGCGCCAAGAACCAGACCATGAACGCCTGCATCGATATAAATATCGATTAGTTCTTCCCATCGCCCGTAATCGACAGCGCCCATATCATCGAAGGGCGTCTGCATCGCCAAATTAATACCTTTTAGTTCAGCCATATTCTTTCCCTCTCCTAACCCTGTTCCATTATAGATCCAGAGGCATCTTTCATACGCCACCCTCTTTAGTTTTGATCCGCTCATTAGTGACCACAATATATTTCACCAGGTTCTTCACGTTTCAGTTCTTCCATGGGGTCGTCCACCTGGCCCAAGGCGTACACCGGGACGCAGATTGTGGTAGGTGATATTGTCAAGGCGACACGGGTGCGCACCGGGAGCTTCGGCCACTAGGACCCTGCCCGCAATGGGTTCAAAATCGGCCCGGAAGTGAACACTGCTTTTGACCACGACGATGCGCTGCTCCGCTGGATCAATGCCTATATGCTTAAAGATCGCCTGATCTAGACACTGGCACCGCACGGAGCCGATGACGATACGGACATCGGCAGGTGTATCCAGTACGCGTAGCACCGCCATGGGGCCCAAGCTAGCGGTAAAACCGTTGAACATTGCACCGGTAAAAGGAAATTCGCCATTACTGAGAGCCTCGACGCAGAAGCGGCCCTCAAAGGAATACTGATCATCCTGACCGGACTTACCACCTAAGAAAGCCATGAACTCTGCACCCATACCCATTTTATGAGATTTAGCCGCCACTTCGGCGTCATCCAGCAGTGCTAAAACGGCACCCTGAGCGTTCCCCCGCACCAGCGCACTCAAGAGACCCGTGGTGTCCGAGGACGCGCCTGCCCCCGAATTGTCCTGGGCATCAGCAATAACCACGGGCTTGGGTCCCGTATAGGCCATGGCATCTGCAACCGCAGATTCTGGTGATTGAAGGCCATCATTAAAGATGTCTTCGGCGTCTATAAAAGACTGAAGCAACGTGTCAGCTACACTATCAGCTTCTTCCTGTGACCCAGCATAGGCAACCACGGAGGGCCCGGAATGAAAGATATCAGCCGGGGGAAAGCCCATCGCGATATCAGCCGTACAAAAGCTCTCACCAACCAGTTGATCCAAGCTCGCGTAGAGCGATCGGCATGGTTCTGATCCCGTATGCTGGGCGGTCAATGGAACCAGAAACGGCGCCTGCCGAAAGGCCTTGAACAATGGCTCTGCTGTCAATAATCGCTCTAGGGACGTGAAAGATTTTGCACCGGTTTCCACCAAATCAATATGCGGATAGGTGCGAAAAATGTTGATTGAGGACGCATGTTTCATAATCTCAGGCGTCACGTTCGCGTGGAAATCAAAACTCACAGCTATAGGTAGATCGGGACCCGTCAGATCACGTATGCGACGAAGAAGTTCGCCCTCACCATCTTCGTGCTTCTGCGTGACCATAGCCCCGTGCAGTTCCATATAGATGCCATCCAGATCACCAGCGCACCCGATATCGTTCACAATCATGTCGGCAATCCGCTCAAATGCATCGGTCGTAACATAGGACGACGGTTCTGCCGCACACCAGAGCACTGGAATAATCTCGTAACCACCCGATGCCATCGCCGCATCCACAAATCCAGTGAGAGAAGCATGAACTCCCGATAAAGCGCGTATGACCTCGTCGCCACGAATCAGTCCGGGCCAAGCATCCGCCTTTTCAAATTCCTCGTAAGTGGCAAGAGTCGATGCGAATGTATTTGTTTCGTGTTGAAAACCGGCAACGGCAATACGTTTCATAGACCAGTGGCTCCGAATTTACTTAACTTATTGTTTGTTTTTGACCGCATGCTCGCTCGCAGGTCCCTCACGTAGAAGCGCGCCAACCCGCGTCTTGAGCAGATTGTCCAGCCAGTCCGGATCCATTTCTGGTACCGAAGCCAACAGTAGTTCCGTGTACTCATGATGCGGCGGGGCCAGCACCTCATCGCGGGTGCCATACTCCACCACCCGACCCTGTAGCATCACCACAATTTCATCGGATATTGCCTTCACCGTGGCGAGATCATGGGTAATAAATAAATAGGACATGCTAAGTTCATTTTGCAGGCGTTGAAGCAACTTCAAAATATCCTCAGCAACTAGTTGATCCAGCGCCGAGGTCACCTCATCACAAATAATCAGATTGGGTTCCGCAGCCAACGCCTTGGCGATACATACACGTTGCTTTTCACCACCTGACAGTTCTGACGGAAAGCGATTTACATAACGCTCTGGAAGTTCGATCTGCTCCATCAATTGGGAGACCCGTTGGCGCTTCTCTTCTCCCCGCATGCCAAAATAGAATTCCAGTGGCCGCCCCAATACCTGCTTTATCTTCTGGCGTGGGTTCAACGCCACGTCGGGCATCTGGATGATCATTTGCACACGGCGCAACATCTCCCTGTCACGATCGCTGAACTTTGCCGGCAATTCCTGGCCATCGAACTCAATGGTACCCGTAATCGGCGGCAGCAAGCCTGTTATAACCCGTGCCAGAGTACTTTTGCCGCTGCCTGATTCGCCGACTACTGCGATCGTCTTACCACGGGTTACAGTCACGTTGACGTCCTGCAAAACCGGAACTCGGTTAGCATAAGCCGCCGTCACATTATTGACCTTGAGCAATGGCTTGCCCTCTTCAGCATGCTTGATTTTTTCCGTCTGGCCCTTGCGCACTGACAACAGTGCACGGGTGTAGTCCTGCTTGGGGTTGGCCAGTATCTCCCGCGTGCCGCCTTCTTCTACCAACTGGCCATGTCGCAGTACCATAATGCGGTCTGCAACCTGTGAAACCACGGCCAAATCATGGGTGATGTAAATTGCAGCTGAATTAAGCTCTCTAATGGCATCCTTGATGGTCGCCAACACTTCAATCTGGGTCGTCACGTCGAGCGCTGTCGTTGGTTCATCGAAAATGATCAGATCTGGCTTGCAGGCCATCGCCATGGCAACCATGGCGCGTTGGAGTTGGCCACCAGAGACCTGGTGCGGATAGCGGTCACCGATGTTATCCGGATCGGGCAAGTCGAACCGACTGTACAGATCACGTGCGCCTTTTTCCGCCTCGGCCCGTGACATGATACCGTGCTTAACTGGTGCTTCGGCGTACTGATCAATTATGTGGTGGGCGGGATTGAATGAGGCCGCTGCACTTTGTGCCACATAGGAAATGCGTACGCCGCGGATGGAACGCATTTGGTCATCCGTCGCGGTAGTGAGTTCCAAATCGTCGAACTTGATACTACCACTGACGATGCGGCAACCGTCCCGACAGTAAGCCATACTGGCAATGCCGATGGTGGATTTCCCAGCCCCAGACTCGCCGATCAGCCCCAGAACCTCGCCACGATCGACGTGAACATCAACGCCCAGAACAATATCGCCCCACTGCTCTTCCTGAAAGCCTTCGATGACCAAATTGTTCATGGTCAGTAAGCGCGACATCAAATAATTCCTATGGGACTTAATCGTTAATATTCTTCGCGAAGACCGGCTGCCTTACGCAAGAACCAGTCCACTACCAGATTGATGCCAATGGTCAGGAATGCAATGGCCGCGGCAGGAATTAGAGGGTTGTAAACACCGAAGCTGATAGCTACTGAATTCTCCTGCACCATGCTGCCCCAGTCAGCCGTTGGCGGTTGCAGGCCTAACCCCAAAAAACTGAGTGCACTAATAAACAAAAACACAAAGCAAAATCGCAGACCAAATTCAGCCACCAGCGGGGGCAGCGTATTGGGTAAGATTTCACGCCACATGACCCACATTATTCCTTCACCTCGCAAGCGTGCCCCCTCCACGTACTCCATCACCGTGATATCCATGGCGACAGCCCGCGACAGACGAAAGACCCGCGTGGTATCAAGTAGCGCAATGACTACGATCAGCACCGGTATCGAGGTGCCGGCCACCGACAGAACGATCAAGGCAAAGATGAGGGTCGGGAAAGCCATCAGGATATCGACCACACGGCTAACGACCTGATCAACCCACCCGCGCATAGTAGCCGCCAGAAAACCGAACGCCATGCCTACGATGAATGATAGCCCCGTGATGATCAAAGCAAGACTGATGGTATTGCGGGCACCGTACAAAAGCCGGGTAAGCAGATCGCGGCCAATATGATCAGTGCCAAGCCAGGACTTGCCACCCATGCGGTTATCATTCAACTGCGCCCAACACGGGCCATCACTCTTAACCACTTCTGCGGAACAATCCGTGGCCCAGATACCGGGTTCCCACACCTTGCCGACTATCTCGGTTTCCGTAAACGGTGTGAGCACCGGTGCAAAGGACAGGGCAAACAGATTGATAGCTATAATGAGGAACCCCATTTGGGCGCTCCACGGGGCTTTCAAGAATGCCTTTGCGACGTTAGTGATTGTTATGACCTCATCACGTAGGATGCCGCAGACGCGGATTGGCAAGAATAGAAAGAATGTCTGCGGTTAAATTCAGCATCACATAAGTGCTGGCAAAAATTAGTCCGCACGCTTGCACCACTGGCAGGTCGCGCTTGGATACAGAATCGACCAAAAGTTGCCCTAAACCTGGATAAACGAACACCACCTCGACAACCACCACGCCCACAACCAGATACGCCAGGTTAATGACGATTACATTGATAATCGGGGCCAGTGCGTTGGGCAGTGCGTGATACATGATTACCCAAGAACGTTTCATTCCCTTGAGTTGTGCAGTCTCGATATACGGTCTGGTCAACACATTAATGATAGCCGCCCGTGTCAGGCGCATCATATGTGCAACCACCACCAGGACCAGGGTCATGACAGGCAGGGCCACGGCATAAAGTCGGTCCCATAATCTAAAGTCTGGCGAAACATAAGACATGCTTGGAAAGACATTGAACTCTACTGACAAGATAACAATAAGAATATAAGCGACAAGAAACTCAGGTACCGAGATTGTCGTAAGGGTGGTCATGGTGATTATCTTGTCGAACAGAGATTCTCGATACAGAGCCGCCAACATACCCAGAAAAATTGAAATCGGGACGGCGATAATGGCAGCGCACGATGCCAGAAACAGCGTATTGGACAGGCGCGTAGCAATAAGGTCGGCAACCTCCCGATTATTGACCAATGATGTCCCTAAATCCCATTGCAGAATATCGCCTAACCAAACGAAATAGCGTACATGCAATGGTCGATCCAGATTCAATTCAAGTCGAATTGCGGCGAGGGCTTCCGTCGTTGCATGCTGCCCTAGAATCGCCTGAGCCAAGTCGCCGGGCAACATTTCCACACCGAGTGTAATAAGTACGGAAATGATAAATAGCGTCAGTAGGCCAAAGGCCAGGCGCTTGAGAATGAGTATTCTTAAACTATCTTTCATCAAACACAGGCCACTCACATACCAGATTGGTTGAAATTTCTACCGTTCATCTAGAAGACGCGTCAAATATTTGGAAAGAGAACCTCCATGCCGAGCCCAAAACGTGTCCTGATTTAAATATCAGTTCGGCATCACTCATCCTGTCAGGAAACTAGAGTGCGCGGATAAGCGATGCGAAAAGATTGACGGCAATAAGGCAAATCACCTGCGCTCATGCACAGGTGATTTGCCGTCTCTTTTTTGACGTTACTACGCGTTGTCGTCGACCCAGACTTCCTCGTACAGTAAGCCGGCGCTCAGACCGAAGGCAGGACTGCCTTGGTAGCCCTGAACTCGCTTATGGGTACCTTCCACGAAATTCATGTACATGGCATTGAACACGCCACCATCGTCGTGCAACAAGGTTTCCGCCTCGCAATAAATTTCGTAGCGCAATTTGGGATCAGTAGTCTTGCGTCCCTGCACTAGCAGTTCGTCAAAACGCTCGTTCTTCCATTGGGTCTCGTTCCACTCCGCCTCCGAGTGGCAGGTCATGGTAAGAATGAGGTCCGCGGTCGGGCGTGAGTTCCAGTTAGAGGCACAGATGGGCACCTTCATCCAGACGTTATCCCAGTAGCCGTCCTTAGCCGCACGAGTAACCTTGATATTGATACCGGCCGCCTTTGCGCCTTCCTGGAGCATGATAGTAGCGTCATCCGCAAAGTCACCCGCAGTAGTAGAGGTGTACACCTCTACGCCGGACAGACCTGTCTTCTTCCAGTAGAAGCTCGCCTTGTCGGGATCGTAGTCGTGTTGCGGGATTTCCCTGCAATACATGGATATTCCAGGATTGACTGAAAAGTCATTGCCGATGGTGCCGTGACCTTGCAACAGCGAGTCGACCATGGCTTGGCGATCAACGCAGTGCTTAAGCGCGAGTCTCACATTGACATCATTAGTCGGTTCCCGGTCACACATCATAGCCCACAGCTGTTGTGCGCCGGAGGACATAGAATGCACATTGACGTTGGGATCCTTGTCGAGCATTTCGGCAATGCGCGCGTCTACCGCACAGATGTCCACAGCACCAGTGCGTAGGCCGTTCGACCGTGCTGTGGCGTCTGTGATGCCCTGGCTGATGTAAGTGTCTACCCAAGCGCAGTCCGGTTTCCAGTAGTTCTCATTGCGAACCACAACCGAGCGAAGCCCGGGCTCGAACTCGACCAACTTGTAAGGTCCCGTACCGACAACCGGGTCGCCGTCCTTCCAACCCTCGGTAACGACCGACGTGTGGTAGTCGTGACCGAGCTGGACGGGAAAGTCCGCGTTACCGCTGTTTAGGGATATCTTGACCACGTTGTCACCGTCCGCACTCATATCCACGATAGATGAAAGTAGCGACTTTGAAGGAGATTTTGAACCTTCTTTGATGTGTTCGTTAAGCGAGTAGATGACGTCTTTCGCAGTGAGAGTCTTACCGTTATGAAATTCCACACCCTTACGAAGTTTGAAGGTCCATTCGGTGGCTCCGTTTGTACCCTCCCACTCCTCTGCCAAGTTCGGAACCGCGTCCAGGTTCCGGTCCAGATTTGTGAGCCGGTTATAAACCTGGTGGGACCGGTTGGCATCTGTTCCGGTTAGCATTTTGGTCGGGTCGAAAGTCTCCGTCTGGGCAGTTTCCTCGGTGGCGACCACGACCTCTCCACCGCGCTTCGGTGTGGACCCGTAGGCAGACCGGCTGAGTAAGGTCGAAGCTGCGCTGGCAGTAAAGCCTAATGCAGCAGCCCTACCGAGGAACTGTCTCCGACTCATGCGTCCTGATTCCATAGTTTTTAACAAAATGTCGATATCCTTCATAACGTTTCTCCTTGTTGAATGTTATTGTTGGCTTTGGGTTCCTCTTGGTTAGAACCTCTTATTTTGGACGGCGCTACCGCCAGAACGGCATTCCGTAGTTCGTCACGAGTCTGAAGTACAGAGACCAGGCTTTCCTTTGCAGTATCCACATGCATGCAAATTAGTTCCACAGCACCCTCTACATCGTTTTCTTTAATTAACCGAAGTAAGCTCTGATGTTGCTGGTGGGCAGCAGCAAGTGAACCCTGACCGGCTATTTCTACCGAAATAAAACACATCACCTTGTGCAGTACGTTCTGCATAGCCTGATGTAGTGAAAAATTGCCACTTGCGCGGGCGATCAACTCATGAATCTGAATATCAAGTTCAACTGCCTTTGCGTGTCCCCTTGAGTCCGAAGGCAACTTACCCAACTCAGTCAAAATGCGATCGAACTCCTCCAGATGCGAAGGTTGAGCATTTTGTGCAGCCAGTTTGACGGACTGAACTTCGAGCATCTTCCTGAACTCATACAAATCCTTTACCTCATCCGCAGAAAACTCCCTGACGTAATAACCACGTCGAGCACGCTTTTCAACCAGGCCAATCATCGCCAGACGGCCTAGCGCTTCGCGTATTGGCGTCCGGCTGACTTCCAGCAACGCCGCTAAGTCTCGGTCAACGAGCTTCTGACCAGCGGGTAACGCATTTGAGACAATCAAGTCGCGTAGGTTTGAAAATACGACATCGATTAAAAGATCAGTTGTTCTGGTTGTCACGTGCCTGGTAATTGGTTTAGCATTGTATTTGGAATTCCATACTGCATTCCCAATTTATTTTTGTCAATGAACATTGAATCGATCCCCTCCAGTGCAGTACTCGCCGCAGAGCGAATCCGTAGCCATATTCGCGAAACACCGTTGGAACATTCCCCCTACTTCAGCACGCTCACCGGTGCCAACGTTTGGCTCAAGCTCGAGAACTTGCAGACCACCGGATCGTTCAAACTCCGTGGTGCGTGTAATAAGCTGCTATCACTATCTCCAGACGAAGTTTCCGCTGGCTGCGTTGCCGCATCAAGCGGAAACCACGGAGCAGCCACCGCCTATACGATGAGCAAGCTTGGTATCAAAGGTGTCGTCTTTGTACCTGAGTGGGCATCGTCTGCAAAAGTAGACGCAATACGTCGAGCTGGGGCCAAGGTACAACACTTTGGTACTGATGGACTGGATACGGAAGAGCATGCACGCCAATACGCTATAGATAACGCAATGACGTATGTGTCTCCCTACAATGATGCCGACGTGATCGTGGGTCAGGCGAGTTGTGGTGTCGAAATCGCGAAACAGATCGACAATGTCGACACTTTGTTTGTTGCTGTTGGTGGTGGTGGTCTCATTGCCGGGGTCTCTGGATTCCTCAGATCAGTGAATCCGCGTATGCAAGTGATTGGTTGTCAACCGACAGCGGCGCCGATCATGGCTGCGTCAATTAAGGCAGGGCGATTACTTGATATGCCCAGCGAATCTACGCTGTCTGACGGTACCGCTGGTGCGATTGAGGCAGGGGCAATCACGTTTGACCTTTGCCAGAAACTCGTAGACGACTATGCCGTAGTTCCTGAAGATGAAATTGCCCTAGCAATGCGTGAATTCATCGATGCACACCATATGTTGTTAGAAGGCGCAGCTGGTGTCGCCCTAGCAGGCCTGAAACAGTTCAGCGAACACTGCCAGGGACAAAATGTCGTCGTGATCATCTGCGGTGCAAATATAAATCGCGACACTCTTCGCAAAATTATCTAGTAAGCTAGCCACCACATCGAGTTCAGAACTTTGCCCGATTTTCACTTTGACGTTGGGGGCCTTGCCCAAGGCTAAAGTTCCGCATACAGCCCCTTTTAGAAGGCTTCAGGAATCGATATAGATACTTTGTTGCTATTTGGAATACTTATAGTGCCAATGTATCAATGTAGGTTGCTCAAGAAATTTTAGTAAATCCTCTAACTTCAAGATTTGTACCCCCCAAAATATTTTG
>Ga0209432_1000185_pt1 | contig 9956 bp, 8 predicted proteins | sample METZYME_3_800m_FD_187551 | JGI IMG/M metagenome (GOLD analysis project Ga0209432, IMG submission 187551) | Marine microbial communities from oxygen minimum zone in mesopelagic equatorial Pacific - METZYME_3_800m (SPAdes) (version 2) | ecosystem: Environmental > Aquatic > Marine > Oceanic | place... | reverse complement strand
CATATTGTTTTTTAATGTAATCAATGACTTCACTTCGGCGCTCAATACAAAAATCTATATCGATATCAGGCAGACTAATACGATCCGGATTAAGGAAACGCTCAAACAACAGTTGATGGCGCAGGGGATCAATTGTGGTAATATCTAATGAATAGGAAACAAGACTTCCGGCAGCCGATCCTCGGCCTGGGCCGACGGGGATGGCATTATCCTTGGCATACTTTACAAAATCAGCAGTTATTAAAAAATAACCAGCGAACCCCATTTTTTTAATAACTTTTAATTCATGTGTTAACCTGGATTCCAATTCAGGAGTTAAATCACCATATCGTTCTTTAATTCCTTTCTCACAAAGACTCTGAAGATAGTCATCTGAATTCTGGTGTAATGCATCTTGAGGTAAGGGAAAAGCCGGTAAATGGTAATCTCCTATTGGTAGCTCTATTTCAATACTATCTGCAATACGGCGTGTATTTTCAATGGCATTGGGTACATCCTTAAACATATCATACATTTGATCTTGCGTTTTGAAATAGAACTCCGGTGTGGCGTATTTCAGGCGATTAGGATCATCCCGATTTTTTCCCGTACCAAGACAAATATGAACATCATGAGCTTCCCAGTGTTCATGTTTTGCGTAATGGGCATCATTGGTACATACTAGTGGTAATCCTAATTCACCGGAAAGTTTTTTCATATTCTCAATATTCTGAATCTCATCCGGGATACCATGATTCTGTACTTCTAAATAAAAACGATTCTCAAATATTTCAGCAAACCTTAATGCTGCTTCTTTTGCCCCATCCCAGTCGTCTTTCAGCATTTTTTCAGTGATTTCACCTTTGAGACACCCTGATAGACAAATAATTCCTTCATTGTGTTTTTTTAATAAATCAATATCAACCCTCGGGCGGTAATAAAAACCTTCAAGGTATCCATATGTAACCAATTTCATTAAATTTTTATAGCCCTGGTAATTTTGTGCTAGTAATACTAAATGGTTATTTCCCCAACCACCATCAGAACGAGGTTTTTTATCAAAACGACTACCAATGGCCACATAAGTTTCACAACCTATAATTGGTTTTACGCCAGCTTTTTTTGCTGATTTGTAATAGGGTACAACACTAAACATATTTCCATGTTCGGTAAGGGCAACGGAATCCATACCAAGATCATCAATGGTATCTACCAATGTTTGAACCGTTTGTGCCCCATCTAAAAGACTGTAATCGGAATGATTATGTAAGTGGACGAATTCTGATGCCATTTAATATGTAATTGATTTGTTGGTTTAAGCAGTCAAAGATACAGTACGTGTTGTAGAGTCGCAATAAATTGCATCTCTACAACAAATCAAATTTGAATTTTTAGTACTCTTTCATCACCGTTAAAATCAGTAATTAATTCCAAATTTTTATATTTCCTTGATTGGAAAATTTCCAGAGCCTTAGTAGGGTGATCTCCCAAACCTACTTCCATTATCACCCACCCACCCGGTTTAATCAACTCTTTTGCTACTTCAGCAAACCGCTGGTAAAAAATCAGGCCGTCTCGATTATCCGTCAAGGCCGTTATTGGTTCATGGTTGTGAATTTCGGGCATAGTTGTACCGATTTCATTCAAAGGAATATAAGGTGGGTTGGAAACTAGTAAATCAAATTGTCCTTCAGGTAATTCATTGAGAAAATCCAATACAATGAAATCAACATTTGTTGTGGCATTCAAATCTGCATTTTTTCGGGCTTGATTAATCGCAGGCTCAGAAACATCAACAGAAAGAATGTATGCATCTCGTTTTTCAGCACCGATAGATACAGCAATACATCCTGACCCCGATCCCACTTCTAGTATCTTGGGTTTTGTTATATTTCCAATGGTATCGAGGACCACATCCACTACTCGTTCCGTCTCAGGGCGGGGAATAAGAACATCTGGCGATACTTTAAAGGGATAACCGTAAAATTGAGTTCGACCAGTAATATACTGGAGTGGTTCTCTAGTTCTACGACGATTTACCCATCCTTTTAATTGATTAAGTTCAGAACCGGGAATAGTCTTTTCAAACTCAATGTAAAGATCTATCCGCTTATAATTCAATAAATCACAGAGAAGCCATTCAATTTCCTGTTTGGGATTTTCAAACCCCTTGGACCTAAAATACTTCTCCCCCCAATTGATAATATCAATGATCCGCCAAATTTTTTTCTGTTTTTCAGCGGTTAGGCTCACACTAGTCTCCAACCAAGGCTATTTGCTCTTGCTGATCAGCTAGTTTCAGGTTTTCTATAATAGTACCAATATCACCATCCATTACACCTTCTAAATTAAATGCCGTAAAATTAATCCGGTGATCTGTAATGCGACCCTGTGGAAAATTATAGGTACGAATTTTAGCCGAACGATCTCCAGTGGAAACCATATTTTTACGGGCAGCCGCTCGTTCTTTTGCTAGTTTTTCTTGTTCCGCGGCTAATAATCTCGATCGTAATACTTTTAGGGCAGCAGCTTTATTTTTATGTTGAGATGTTTCATCCTGACAGGTTACCACTAATCCAGTGGGAATATGTGTAATTCGAATAGCAGATTCTGTTTTATTCACATGTTGACCGCCGGCACCACTGGCACGATATGTATCAATTTTTAAATCACTATCAGCCATTTCAATATCCGCTTCTTCAGCTTCGGGTAGTACTGCCACTGTTGCAGCCGACGTGTGTACCCGTCCGCTTGTTTCTGTTTTAGGAACACGTTGGACACGATGAACGCCGCTTTCAAATTTCATTATACCATAAACACTGTTTCCAGTTACGGAAAAAATAATTTCTTTATAACCGCCTATACCAATTGCACTGGATTCCAATACTTCATATTCCCACCCATTACGTTCAGCAAATCGAGAATACATGCGGTACAAATCAGCAGCAAATAATGCGGCCTCATCTCCTCCTGTACCGGCACGAACTTCAATAATAGTATTTTTATCATCGGTAGGATCATGTGGGAGGAGGAGTACTTTTAACTCTTTTTCCAATTTAGTTAAATCACCCTGCAACTCTTCAATTTCAGCTTGGGCAATTTCTATTAATTCCACATCTTCACTATTTAATATTTCTAAATCATCATCTATGTTTTCTTGTGTTTTAATAAATTCGCGTGCTTTCTCTATAATTGGGCTAAGGTAACGATGCTCTTTCGTCACTTCAACATAACGATTTTGATTATTGGTAAGAACAGGATCAGCCATTTGCTTTTCCAACGATTCAAAATGAGTGATAATTTCTTTTAGTTTATCGATCATCCAATTGCTTCTGCCACATATTCTTTCCCGATCATTTTTTCATAATCATCACCAAAAGCTTCTTTCAATGCTGTAATGGCAACCTCAACCATATCATCTTCTGGTTGCTGAGTAGTAATATTTTGAAGCCATAATCCCGGTGCTCTTAATACTCTTAAAAAAAGACTGTTACTTGTTCTTGCTGTCACTTTTATAACTTCATAAGAAACACCAGCTACAAGCGGTATTAAGGGTAGATGAACCATCAAGCGGATAGGTAAGCTAATAAAACCGGTGAGAGTCATAACGATGGTATCTATAATTGAGAAAACAATAATCGCTGATAGTAAAACAATAAACATAAAACTGGTTCCACAGCGAGGGTGCTGAGTCGGAAAGGATTGAGCATTATTAATATCAATACTTTTCCCAGATTCAAAATTATAGACAACCCGGTGTTCTGCTCCGTGATATTGAAATAGGCGTCTTACATCTTTCATCAAAGAAATCAAAAAAAGATAAAGCACAAAAAATGTAATTCGAAACATACCTGAAATCATATTGAATGCCACTGCATCTTTTTCCACATCCAATAGTTTCGTTGTAATCCACATGGGAGCAATCATAAAAAGTGTTACAGCAAAAAATATTGCAAATACCGATGATAAAGAATCCAGCAATTTGTTGGGCTTTTTATCTTTTTCTTCCGGCATCGCAATATCAGCAGACCACTGCAATGTTGCCATCCCCATTTTCATGGCTTCAAATAAGCCGGCCATACCTCTGAAAATAGGTTTTTTCCATAAGGTTGATCGTTCTGTAATAGATTTGAAGCTATGACGATCTACATGCACTTTGCCATCTGGATCTCGGACAGCAGTGGCATAAGCACCAGGAACGCGCATCATTACGCCTTCAATGACAGCTTGTCCTCCAACCAAAATGGTAGGTTTCATTATTAATAGTATGATTTTCTTAATCATAAAAAATGGTCTCAAAATAGACACACTATTCGTGAAACCATTCCTATTTTTTGTTTTATTGGTTTGCTTTGCCGTATTTCTTTTTAAACTGTTCAATACGTCCGGCTGTGTCAACCAGTTTTTGTTTCCCTGTATAAAATGGGTGACATTCTGAACAAATCTCTATGCGTTGGTCACCTATTACACTATATACTTGAAATGAATGACCACAGGAACAAACAACATTGCCCAATTTGTATTCTGGATGTGTATTTGCTTTCATAGGTTACTCCCTATCTTATTCAATTTAATTGCTCTAAAACTTTCTTTACTCGTTTAATCCCTTCACGAATCACTTCTTCTCCTAAAGTGTAAGAAAAACGTATATGTCCCGGTGCGCCAAATCCATCCCCTGGAACAGTAACAACTTTTGCTACATTCAAAATCACATCGCAAAGGTCAAAAGAATCTTTTATTTTTTTTTCTTTAAAAAATTTGCCGATATATTTCGAAAAATCGGGAAAGGCATAAAAAGCGCCACCTGGTATATCACAATTAACACTTGGTAATGTATTAAGTAACGATACCATTAAATCCCGCCTGTCCCTAAATTTTTTACGCATAAAATCAACGGCAGATTGATCACCAACAAGTGCCTCTACGGCAGCTGCTTGTCCAATCGAATTGGCACAAGATGTGGCTTGTCCCTGTATTTTTTCCATTGCCTTTATAATTGATCTTTCACCAAATGCATACCCAATTCTCCATCCTGTCATCGCATAAGTTTTAGATAAGCTCATACAAGTAAGAACATTGGCATCGATACCTTGATCAATATTTAGTTTTTGAGAACTAGTGAATTCGCCATTAAAAACAAGTCTTTCATAACATTCATCTGAAATAACAACCCAACCATTATCTTTGGCAATACCAAGTAAATTGATAATAACTTCATTGGACCAAACGCTACCGGTCGGATTAGATGGCGAATTGATAATGATTCCTTTTACTCTATCAGTTATTTTTGATTTCAAATCTTCCATATTCGGTTCAAAGTTTTGTTTGGCATCTGTTTCAACTATTACTGGCGTAGCATCAGCAAGTGTTACAAACTCTGGGAAAGAAACCCAATAGGGCTTGAAGATTAATACTTCATCACCTTTTTCAAAGAGTGACTGGCAAACCAGATAAAGGCTCTGTTTTTCCCCGTTGGAAATAAGCACTTGATCTGGAAAAATATCTAATTGATTCTCGCGTTTCAGTTTTGTACAAACTGCTTCCCGTAATTCAATTGTACCGGAACCTGCTGTATACTTTGTTTGACCTCTATCTAATGCTGCCTTGGCGGCATTTCGGATATTTTCCGGCGTATTGAAATCTGGCTGCCCTGCACTAAAGTTCATGACATCTATTCCTTGGGCACGTAATTCTTCCGCCCTAGATGTCATTTCAAGAGTAAAGGATGGTTTTACGCGCTGAACACGCTCAGCAAAAACTGTCATATTTATTTTTCAATTACAAGGTATGTTGTTTTTTATGATATTCTTCTGAATTGTAATTAATATTGGAAGAATCTTTTTTTATCTTTTTACCCCGTTTTTTTGGTATGTATCTTGCTTTCTTTTTTCTAGCAACATTAGTCTGATAAGCTATTGTTTCATCTTCCTCAATTTCGAATTCTTCAGAAAGCACTTTTTTGCTTCTTTTTGTTGGCACTAAATCTTTGCCAGGGACTTTCTTTGGACGAGGTACTTTTTCTACATCAATTTCTTGTAAATCAGATTCAGCTATTGTTGTTTGTTCATTATTACTTTCCTTAGTTGCCTTTGCTTCTATCTCTTGTAAATCTCCTTCATTAAAAGAAAATAATTCAGGATTGAATAAACCAAAAAGTGTCCCATAACCTCGAGTGATGCCATTCCCAATTCCTAAATAATTTGGTAATACAAAATTAGCACGGAATTCTCCATCAAAAGCACCCCAGTTATTTTCATCTACTTGTCGAGGAAACAGTGATGAAAGTGTAACTTTTGTAAAGATATTTTCTTCTAATTCCATCCCCATTTCTCTAGCCATAAATACGATATTCTGTCCAAGAAGGCGATTAAGAAAATTCACGCGATCAGCATTATTTAAATTCCGATAACGGTATCCTGTAGTCTGATTCAATGCTACCCAAGGTGTCACAAACCGATATCGAATCAATTTAGAAACTGGTTGAAATCTATTCTGATGCTCTTCAATTTCATTATCCAAAATTTGAAACGTAATATTACCAAAATCCAAAAAATCCATCTTTTTGGCAATTGCTTTAATGGAATCAACTCCTTCATTGATTCCGACAATATAAATCTGTTCATTCAAAATCTTTACTTGAACACGAGGATAAAGAAACTTTTGACGATATGATCCATCAAGCATTGGTACAATTTCCTCATCGGGGAATTGGTTCATCATAACACCTTTTACTTGATAGGGTGTTTTTCGTACAGGTTTATCTGTGAAGATTCGGACAGCAACTGTCCGTATTTCTGGGTATTTAGAACTCATATATATTCTCCTTAGCTTCTACACCAAGAGTAAATAGTAAATTTTACATGTTAATTTAGATTTATTGACTCATTGTTTCCATGAATTCTTCATTTGTTTTCGTTCGACGCATCCTATCTTGAATAAACTCCATGGCTTCAATGACATTCATGTCATTGAGCAATTTTCTAAGTATCCACATACGAGCTAAAACTTTTTTATCTAATAAAAGTTCTTCTTTTCTTGTGCCAGATCGAACCAAATCAAAAGAAGGATAAATTCGCCTATCGCTGAGTTTACGATCCAGTACCAACTCCATATTACCCGTTCCTTTAAATTCTTCAAAAATAACTTCATCCATGCGACTACCTGTATCAATCAAAGCTGTAGCAATAATAGTTAAGCTCCCGCTTTCTTCTGTATTTCTAGCAGCACCAAAAAATTGTTTTGGTTTTTTAAGAGCATTGGAATCAACGCCACCAGACAAAATTTTACCGCTATGTGGAATAACGGCATTATGTGCGCGGCCTAAACGGGTAATACTATCTAAAAGAATCACTACATCATCCCCGAATTCGACCATTCTACGTGCTTTTTGTATAACCATATCTGCTACAGCAACATGGCGTTCTGGCGGTTCGTCAAAAGTAGAGCTAATCACTTCTGCTTCAACATTCCGCTTCATATCTGTTACTTCTTCAGGTCTCTCATCAATGAGTAGAATAATCATTTTAACATTGGGGTGATTTTTTGTTATAGCATTAGCAATTTTCTGCAGCAATACTGTTTTCCCCGTCTTTGGTTGTGCTACAATGAGACCTCGCTGCCCTTTTCCAATTGGGGAAATCATATCCATAACGCGGGTGGATAAATCTTTTGGATTAACTTCCAAATTAAATTTTTCTTCGGGATAAAGGGGTGTAAGATTATCAAATAAAATTGCTCGTTGAAGCTCAGCAGGATCTTGGCCATTGACCGTGTCTACTTTTAATAAGGCATAAAATCTTTCCTTTGATTTTGGTGGACGAATCTGTCCAGAAACCTTGTGGCCTGTCCGTAACCCAAACCGTTTTATTTGTGAAGGGCTTACATAAATATCATCTGGCCCTGGGAGATAATTGAAATCAGGACTGCGTAAAAATCCATATCCTTCTTTTAGTACCTCCAAAACGCCCTCAGAAGTGACACCACCTTCCTTTTCATTTTGGCTTTCTAAAATTTTAACAATAAGCTGCTGTTTATTCATCCCTGAATGACTTTCGATATTCAGTTTTTCTGCGTGTTCTGATAATTCCTGGATCTTCAGTTTTTGTAATTCATTAACATTCATATAGAAATAACCTTAGTAATATTTTTTAAAAAATCTTTGTGATTGATTGATAATTTTGGGGAATTGCCTTGTGCAGACGATATAAAATCATGAAATACAAAGCAAAAGTAACTGATTGGATATTACATCAATTTAAAATAAAAAACCAAATTTATTGAAAACTAACCTTGCAATATAATGACTGCCTAAAACGAGGGTCGGTCGGCCCGTTTTTTGTGTTATTTCTACCATATGATCCAAAGCGCTTTGAAATCGATCAATCACAACAAAATCTTTTAATCCAAAATTTGATAATTTCTGTGATAATTCATACCCCGACATTAGTCCCAGTTCCGGAGCACCGCTGATGACCAATTGATCAAATTTATTTTCTAAAGCCTTTACGACCAAATCTGGTTCTTTGTTTTTTTTCATAACAAATAATCCATACGGTTTTTTATTGAAAATTTGACTCATGGTTTCTAAAATTGATTGCAGCCCATGCAAATTGTGTGCTACATCATAATAAATGGGATATTCTTTTTTCATCCTTTGTAGACGACCAGGCCATTTTACCTTATTTAAACCAGTATCAATAATTTCTTTTTTTATCTCAGGCATAAATGATTGGATTAATTCTATTCCTACCGATGCATTGATTGCCTGGTGGGTACCGATCAAAGGAATGTTAAATAATTGATCTTTCCTTTTGAATTTAGTCCCCCATTCAGTTATTTGAACCTTTGATGGAATTTCCACATTAATTACTGAAGCACCAACTTTTTCAGCTTTTTTTAATAATTGGTTCTGAACAGCGAGTACCTGAGGAGCTAAGACCAATGGGATATTTTTCTTAATTATACCCTCTTTTTCCCCAGCTATTGATAAAATATCATTACCCAAAATATCGCAATGGTCTAGTGAAACTGGTGTTATTACTGTCACATTAGGCTTAAGCACATTTGTTGAATCCAAGCGGCCTCCCAATCCAGTCTCAATAATAGCTATATCTATATTTTGGTTCGAAAAATGCTTGAAGGCCAATGCAGTTGTCGTTTCAAAAAAAGTAGACTTTATTTCATTAATATCAGATTTATACTGTTTAATAAATTGTACAATTTGAGCATTTTCAATTGGATTGTTATTTACTCTTATTCTTTCATTAAACCGAATTAAATGCGGCGAAGTATACAAACCCACCTTTAGACCAGCTGTCTTCAGTATTGATGAAATAATTGCACAGGTTGATCCTTTCCCATTTGTCCCCGCAATATGGACTGATTTAAAATTATTCTGGGGGTCCCCGCAACGCTTTAACAACTCAATAGTATGACTTAGCCCTACTTTTATCCCCAGGCGTTTTAAGTTAAATAAATAATCTAAATGCGATTCAAAAACGGACACAGTGTCCTAAGTGTAGATTTTCAACTAACTCTCTGTGAGATATTGTTCACGAGAATATCGGAACTTTACAATCGCTTTATATATTGAATCGGCTATATTCTGACGGTACTTAGTATTGCGAAGATTTTTTTCTTCATTCGAATTGGTTAAAAATCCTGTTTCAATTAAAACATTTGGCATACTAGCACCAATCAAAACATGAAAACCAGCTTGTTTAACGCCGCGGTTTCTAGATTTGACTTTTTTTTCCATTTCCTCTTGGATAATTGCTGCCAGATCTTCACTCTCTTTCATAAAAACACTTTGCGCCATAGTGGCTACAATCAGGTTTTCCCCTGAAAGATTCTGATAATTATTTTTAGATCGGTCCTCTAATTTAATAACCTCATTTTCACGTGAAGCTACTTCTATGGCATCTTCCGTCTTTCCTGGTCTTAATAAATAGGTTTCAAATCCATACGCTGTTTTGTTG
>Ga0209432_1000181_pt1 | contig 10054 bp, 7 predicted proteins | sample METZYME_3_800m_FD_187551 | JGI IMG/M metagenome (GOLD analysis project Ga0209432, IMG submission 187551) | Marine microbial communities from oxygen minimum zone in mesopelagic equatorial Pacific - METZYME_3_800m (SPAdes) (version 2) | ecosystem: Environmental > Aquatic > Marine > Oceanic | place... | reverse complement strand
GGATTAAATTAGAAACTACTTTTTTTGTTAATGACTCATTGATTAGATCATAAGATAATCCTTTTGGCAAAATTCTTGAGAAAATTGCTCGACCAACAGTAGTATCTACTATGCGTGTAGAACTTGGCTCAAAACCACCCTCAATTTTTATATAATCCTGAACTCGTAATTTAATCCTTGCATGAAGAGAAACAAAGCCCTCCCCATAGGCGTTAAGTGCCTCGTTAGTGTTAGCAAAAATCATTCCTTCACCCTTTTGATTTACCATCTCTCGGGTCATATAATAAAGACCTAAAATAACGTCTTGCGATGGAATAATAATAGGGTCACCACTGGCTAAATGTAGAATATTGTTTGAAGCCAACATCAAGGTTCTAGCCTCTAACTGTGCCTCTTCAGAAAGTGGTACATGTACTGCCATTTGGTCACCATCAAAGTCTGCATTAAATGCTGTACATACCAAAGGATGTAACTGAATCGCTTTGCCTTCAATTAAGAGTGGCTCAAACGACTGGATGCCTAATCGGTGAAGTGTCGGCGCACGGTTAAGTAACACTGGATGTTGATGGACAACTCTTTCCAAGATATCCCAAACCTCTGGGATTTCACTTTCAACCATTTTCTTGGCAGCTTTAATTGTTGACGCTAAACCATTCGCCTGCAAGCGATTGTAGATAAATGGCTTGAAAAGCTCAAGTGCCATCTTCTTTGGTAGGCCACACTGATGCAACTTAAGATAAGGACCACAAACAATCACAGAGCGACCTGAGTAATCAACTCTCTTACCTAATAAATTTTGACGGAAACGACCCTGCTTACCTTTAATCATATCAGCAATTGATTTAAGTGGACGTCGATTATTGCCCATTACCGCACGCCCACGTCGACCATTATCAATCAATGAATCAACAGCCTCTTGAAGCATACGTTTTTCATTACGAACAATAATCTCAGGCGCGTCAAGTTCCAATAATCGTCCAAGACGATTATTTCGATTAATCACACGACGATATAAATCATTCAAATCTGAGGTCGCAAAACGACCACCATCCAATGGCACCAAAGGTCTTAAATCAGGTGGTAGGATAGGTAAAACATTTAACACCATCCATTCAGGTTTGTTTCCAGATTGAATTAATGAGTCAACTAGCTTTAGGCGCTTATTAATTTTTTTCAGTTTAGTTTGTGATTTTGTGTTTAGTGCATCTTCACGAAGAGTTGCAGCTTCTTTTTCAAGTTGCATTTCAGAAAGAACATCTTGCATAGCTTCAGCACCCATTTTAGCAACAAATTCATCATCACCATATTCGTCCAATGCATCGTAATACATTTCTTCCGTAAGTAGTTGTTTTTTAATCAAAGGGGTGTTGCCTGGATCAGTTACCAAGAATGCCTCAAAATATAGTACTCTTTCAATATCTTTTAGCGTCATATCCATCAACAAGCCTAAGCGTGATGGCAATGATTTTAAGTACCAAATATGTGCTACTGGTGCAGCTAATTCAATGTGGCCCATTCTTTCACGACGAACTTTTGAAAGTGTAACTTCAACGCCACACTTTTCACAAACCACGTTACGAAATTTCATACGTTTGTATTTGCCACATAAGCATTCAAAATCCTTCATAGGACCAAAAATTTTAGCGCAAAACAAGCCTTCTCTTTCTGGCTTAAAGGTGCGATAGTTGATGGTTTCTGGTTTTTTTACTTCACCAAAAGACCATGAGCGAATTTTTTCTGGAGAAGCTAAACCAACTCTAATAGCATCAAAATCTTGCTCTTTATTTTGCTGTTTTAAAATTTGTAATAAATCTCTCAAGGGATTCTCCTAATTTAATTTTGTTCAAGTTCAACGTCAATACCCAATGATCGGATCTCTTTCACTAGAACGTTAAATGACTCCGGCATCACCGATTCAGTACGATTTTCACCATCTACTATATTTTTGTACATTTTTGCTCTACCACTGACATCGTCAGATTTAACGGTTAACATTTCACGAAGGGTATAAGCAGCACCATAGGCTTCTAGAGCCCAGACTTCCATCTCACCAAACCTTTGTCCACCGAATTGTGCTTTACCACTTAGTGGTTGTTGTGTCACTAATGAATACGGTCCAGTTGAACGCGCATGCATCTTATCATCCACCAAATGGTTGAGTTTCAGCATATGCATAAAGCCAACAGTTACATCACGATCAAAAGCATCACCAGTTCGGCCATCAAACAATTTTATTTGACCGCTTTCAGGTAAATCAGCCATCTTTAGTAATGACTTGATATCTTCTTCTTTGATGCCATCAAAAACCGGTGTCGCCATTGGCACACCATTACGAAGATTATTAGCCAACTCAAGTATTTCATCATCACTAAAAGACTTGATTTCTTCACTCTTACCATAACTGTTGTAGATATCATCTAGCATTGAACGTACTTGCTTAACTGTATCTTTGCGGTGCTGGTCAAGCAAGTTACCTATCTTATAACCAAGACCTTTTGCAGCCCAGCCTAAATGTACCTCTAACACTTGTCCAACATTCATACGTGAAGGAACACCAAGCGGGTTAAGAACCACATCGACTGGCGTACCATCTGCCAAATGAGGCATATCTTCTACAGGAGAAACCCGTGAAATAACACCTTTGTTACCATGACGACCCGCCATCTTATCTCCAACCTGAAGAGTTTTACGTGTCGCCACATAAACCTTTACCATCTTCAATACACCTGGTGGTAATTCAGCTCCTTCTTTAATTTTGGCACTTTCTTGCTCAAAGAACACTTCAAATTCTTCTTGCTTAGCTTTAGATTGTTTCGCCAATGAAGCAACCTCTTTATTAACTTCGGCATCTTTAACTTTTAGTTTAACTAAGTCAGTGTTTTCAAGAGCCTTTAAATTTTTTGAGCTTAACTTGTCACCAACTTTAATATTTGCAATAGCTGTACTAGTAGTGTTACCAGAAAGCTTTAAGCGAATACGGCGGAAAATATCTCCATCAATGATGTTAAATTCGTCATCGATATCTTTTTTAATATTCTCCAAACGTTCTTCGTCTATCATCAATGCACGAGAGTCTTTTTCAACTCGGTCGCGAGTAAAAACTTGCACGTCAATTACGACACCTGATTTTGACGCCCCCATTCTTAGCGAAGTATCTTTTACATTATTAGCTTTTTCACCAAAAATAGCACGCAATAGCTTCTCTTCAGGGGATAGTACAGTTTCACTTTTAGGAGTCACTTTACCAACTAAAATATCTCCACCTTTGACACGCGCACCTACATAAACAATGCCACAATCATCTAGCTTAGATAAGGCAGATTCACTTACATTCGGAATATCTGCAGTAACTTCTTCTGAGCCAAGTTTTGTATCTCTTGCATAAGAAGTTAATTCTTCAATATGAATTGAGGTGTAGCGATCTTCTTGGACAATCCTCTCTGAAATTAGTATCGAGTCCTCAAAGTTGTAGCCATTCCATGGCATAAAGGCTATCATCATGTTTTGACCTAATGCAAGTTCCCCTAAATCAGTTGATGGTCCGTCAGCCAGAACATCGCCTGCAACAATTTTATCGCCCGTTTGAACGAGTGGCTTTTGATTAATACAAGTATTTTGATTAGAGCGGGAATACTTAATCAAACTATAAATATCAACTCCCAGTTCACCTGCCTTAGCTTGCTTCGCATCGACACGGATTACAATTCTTGATGCATCTACCGTCTCAACAATACCATCATGATTTGCTACTACACAGACACGTGAATCTGTTGCAACAACTCGCTCAATGCCAGTTCCAACTAGTGGCTTCTCAGCGCGTAGAACTGGAACAGCTTGGCGTTGCATATTTGATCCCATTAATGCGCGATTGGCATCATCATGTTCAAGGAAAGGAATTAGTGCAGCTGCGACAGACGATATTTGTTTAGAATCAATGTCAATCAATGTAACTTCTGATTTATCTACTAAAACAAATTCATTCTTATGTCGCCCAGAAACCAAGTCATCCACTAAATATCCTTTACTGTCAACTGCTGAGTTTGCCTGAGCTATGGTATGGCTTATTTCATCAATTGCAGATATATATACAACTTCTTTGGTAACAAGACCATTTTTAACAACCTGATAGGGAGTTTCTAAGAAACCATATTCATTTGTTTTAGCATAAACAGCCAATGTATTAATCAAACCAATGTTTGGACCTTCAGGCGTTTCTATTGGGCACAAGCGACCGTAATGTGACGGGTGTACATCACGCACTTCAAAACCAGCACGTTCACGAGTTAAGCCGCCTGGCCCTAGTGCTGAGATTCTGCGTTTGTGAGTGATCCCTGATAAAGGATTCACTTGGTCCATAAACTGTGACAATTGGGATGAGCCAAAAAATTCTCTAACTGCAGCAGAAACTGGCTTAGAGTTAATCAGGTCTTGTGGCGTCAATTCATCAGTTTCAGCAAGATTCAGTCCTTCTTTGACTGCCTTCTCTACCCGTATAAGTCCAATTCTAAATTGGTTTTCAATCATTTCACCAATAGCTCTGACACGTCTATTGGCCAAAGTATCTACATCATCAACAACATCATGGCCATTCTTGATATCAATCAACTTCTTAATAACATTAATAATGTCATCATGTGTAAGGACATATTCACCTGTTTCACCATTAATGCCTAGTCGTCTATTCAGCTTCATTCGACCAACGCGAGATAGGTCATAGCGATCATTATTAAAAAATAGATTTGAAAACAATGCATTTACTGCGTCTTCAGTTGCAGGTTCACCTGGACGCATAACATGATAAATCGACATACGAGCTTCAATTTCTGTTTGAATTTCATCAAGACGTAAAGTATCTGAGATATAGATGCCATTCTCAGCATCATTAATGTAAATAATATCTATTTTTTTAACCTTAGTTGTGGTCAAAACATCAATGGATTCCTCGGTTATCACAGTATTTGCTGACAACAAGATTTCACCTGTATCAGTATCAATAACATCCGAAGCATTCACTTTACCTAGAAGAAAGTCAATCGGTGCACTAATAACTTTAACACCAGAATCCTCAAGGATCTTTGCATGCTTTGCTGTAATGCGTCGACCCTTTGTGACAATAACATCTTTATTTAATTTAATATCGAATTCGGCAATAATACCTCTCAAACGTAGTGGTTGAATTACCAAATCACATGACTTAGATTTTAATTTAACTCCAATGTGATCAAAGAAAGTGTCAATAATATCATTCGTAGACATCCCCATTGCACGTAACAAAGTGGTCACTGGAAGCTTTCTACGCCTATCAATTCGAACAAATAAGTTTTCATGATGATCAAACTCAAAGTCTAGCCACGAGCCACGATAAGGAATAATACGAGAAGAGAATAATATTTTACCCGATGAATGAGTTTTACCCTTGTCATGCTCAAAAATAACACCTGGCGAACGATGCAGTTGAGAAACAACAACACGCTCTGTACCATTAATAACAAAGGTTCCAGTATCTGTCATCAAAGGGATTTGACCTAAATATACATACTCTTCGATAACTTGTTTTACGCGACGTTTTTTCTTTAATGTTGAACCATTTTTATCAAAAAGTACAAGGTTAAGTTTTACTTGCAGTGTTGCTGCATAGGTAACACCACGAAGCTTACACTCCTTAACATTATATTTAGGTTCTTTAAGTTCGTAATCTACATATTCAATTTCAGCATAACCGTTAAGCGCTGTAATTGGAAATACAGATTTAAATACAGAATGTAGACCGACATCTTTCTTTTCAGTCTCCCCTACTTGAATAAAATTATTAAATGAATTAATCTGAATAGATAATAAATCTGGCTCTTTTAAAATCGATACTCTTGTGCCAAAATTATTTCTAATACGCTTTTTCTCAGTGAATGAATAAGTCATGAATGCCTCTAATTAATCAATAAATTGTTTTCAATATTACTTTTAAATAAAAACAACTAAATCCCCTGCAGGGGATTTAGTTATATAGCATCGAACAAGTTACTTAAGTTCTACGCTAGCACCAGCTTCTTCAAGCTGCTTTTTTAAGTCCTCTGCTTCTGATTTAGGAACACCCTCTTTAATAGGTGCTGGAGCACTTTCAACAAGGTCTTTTGCTTCTTTAAGACCTAAAGCAGTGATAGTGCGAACAGCTTTGATAATAGCAACTTTCTTGTCACCAAAACTTGTTAAAACAACATTAAACTCAGTTTTTTCTTCAGCTGCTGCACTTGCTTCAGCTGCTACAGCAACTGGTGCCGCAGCTACTGCTGCTGCAGAAACGCCAAATTTTTCTTCCATTGCTGAAACTAGCTCAACAACGTTCATAACAGACATGTCTGCAATTGCATTTAAAATATCTTCGTTCGTTAATTTCGCCATGATATTTACTCCTCTATATAATTATTATTGTTGTTGATCACGTATAGCTGCTACAACTCGAGTTAGCTTAGTTGGAACTTCATTTAAAGTTCTTACTAACTTCTCGGTTGGTGCAAGCATCAACGCCATCAACATACTGATTGCTTGATCTTTAGTTGGAAGGCTAGCGATTCTCTTAAGTTGATCCGCATCAACAAATTCGCTGGAAACTCCCAAACCTTTAACGACTAACGCCTCATTGTCTTTAATGAAATCACGGAAAACGCGCGCTACAGCACCTGGATCTTCTTGAGAAAACCCCAAAATAACTTGGCCACTTAAAACTGGTGTAATACACTCACATCCTGTTTCAGCTAACGCTCTCTTTGCAAGCGTGTTTTTTACAACACGCAAATAAACATCTGCATCAATCGCAGAGTTGCGCAAGTTAGTCATTTGTTCAACATTCAATCCACGATACTCGGCAACACCAACAGACACTGCATTAATAGCTACTGCATTGACTTGTTCGACAACTGCCTTTTTTGCTTCAAGATTTAGAGCCATATTGTCTCTCCTGAACAATTAAACAAAAAGAAAGCTATAAAATTACAACTTTCGCCACAGAGTATTTTCATACCCTCTACATAGGCAAATTGAAGGATCAATTTATTAAGCAACAAATTGAAAACAATTTGTTGCACCTATGGTCTTTGAGGCAGAACAAGTAACCCTGTCGCCCAAAGAATTCATTTACCAATAAAATTTAAATTATTGGTATTAAAACTAATTAAATATCAACACTCGCTGCATCAACACTTAGACCTGGGCCCATAGTTGATGAAACACTTATCTTTTTAAAATAAACACCTTTTGCTGAACTCGGCTTGGCTTTTTTCAGTGCATCAATCAGTGCTACAATATTTTCTTCTAATGCCTTTACATCAAATGAAGCCTTACCAACACCAGCATGAATAATGCCAGCTTTATCTGCACGATAGCGCACCTGTCCTGCTTTTGCATTCTTTACAGCTGTAGCAACATCTGGTGTTACTGTACCAACCTTAGGGTTTGGCATTAAGCCACGTGGACCAAGCACTTGACCTAATCTTCCAACCACGCCCATTGCATCAGGTGAAGCAATAACAACATCATAATTAAGATCTCCATCCTTCATAGACTTCATTAAATCATCCATCCCAACAATATCTGCACCCGCATCTGTTGCTTTTTGAACATTATCGCCTTGTGTAAAAACCGCAACTCGAACAATCTTGCCTGTTCCATTTGGAAGGACAACAGCACCGCGAACGTTTTGATCTGATTTTTTGGAATCAATACCTAGATTAATACTAACATCAATGGATTCGTCAAATTTTGCTGTTGCACAATCCTTAACAATACTGAGAGCGTCCGTCATTGAGTAACGGACTCCTGTTTCAATTTTTGAATCGTTATCTTTTTGTTTTTTTGTTAGATTAGCCATCATTAACCTTCTACCACTAAGCCCATCGAACGAGCTGTACCAGCAATAATTTGTACTGCAGCATCCATATCATTTGCATTTAAATCTTTCATTTTTATGCTAGCTACCTCTTCTAATTGAGCGCGAGTTACAGTTCCAACTTTGTTCATATGTGGCTCACCGCTTCCTTTTTCAATACCTGTTACCTTGCGCAAAAGAACTGCAGCAGGCGGTGTTTTAGTAATAAATGTAAAACTACGATCGTTATAGACTGTAATGATGACCGGCACTAGCATACCCTTATCAAGTTCTTGAGTTTGAGCATTAAAAGCTTTACAAAAATCCATAATATTGACACCATGTTGACCTAATGCTGGACCAACTGGTGGAGATGGATTCGCTTCTGCTGCAGGCACCTGCAACTTGATGTATGACTCAATTTTTTTTGCCATTATTCTATCTCCTATGGGTGCAAACGCTGTTAGGCTCCCCTTTTAGTTTAAACATCCCTTAAGGCCAACTTAGGCTTTCTCCACTTGAGAAAACTCTAACTCAACTGCAGTGGTACGTCCAAAAATCAAGACTTCCACTGTCAGCAAACTTTTTTCATAATTAACACCTTCAACAGTGCCATTAAACTCGTTAAATGGACCATCAATAACCAACACTTCTTCGCCTGGCTGGAAAGCCACTTTCGGCTTAGGTTTATCAGCTCCTTCCTGAACACGTGCAAAAATTCTATCAATTTCTCTTTGTGTTATTGGAGAAGGTTTTCCTGAAGAACCACCGATAAAACCGATCACATTATTAGTGTTTTTAACCAACAACCAACTCGGCTCAGTAAGTTCCATATTTATCAACATATAACCTGGGAAAAACTTACGTTCGGTTTCTCTTTTTTTACCACCTTTTAATTCAACCACTTGCTCGGTTGGAATCATAATTTCGCCAACAAGTTCTTCTATGCCTTCACGAGAGACGGCCTCTTCTATCGCAGCCTTCACTTTTGCTTCATAGCCACTCCTTGCATGGATGACAAACCATTTCTTCTTAGCGGGTGCTATTTTTACTGCAACTTCTTTGGTTGATACTTTTTTAGTAGCAACTTTCTTAGAAGGCGCTTTTTTTTCTATTTTCTCTTCAGCAATAGACATGAAAACCCTTTACTTAAAAATTTAACATTGAGATCGATTGCACACCCCAAGTAAAGAAAGCATCAACAATCCATAGAAAGATTGCAACAATAATAACGGCAATCAATACAAATCCGGTTGTTTTGATGGTTTCTTCTCGAGTTGGCCAAACAACTTTTCGTAATTCAATTCTTGTTTCCTTCACAAAGTGGAGAAATCTATCACCTTGTGCAGATTTAATAAATATAGCTGCCGCGACAACAAGTCCAAACAGCATAATAAGAACTTTAAAGAGTGTCGTCAATCCAAGAGGATTTAAATAAAACACTGCAATTGAGAGTACCAATATAACAACTGACAAGACAGTATTTAATTGAAATGATCCTTTGTTTAGATTATCGATTTGCTTAGTCACATCTATCCTTTAATTTGGCAGGCAAGGAGGGACTCGAACCCCCAACCAACGGTTTTGGAGACCGCCACTCTACCAATTGAGCCACTTGCCTAAATATTAATTCCTAAAAAACATAGCCACAGTAAAACTGTCACAGTAAAACTGTAGCTACAAGTTATATTTATTATTAATCAGTAATCTTCGAGACTACGCCAGCACCTACCGTGCGACCACCTTCTCTGATTGCGAATCTTAAACCGTCTTCCATCGCAATTGGCGCAAGTAACTCAACCGTCATCTTAACGTTATCACCAGGCATAACCATTTCCACACCTGATGGTAATTGCACGGCACCAGTTACGTCTGTTGTTCTGAAGTAGAACTGTGGACGATAGTTGTTAAAGAATGGCGTATGACGTCCACCTTCTTCTTTGCTTAAGATATAAACTTCAGCCTCAAACTTTGTGTGAGGAGTGATTGTTCCCTTCTTAGCAAGTACTTGACCACGTTCAACCTCTTCACGCTTAGTGCCACGAAGTAGTACTCCAACGTTATCACCTGCTTCACCTGAGTCAAGCAGTTTTCTGAACATTTCAACACCAGTACAAGTAGTGAGTTGTGTGTCTTTGATACCAACGATTTCAATTTCATCACCAATGTTAACGACACCACGCTCGATACGGCCTG
>Ga0209432_1000170_pt1 | contig 10201 bp, 6 predicted proteins | sample METZYME_3_800m_FD_187551 | JGI IMG/M metagenome (GOLD analysis project Ga0209432, IMG submission 187551) | Marine microbial communities from oxygen minimum zone in mesopelagic equatorial Pacific - METZYME_3_800m (SPAdes) (version 2) | ecosystem: Environmental > Aquatic > Marine > Oceanic | place... | reverse complement strand
GTCGCATGAGTCATGGCCTTTCCCGGTTGATGGGGCTGAATTACTTGATCAACTGGCGCGTGAATTTCGCCGCTTTCTGATCCTGCCGGATCATGGGGAGGTCATCCTCGCCCTCTGGAACTTGCACTCCTACTGCTTCGAACTCTTTGATCACTCGCCAATCCTCTACATCACCGCACCCACCAAGCAGTGTGCCAAGAGCCGGGTCCTGGAGGTGCTGGCAAAGCTGGCGCACAACCCGATGTCATCTAGCAGCATGAACGGGGCGACCCTGTTTCGCTCCATTGAGACATTCAAACCCACCCTGCTGCTTGATGAGATGGACCGCATCCCGAAGGAGAAAAAAACCGACATCACAATGGTCCTGAATACTGGATATGCCCGGGAGGGCAAAGTGCACCGTTGCCAGGGTCATGAGCATAAAGTTGTGAGCTTTGGGGTTTACTGCCCCAAGGCATTGGCTGGGATTGGCGATTACACCACCAACACGGTAACCGACCGTTCCATCCAGCTGTCGATGTATAAGAAGCTCAAGTCGCAGGAGGTGGAGAAATTTCGGCGCTACCAGCCTGAGGAATGGCAACGCAAGTGTGTACGCTGGTCGCAGGACAACCTCGACACCCTTGAGCGATGCCAACCCCAGATGCCCGAGGCCTTGTCCGATCGTCAGGAAGATATTTGGGAACCTTTGTTTGCAATTGCCCAATGTGCCGGGGGGCAATGGGTAAAAAAATGCTGGGCGGCCGCCTCGGCACAGGCAGCCGACTCTGCCACACAGGTTACCGATGACCTTTTGTCTTTGGCAGCCATCCGAGAGTTCTTCACGGAAAATCAAGCCAACAAGGCGGCGTCATCAGATATATGCGGTTGGTTGAATGCCCGGGATGATCTCCCCTTCAAGGACCTGAGAATGGCTCAAGGGATAGACCCACTTATTCTTGCCCGGACGCTCAAGCCTTTCGGCATCACTCCGCGTAATCTTAATTTGGGCGACCACACGCTTAAGGGATACCTGCTGGAGCAGCTTGAGATTGTCTTTGAGCGGTACCTGCCACCGGAGAACCCCCCAGGCCAGCCGCTACCCGCTACTAACCCTGAAAACACGGGGCGAAACGAGGATTCGTGGACGCTACTCGGTAATGCGGTAGCGGATGATTCAGCCCCAAAAAATGGGCAGAGTAGCGGAGTAGCGGCTGAGGAAGGGGTGCCCCCCGTCAAGGGGACAGACACACCACAGGAAGGGCCATCACGGGAGTTTGCCTTTGAGGAGAAGTTTTAGGGCATGAACGGGCAGCATCTATCCAAACGGCTACGGGAAGCGGGCTATGAATTAGCCCTTTCAGATAATTGGCAGAAGGTGAAGGTGTCAGGTTCAAGCAACCTCTCCGCACCCCTGCGAGCACAGCTAAAAGCCGGCCGGGAAGATATCCTTTGCTGGCTCAAGGCCGAGGCCCTGGCCGACGGCCTCTCCGGCAGAATTCTGCATCAAGAGGATGTTGATGTGCCCGTCGGTTATTGGCGGTTTTATCCGGATAGTCGCAACCACAATCCAAAATTTTCACGGCGAATATTCCTTCGTCGTTAAAACCAAAACAAACACAGAAAGAACAAATATTATGGGATATGATCTACATAGCCACGCAGGTGGTGAATTTAAATGGAACCAAGGTACCTACCCAATGGTGCTCAGTTTGGCCAGGGCCTATGGCTGGCAACCTGAAGGCACAACAAATCCTCCTTGGGGAGACGGATATTGGTCAGAGGAAAACGCAAAGAACTGGGATGGGAGATATTGTTCCAATGATCTACAAATTGTCTCGGACGCAGATACAGCGAATTTGGCGAGGGCACTGGAACGGGCCTTGGAGGATTTGCCGGCCACGGCGAAACGATTCGTTTACACAGGCACAGAACTTCTTGATCCCTCAGATAAGACAAAAACCGAGAATGTGGACCTACGTGACGACTTATCAAACTTGATCGAATATACAGGCACACTTCGGGATTTTATCAGCTTTCTACAAAAAGGCCCCTACAACACTTGGTAAAGAAATCAGATTACCCCCCCACGGGGTTAGGTTCTCCGTGGGGGGTAAGGCACGAGACAGCGCGGACGCGGGTCGTCTTTTCTTTATTTATGGGAAAATTTTGGGTCGGTGAGGTTCACGTGATCGAACCATGAAACGAAAGACATCTGGCAAAGCAACCAAACGTGCAGGTCACAAAAAAGTCGCCACCGGCTACAAGGTGTCTGATCTGGCCAAAGCCTTTGGGATTACGGCCAAAACCATTTACCACCTGAGAGCAAAACACAAGGGACCACTGTCAACTGATCCAGCAGAGTGGGCAGAATATTTGGAACGAAGGGCGCTGGAAACAGGAGCAAGCCAATCAATTGAACTGGGCCCCAAGGATTACAAGAAATTGCGGCTTAAACTACTCAGGGCACAGGTTGGCAAGGAGGAAGCAATCCGAAAACTCAAGGAACTCGAGTTGGAACGCCAATCACAGAATCTTGTCCCCATGGCGGAGGCTAAGGAAGCAATCCGCAGAGTACTGGCACCACTTCGGGAGATGCTCGATGGGATGCCAAAGGCATTCGCCATTCAGGCGAATCCCGCAGACCCGCAAATGGCCGAGGATGCTGCCCGGGAGGCTTTGGACAATGTATACAGAATGATTCAGAAGAATGTGAAGTGATGGAAAAGCCTGAATCTGTATCGAGTTATGTGAGATCTCCCGGGAGAATTGGATCTCACCGTGATTGATGATTTACCTGAGGTGATTGGGTGGATGAAGGGGGCGGGAGAACAGACAAAACCAGGGTGGCGCATATAGATACGTTTAGATGTTTGATGTTCATCTAGATTTCCTTCCTGGTTTTCTGTCGGCGGGTTTGATCTCGCCACTATTGGCCAACCATTCCGCTTTCTTACGGCGCAGGTTCCTGGCGATCTGAGGATGGTCTTCGATAACGTTGGTCAATTCATCGGGGTCTTTATTCAGATCATAGAGGATCTCCCCATCCGGGTAACTGATCAGCTTGTAGGACACGTTCTGGATCATGTTGACACCGCGCTGTTCGGCTTGGGCAAACCTGCGCTGGTAAGATCCCTCACCACTCAGCAGGGGTATCAGGTCTTCGCCTTGGCTGTGGGCGAGATCGTCTTTCTTGCAACCGTATTGACTGAGCATGGTCTTGGAGAGGTCAAGCAATTCGACGCAGCGGTTGATGACCTTCCCGCAGCCGAATTCGGGATGGGAAATGATAAGAGGTGAATTGATCACGTCCTTGTAAAAGTACTTTTTCGCCATTAGTCCGTGGTTTCCGATCATGGAGCCGTGGTCTGAAAAGAAGATGACGATGGTTTTCTCACGAAGTCCTGACCGGTCCAGAAAACGGGTGACCTTGCCTACTTGGGCATCCAGCATCGAGATCATCGCCAGGTATCCGCGGCGGTATTCTTCTGTGTTCTTTTCACGCATCTCGTCGGTCAGAGAGGCGGGAAGATCCGCTTTTCGTGCCGGAATGGTAGGAGGAAGTTTGGCGTCTTTGTAGATCTCAACATACTTCTCCGGAGCGTCCATGGGCGGATGAGGAAGCGTGAGGTCGATCCAGAGAAAAAATGGCTTTGACTTCTCCGTCATTTGAAAAGACTTCAGCCAATCAAGGCTGGAATTAATGATGAAAGCGTCGAGATAGTCCTCCTCCTCCAAGGGGAAGTCGATCATCTGCCCGCGTTTGTTGGCGTAGGCGTCGACAAGTTTTTGGTAGATCCCTTTTCCGGTAAGGTATTCAGAATAGGGATCCTTTTCGGCGGGATGCAGCTTGGCCGATACGGCGACTTTCCCTCCCGTGCTGAACGTGTGGGTGAAACCCAGTTGATCGCCGATCTGTTGGTTCTTTTTCCGGTAGTGGGCCCGTGGGTCAATCCCGGAGGCACGGAAGTGATTCTTGCCAAAAAAGGAGGTGTAAACTCCGGCCCGTTGCAGCGCGCCCGGGAATGTCCACGGCTTGTCGGACAACCAGGCCTTGGACTGGTTTTCATAAATGCCGGTGTTGTGAGGATAGCTGCCGGTGATAAGTGAATTGCGCGAGGGAGCGCAGGCGGTTCCCTGGACGATACAATTCTTGAAGACGGTCCCTTGCGCCGCCAGCTTGTCCAGATGGGGCGTTTTGGCGACCGGGTGTCCCATGTAGCCCAGGCATTTGTAGTTCAGGTCATCCACCTCGATCATCACCACGTTGAGCCTCTCAGAGGCTTGCAGTGCAACCGTGAAGGCCAGCAAAAAAAGGATGAGTAGCAATTGTGTTCTCATTGCTGGGAGAATCCTACCTCACCATCCTGATTCAGAGAAGTTCAGAGAATTAGTCGTGGATACAACTGTGTAATCTGTGTCGAGATATGTGAGATCTCCCGGGAGACTTGGGTCTTACCGTGATTGATGAATTAGCTGAGATGATCGGGTGGATTAAGGAGAGAGAGGGTTATTTGATTTTTTTTCGATCGACATTCAAGGAATCATTGACACCCGCCTGAACCGGCTACCGGGGCGGTTTTTTGCGAAGCGTTTTCTGCCAAGCGGGATTGGCCTTCTTGTAATCCTGGAACGCTTGATGCTCTTCGAGTGAAATCTTGCCGTCGGCATTCTTGTCGATGTGCGGGAAGAGCCAATCATAGCCTGGTTTCTTCCGGTTCCAATCTTCAACGGAAGAGAATGCTTGGACGCGAGTCCGGCCCGAACCGCCCCCAGTGGATTCACTGTTCTGCCAGCTTGGATCGAGACGAATCGGAATCTTCTTGTAGTCTTCGGGATTGTGTTTCCAGTAGATGGCATCCGGCCTCCAGGTCCTCCTGCTGTTCAGGCCATAGCCTGTCCCGTCCCACTCGGTTACAACGCCGGCCTTGCTCATGTCGGCGAGAACGGCCTCGACATCGAGCTGGTGAACGTTCTTGTCCGACTTGACGGCGTGGCTGGCCGCGATGCCCGCGGCTTCGCCCATCACGACATAAGACGACTCCATGCGAATCGACGACATGGCGATGTGCGATGCGGACATGCAGACGGAGACCAGCAGGTTGTCGCACTGGTCCTTCTTCGCAGTCAGGGCACGGTAGGGAATCTGGTAGGGTCCGGGGCTAACACGCATGAATACTTCGCCTTCCGAGGCAACCTTGCCTTCATGAGCGATCAGCCTCGGTGGATAGATGTCGACGGCATAGTATGCCAGCCCGATGGAATCCTGGATTGCCGTCTGGTGCATCAGGTCATGCTGGGTCATGACATACTCGCCGATCATGCGGCGCCCGATGCGGATGTAGAGCTGATCGGGGAAGTCGCCGTTGTCCGGATACCAGCCTTCGCGCAGCACGGGAGCTTTGATCCCGCGCAGGATGTTCATCGTTTTGACGTGGTCGATCCAGTCTCGCCACACTGCGCTGCGCAGATCCCAATCGCCATCCGGATAATCGGCCTGGCGTCCGGGCGGGCCACTGGAAACCATGGTCTTACGGAGGTAATTCCACGCCGGCCATCCGATTACGTCCTTCCCCGAATCCTTCTTCAATCCGCGTATCACCAGTTCATAGCGTTCCCGGTCGATCTCTCTGGCCAACGGTTTCAGCGGCGTTCCCTCCGTTTGCCCGCTTTTCCGATCCCGCATGCCCTGCATACGAAAGTTGTATGCAAGTGAGTATCGGGAGGCCGCGTCGGGTTCGTACGGTTCGGTGCTGATCATGGGCAGCAGACCGCTTGATGGATCGCCTTCAGCGACATACGGATCGACGTCGAAATATTTCAAGCCCCGTTGGCCGCCTAGCGATTCGTTGTACTCGGACTTCGCTTCTCTGCCGATCGTGTAATCGCATCCGGAAAAGGCCATCAAGTCGCCTTCGTAGCTGGCGTCGATGAAGACCTTGGCCTTGACCGAGAACGCTTTGCGCTTCGTCGGTTTCGGCGCAGGAACCCCTTCTTCCATGATCGGCGCGTGGTTGAGATGGATCATTCGGATCGTGACACCGTCCTTCACGACATCTTCCTTGCTGTCGAGTCGATACTGAGTGAAGAATCGGATCCCGGCATCCTCGACCTTTTTCCGGATCATCAGACGAGCCTGCCATTGGTTCGCGCCGCCACCGCCCGGAAGCGCGTAGTCGGCGTCATGAAGTTCTCGGGCGATGCCGCCGATGTCCTTGAGGTAGAGGCAATCCTGCTGGATACGGATGCCGCCGCCGTGCATCCCGCCCAAATGTCGGAATGGCTCCACGATGATCACGCTTTGACCGCGCCGTGCTGCCGCCAAACCGGCAGTGACTCCGCTGGCCGTGCCGCCATAGACACAAACGTCTGCTTCGTAAACCGTAGTCGCACAGGCTGCCCCAAGACAGCAGATTAGCATGGCAAGTGATAGTGTGATTATTCTCTTCACGCTCATCCTTCTTTCAATTGTTGGATTACCTGTTTGTCGTTGTGACAGAACACTGGTCCGACCATGCGTCATACAGAGTCGAGAGCTCCTTTACTTTATCGGGAAGCTCTGCCGCTAGGTTGTTCAGTTCGGTTCGATCCGTCCGCATATCATAGAGTTCCCACGGTCCGCCTCTCGCGGAAACGAGTTTCCATTTGCCTTTCCGCATGGCGCGGTGGCTACCCAAATTGAAATAGATCGGGTTCTCGCGGCTGAACGCTTTGCCCTCGAACAAGGGCCGCAAGCTCTTTCCCGCCATGGGGATGATCTGATTGCCTTTGTACGTTTCCGGATACTTCGCGCCTGACAGATCGACACAGGTGGCCATCAGATCGATAGTGTGTGTTGGTTCCGTGACAAGTGATCCGTGAAGTCCGGATGGAATCCCCTTCGGCCAGTGTGCGATCAACGGCGCGGCCACTCCGCCTTCATAAAGCCAAGCCTTGTATTTTCTAAACGGCGTATCACACGTATTGGCCCAGCATTCGCCATATAGGGCATGTGATTCCGCCGTGCCGCAGGTTCCTTTCCCCTTGTTGCTGCCCGTAACTCCACCGCCGGCGTCACCACCATTATCCGCGAGAAAGAAAATCACCGTGTTCTCGTAAACTCCCAATTCCTTCAGGCTCTTGACGATCTTGCCGACATTCTGGTCAACACAGTCAACCATGGCGGCATAAGTCGCCATCCGCAGATCCTGCGTGTCCTTTTCCGCTTTCGACAGACTGTCCCATGCAGGGATCTTTTTTCCGCGAGGTGACAACTTACTGCTCTCGCCAACAATGCCAAGTTTGATCAGGCGCTCGTAACGACGTTGCCGCACGTTATCCCACCCGACCTTGTATTTCCCACGGTACTTGGCGATATCCTCCGGCTTCGCCTTGAGCGGCCAGTGCGGAGCATTGTGGGCCAGGTACCACAAGAACGGCTTCTCCATACCGACAGCTTCTCGTACAAATTTGATACCTTCTTCCGTCCAAGCGTCGGTGGCATACCAACCTTGGGGCGGGTCCGTTTCAACGTCGTAGATCACCTCACGGTCTCTGGCAATCCTGCGCCGCATCGACGGTTTCATGCCCATGTTTTTGTAGAAAGCGGACGGGGCGAAGTAGACGCCTCCTCCCTCTGGGCAGCCAAAGGAATGATCAAAACCGCGACCAACGGGCCACATTGACTTCTCCTTGTCGCCAACCATCCATTTGCCCGTATGATAGGTCCTATATCCTGCCGGGCCAATCGCCTCAGCCAACGTTACGCTATGTTTGGAGATTCCTTTGTTTCTATTGTTTGAGTTATTGCCCGTCTGTTTCGGATGAAGGCCGGTCAGAAGGCTGACCCGAGTGGGTACGCAGACGCCTTCGTTATAGAACTGGGTAAATCGAAGGCCCTGCTTCGCAAGCAGGTCAAGGTTGGGAGTCTCAATCTCACTACCATAACAGCCAATATCCGAGAACCCCATATCATCTGTCATAATGATGATGATATTGGGCGGCGTGTGCGATGGCGGGGCCGCAAACAGCGAACCGGTCATCAGCACCATGGCAGCCAATCCCGTCAATGCCGTCTTGAGAAGGCAAAGCCTATTCAACTTTCTGTTGTTCTTCATATCTGTACTCACTGCTGTTTCCTTTGGCCTTCACGTTTTACATATAGGAAATAGGCTCCGTACGCTTTGCCGTCGTCGCCGATAAATTGTGCATGAACGTCGCAAGCGCCTTTCTTCAAGGGGACCGTGAAGGTGGCCTCGGTCATGTCGTCCGTCACCTCGATGGTCTTGTCGAAACCGGCTACCTTGAGGCGGGCCTTGACGATGGGCAGGGCCTTGCCCTTCTCCCTTTTAGAGGCGCCGGTAAACCCGTCGGGAACCGTCAACCCGGCGGCGGCGCGAATGGGCTCGTTCATTTCTTCCGGCCACCGTCTGAGGCTGAAGCGATAGGTGCCCGGAGCCTCGACCTCGGCAAAGATCGAAACCGCTCCCGGGGTTCCATTGCGTATCCCTCTTTGCCAAACCGAAACCCGTTCCGACCATGATGACGGACTGAATTCTATGGGGTTCCGATTGTCCGACCTAATAATGAATCGGTCCTGCTGGGTATCGTTCTTCGCATTCACCTCTTCCAATACCGCGTTCAAGCGCGAAACCACTTCAGGGTGGGTCCTGGCCAGATCTTTCTTCTGGGCGGGGTCCACCGACAGGTCGTAGAGAAGCTGGCTGTCGAATTCCGGATTTTTTTTGAATCTCGGATGGCGCATGAGCCTCCACCGCTTCGTCATGACGATGCCGTTGTAAGATTCCACCAGAACACGGTCGCCAAGATCGTTCGCGACCCCATCCAGCGCGGGCTTCAGGCTTATGCCGTCGGTTTTGTAGTTCTTCGGGGTCTGCAACCGGCAGAGATCCACCAAGGTGGGCAGGATGTCCAGATGGGCGCTGAGTTGTTTGACGTCGCGGCCGCCCGTCAGTTTTCCGGCAGGCCAGTGAATAAAGCAGGGGACACGGTGACCGCCTTCATAGGAGGAGCCTTTCCCACCCTGCATTCCGGCATTGTAGATACCGCCGGCATACGACCTGGGGCTGCCGTTGTCGGTGGAATAGATGAAGATGGTGTTTTCGGCCAAGCCGTTCTTCTTCAGCATGGCGCGCATTTCACCCACGCATTTGTCAAAATGAACGATTGCTGCAAACAAGCGGGGATGCGGCTTGCCCTCGAACATCTTGACGTATTCTTCAGGCGCAAAGTGGGGACCGTGCGGAATATTGGTCGGGATATAGCAGAAGAACGGCTTGCCCGATGTCTTGGACTGCTTGATGAAGCGGGTGGCTTCCTCAAAGAAGACATCCGTGCAGAACCCCTTGTACCGGGTCTTCTTCCCGTTATGAAAATAGCGGTCGTTGAAGTAATCGTTGCCCCACACGTCACCGACCGTGGTGATGGCGCCGCCACCATGGACGACCGTTTCCTGAAAGCCCCGATCCATGGCGCGATGTGGATAAAAATCACCCAAATGCCATTTGCCGAAGATGCCGGTGCGATACCCGTTCTTGGCGAAGACGTTTGCCATGGTGGGCGTTCCCCGGGAGATCAGGTTGCCCGGAACCCCGTTGGTGCGGAACCCCACGTTGCGGCAATACCGTCCCGTCATGAGAGTCGCCCGAGTGGGTCCGCAAACCGGGGAGACGTGATAGTCCGTGAGCCTCACCCCTTCGGCATGCAGCTTGTCCAAATTCGGGGTCTTGAGCCAGGGGTGTCCGTGGCAGCTCAGGTCCCCGTAACCTTGGTCATCGGTCATGATCAGCACGACGTTGGGCTTGGGGGCCGCTTGCATGGAAAGAGCGGCGAACGAAAGCAAAGTCAGTACTATCCTCATTTTTTCTTCGGCCAGTGCTGATGCAGGTACCAACAAACCTTCCAAAATTGGGATCAGCACTTTCATTGCTCAAGGGAATCCTACCCCACCATCCTGATTCAGAGAAGTTCAGAGAATTAGTCGTGGATACAACTGTGTAATCTGTGTCGAGATATGTGAGATCTCCCGGGAGAATTGGATCTCACCGTGATGGATGATTAACCTGAGACGATCGTCTGCAGCATTCTTAATCCATTACGATAAAACTTCCTTCACTACATCGCCGTACACATCGGTTAGGCGGACGTCCTTACCACCGGCTCGGTAGGTGAGCTTTTCATGATCAAGCCCGAGCAGGTGCAGGATGGTGGCGTTGAGGTCGTG
>Ga0209432_1000160_pt1 | contig 10328 bp, 17 predicted proteins | sample METZYME_3_800m_FD_187551 | JGI IMG/M metagenome (GOLD analysis project Ga0209432, IMG submission 187551) | Marine microbial communities from oxygen minimum zone in mesopelagic equatorial Pacific - METZYME_3_800m (SPAdes) (version 2) | ecosystem: Environmental > Aquatic > Marine > Oceanic... | reverse complement strand
TTGTAATAATCGACATGGTTGCCGATCTTGCTCGTCTTAAATCTGGATGTGATGAATCAAGTAATGTTTGTCCCATAGTAAAAGAATGAACTGTAGTCATTGTACCTTGTTTAATACCATAATTTTTCAATAGAACTTTAAGAATGGGTGTTAAACAAGTAGTAGTACATGACGAAGCAGAAATAATATTTGTTTCTTGTACTTTATAACTGGTTTCATTTACTCCATAAACCAATGTTGCATCAACATCTTTTGCTGGTGATGTCACTATAACATTCTTTGCACCAGCTTCTATATGTTGTTCAAGATCATGTTTGTTTGTAAACTTACCAGTTGAATCAATAACAAAATCTACTTCCAATTCTTTCCAAGGCAACCTAGCTGGCATTTTTCTAGAAAAGTTTGGAATTGTATGACCATCAATAATCAAGTTATCCAATTCAAATGAAACATCACCATTAAACATTCCATGAACTGAATCATACTTAAATAAATGAGCTCGAACATTAACAGTTGTTCTTGCATTAATAGCTACAATATTATATCGGTCATCTGATATTAATTTACGAACCAGATTTCTACCAATTCTACCAAAACCATTAAATGCTATATTAATTTTCTTCGGTTTGTCTGCCATAGAGGCCTTTCCATCTTATTTTCATATCATCTTTATACATCTTAAAAAAATAATCCATTTCACAAAACCAATATCTTTTATATGCCACACCAAGTTTTAACGGATGTAAAAACTCAGTACTATAAAGAACATACTGCCCTTTTCTAGTTACTTTAATAAATAATAACCAAACATCATTATCTGATGTTGTTTCGTGTTCTACCTGTTCTATCCAACCATCAAGAAGTGGTATGGTTTTATGACCTAATAAATGAAAAGGAAACTGAGCATAATTTTTACATTCAATAAGACAATGGGGATAATATTCAGGTGGAATAATATCACCACGCATTAGCTTAATTTGTTCTGTAGAAAGATTAGCTTTTCTTATTTCATTCTGCCCACCAACAAAAGCACCACTATTCGGAACTCTTATAAATGATTCTTCATATAAATCAGAAAGAAATAAACAAACTTTCCTTTCCCAACTCTTTCCCTTATTTTTAGATTTATTACTCATATTTCAAAAGGAAGTTCATCTTCACCATCCCACCCCTCTCTCAAATTAACAGGTGAACCACAAAATATGCAAAATTTAGGTTCTGGCATATCTTCCTCTACCTCCATGCAAAAATTATGGTCGCATACATCACAAAAAAATCTTGTTTCATACTCTTCATCCATATTAGTTCTCCGATTGCAAGTCTACAATTTCACACTTGTCACCACTACAAGCATATTCTTGTGAGCTCCTTGTATGATCTTCTTGTTCGTATTTTGACAACTCAATCCAATCAATTTCTTTAGGCATATCCTTTATCATCGCTTTATATTCTACCTCAGAAACTTCTTGATAAGGAGCTTGTTTGTATGAATGATCTGAATAAGGCAAAAATGAAATACCAGAAACACAATCAAAATTCTTAAATGTCCATGCCCCTACTTCAATCCATTCATCTTCTTTAACAGTAATTGTAACTGATGGTTTATGTTCACACCAATATTCTTGATATATCTTCCAAAACTCTAACTGTTGAATAGCTGTCTTATCATTTCGACAAATTGCCCACTTTGCTGTTTTAATTGGAAATGAAAATACCCATGTATGTTCTGGTTTAGTTACATCAGATTCATGTGGAATACCTTTTTCTACCATAAACTGACAAAGAGGATCCTTCTTATCTCCTCTTACAGTTCTAATATAATATGGTGCATGTCTTGTATGAATACCAGACGCAGCATCAACTAACTGTGAAACAGTACCGGATGGTTTGACACACGTAATCGCAGCTGATGGATTAATACCAAGTTGCTTTGCATGAAACTTGTTAGTAGCTACTGCAAGTTCTTTTAATTCTTTTAAGAGCATCGGCAATCCTGAAGTTCCTTTATCCTTACCATAATAAGTACCATTAGTATATGCATTATCCATAATACCAGTTAATGATACACCAAGTAATGCTTCTTCATCACAATTCTTTTTCCACTCTTTAGACAAGTAACGAAAATTTGTTAATGTAGCTTGCCATGTTCCAAGTATCGTTGCAAGACGAACTTTCTCTCTAAGAGTCTCTGGTTTATCATCTGGTCTAATAACCACCTCAGTCAAATTACAAAACTCTGCATCTCTCAATATAATCTCTGAGCAAGGGTTAGTACCAAAACTATAATTAGGATCTCTGCGATCACCAAGTTTCTCGACTTGTTTTTTTGCAGCCATGCGATTAAAGATTCCACGTTCCCCCGATTTGGATTCTATTAACGACATCCATTCTTTTAGAAATATATTTACATCTGGTGTTTCTGTATAGACAACGGAATTATTCGACAAAGCTCGTTGCGTATTATCCATCCACCATTGTCCAGACTTTGCTTTTCTCATTCGTTCATCTGTAAGATTAGAAAGAGAAATTAAAGCAGACCTACGAACACCACCAACCACAACTATCTCTGCAATCTTACACATTAAATCATGACACTCAATAGAATTAAGTTTTCTACCTCTTGCACCTTTAAATGTATCTATTGTGAAACGAAAAAGATTATCCAATGGATTAGGTCCTGATGCTCTACCACCAAAAGTTTTTAATCGTTCACCAGCTTTACGAATCTTTGACATATCCCACTTGGGGATTTGACCACAATATAACATTGATATTAATTCTTTATATGCCTTTGCCCAACCAATCTTAGAATCAGCAACATGAATAGTTGTATCTGTATCAAACATCTCATCAGTCACCGATGGAAGTTTCTCAACCTCTCTACGCTCTACAGAAAATCCAACACCAGTTCCACACATCAAAATAAATAGACATTCATCAAATGCTCGTTTAGCATTAACTGCCAGATAAGCACAATTATATCCTGCAACATTATCTCTATAGAGAGCATCACCAGCAGTCATCAATGCTCTCATAGATGGCATAATCTCTAAATTCAATACAGCTTTTTCTAGTTCTTTTCTTTCTTTTTTAACAGACGGCTTACCTTTTAAATGTTTTTCAAAAAAATCAAAGTATCTCTTTACTGTTTCTTCCCATGATTCTCGTCTATGTTTATCCTCCAACCATCTAGCATATCTGCTTTGATGTATGAATTGTTGATAAGTTGTTGGCAATTTCATTTTACAATTTTCTCCTTTAATTCCTTCCATTCTCGTTTTGTCATATCAAATTCAACATCCTCTGATTGGTCAAGTTGCCTCATAAAAAATCTGAAATCAGGATGACATTTAATTGCATAATGCAGAGCATCCATTTCCATTCTACTCAATGATATACTATTTAGGGAGTAATCTTCAAAGGCTTCAGCAGCTATTGGAACATGAGGTTTCACCAATTCATACATCACCTTTGCATAATCTTGTATCTCTTGTTGTGCATGATCATCCATTCTCAACTCACAAAAATGAAAAAAGTTGTGCAAGTCCATCTTCCAGTAACATTCTGTATAGTTTGAAACTGGTAAAACGATACGAGCCAACTCTCTTGCTAATCCACCATGTGATACTGAACCAGTACCAATTAAATTCTTATAAGCAACTTGACATTTATAGGTAATCTCATTAATAGTTTGTGCATATCTACTTTTCCAAGTATCGGGCATCTCACCATCTCTACCCTGATTATTAAATTTAGATTGTGGTTGTATATACTCCTCACTTGGTTCATAACAATCATCTGACATTATAGAATATCTACCTGAATACTCATTGAGGGATGCTGTTCTATGTCGCACCAATTGCCTCATCACAAATATAGGAAGCTTGAGATGGAATTTAACTTCTACCATCTCAAGAGGTGAGGTATGTTTGTGTCTTACTAGATAACGAATTAAACTTCTATTGTCGGATGCAGTCCGTGTACCTTTTCCATATGATACACGAGCTGCATCGGCAATTGAACTATCATCACCCATTACATCAATCAGTCTTACAAATCCATATTTATGTACTTTTCGCTCTTTTATATCCATTATTATCATCTCCAAATAAAACTATTCGCATGTCTTCAAAAGTTTTTCTACGATACTCGGCTTCACTTCTTTGCCATGATAAAACCCCTATTGTGCTACTTTCCTTTTCTTCATAATGTTCAATCATATCATTTAAATACTGTTTTGTTTGTTCTTCAGTTAAAAGCATGTTAATCTCCTAACATCGTTTCCATTGGGAAAGTTGAAAATTTGCTTGTAGACCTGAATATGTATTATTATCTATAATCTCTACAATGTCGCTTGTGGTTTTACCGTTGATAATCATTTCATTAATATCTTTTTCATTCACACTATCAGGCCATATACAAACACTATAACCATTCGTAATTACTTTTTTTAGTGCATCTGCTATTTGGACATTTCTCCTTTCATTATCCAATACAATAATATCACATTTTACCCCTTTAAAATTTAATCCCGCCGTAGCTATACAATTTGGCAAAAATAAACTATCTAAAGGTCCTTCTACACAATATTTGATACTTTGATTATCTATACGTTCTTGACCGTATATTAAATTGTCTACTCCTTCAAGTTTAATTGTTATGTATTTACACTGGTCTTTTGGATCAAATGATCTACCCTGATAACCAATGATATTACTCTTTTCATCAAAAAACGGAATCACTAGCCTTGGTGTATCTTCCTTCAAAGAACGAAATTTATTTGGGATAATTGTATTAGTCCACGCTTTAAACTTCGTACAAAAATAAAGCTTGTTATAATGCTTTTCCGGTATTAACCTTTTTTGTAAATATTGTCGTGCTGGATGGTCTTGTGCAAGTGATGAGATAGAGCCCATACCCTCCAAGACATTATTGAACTTAGGAATAAAATTAAATTTCGGAATAATTGTTTCAGTTTCACTTTGTTTTTCCTTATATCTCTCAGTAATATATTGTTTATGTAAAACAGGGCTAACTTTTTCTAAAAACTTATTAAAACTAGTACCATAGTCACAATTATGACAACGATAAAAGTATTTATTAGACTTTTCATATATAAAACCTCGTCGCTTATTCTTATTCTTTTCCGAATCTCCACATATTGGACAACGAAAATTCCAAAGATTTGTATGATTTTGTTTAAATTTTTCTAACTGACTCGAACACAGATTAATATACTTTACATCAATATAAGCACTACTCATCAATAATCCTCTCTATAAAATCTCCCGAATGATGTACTCGACGCATCTTCCCAACTAACTGACTCTTGTCTAACATAACCTTCTTTTGGCAATTTACCATCTAAAAATAATTCTACCATAGACAATATACCACAAGCAGTTGTATATTCAATTGCTGTATATGTTTGGCCAAAAATAAATGATGGTTTAAACATCATATCATATGTTCTCGTCTGATAAGATATTTCATTACCAGTATAACCACCTGCGGCTGCATAAAGCAATACTTGATCTTTTCTTGTTGTTGGAATATATTTTTTGAACATATCTGTTAAAACATCTTGTGGCAATTTGAGGTCATTAAAAAGAAAATCGACATACTGATGATGTCCCACCCGACGAACAGTTTTGTAATCTGCGTTGACTCCGGCTATATTTCTATCTGCTAATGTTTCTGCAAAAGTACCAATACCACCAGAGGTATGAAATGCTTCATAATCTATACCATTAATTACTAATGTTTCATAACCAGACAATGCATCTACCATATCAAAGGATCCATTACGAACGACTTGACACTTGCCCATATATTCATTCACTAAACCATCACCACTCCATGATGCATGATATTTTAATTTATTTGTTGCATCTTGTGATAATGCACCAACTCGTATCTTGACATCATGTAAATCAGAAAAACTCTCAGTTAAATGATTTGCTATTATTGTAGACATGCCCGGAGCTAATCCACAATGAGGCATTGTAAATGGTAATCCTGTCCGGGTTGGTGTGATATAATTACGATCTTCTATCCAATCATCCAAACCATCATCCTCAGAAAGATCAAAATATGGAACATTATATTCTAAACAAGCTTTATATAAATTTATGTTTTGTGTGAATGGTAATGCATTGATGATAAGAGTTTTATGTTCAACAAATTCGTGAAATTGTGTTCCATAAGATATTGGCGTTTCAATTTCAAAGAAATGAGATTGATTAATTTGCCAATGTTTGTGATGTGAATCTATGTCAGCAATAGATATTTTATAACCGGCATTTTTACCGACTAATAAACTATAGATGGCGGTACCAATTTTACCAGCTCCAACTATTCCAACATGTATATCTTTATTTCCCATAAACCAATTATACCATAATAAGGATGAAATAACAAGGAAAACTAACTAATTAATTTGGGTATGGGGATATAATACCCGCATAATGCTCCAATAACTATCAATGCTCCCCACGTTGCCCATTTCCATCTATCTAACTGTCTTATCCTCTCATCAAGGATGTCAAACTTGCTTGAAATCTTTTTACGAACAATTTCATGGAAATCTAAATCTGCTTGAAGGTGCTTATCCAGTCTTCCATGTATTAATTTAATATCATCCAGTCGTTCGCTGTTTAATATTTCTGTTCGGTCAACAACATATTTTAAATGCTCAATATCTTTTTGCAACGAAAGAATCTGTTTTTCCGACTCTCTACTTTGGTCTAGCATTACCTAGTCTCCCGACAATCCTCCAATTGTTTTACCATCGAATTTTCTGCATCAAACCTATCTTTAATCCAACGCGGGGTTACTTCATAATTTCCATTAGGTAACTTTGTCATCTGAGCTTCTCCTACTATTCTAACAGTAGGTCTTTCATAGGCATTAGTCGTACCACAACCAACTAAAAAAACTAAAGACAATCCAATCAATAAATTTTTCATTTCAATTCCTTTCGACCCGTCTTCCCAGCACGAGCTCGATCAGCTAGATACTCAAACATAGAATCAATACCTTCTACATCAGCATCAGCTAATGTATTATCCATTTCTTTTTTTCGTGCTTTAAATTCTGTAAAACTATCTTTATCAGAGTTTCTATCCATCTTGTCCATGATCTTTAATCCAAGACCAAGTGCGTTTCCAATTATTGCTCCTATCATGATTCTCCCCTTTGATGTAATAAAATTTTAAGAATCAGGATTCGCTTGTGCTTTTGACCACTTTTTTAAAAAAAGCATATGACCTGATTTTTCATGCTGAACTATAATAGATTTATTTGGATTCTTTTTAGCATATGTATAGATTCGTTGGCCATTAGAAGAGTCCGTATTAATATGTTTTGCCCATCTAGAAAATTTATGTTTACCAAATTTACATTTTGCAAAGTCAGCAGGATCAACAATAAATACGGGCATACTAGCAAAGGTTGAATCCGGAGTAATATCAACCTGAGGAACTTCCGTTGCGGATGCTTCTGCATCTACACTTTCCTTCATTAATTTATCCACCGTATCAACCAGAGTATGCCAAGCCAGGCCTTTCGTACCCGTATTAAACTTCTTGTCAAGTTTCAAAGTTAAAACAATATTTTCTGCTTCGGCACCATCTACTTTGGCTAATTTAGCTAATCTATCTAAAAGTTTACCTTCATTTATTTCCATTAACTTTTTAACAGTAGCTAAATCCAATTTCATTACTTTCGCTATTTCTTCTGGAGTCTTATCATCATCCCACAAATCATGGAATTGTTTCATATTCTTACCTTCTGACATCGCCTCAATAGCTTCAATCCATTTTTCATATTTTGGAAGAAGTTTCTTTTTCGCTTTTTTCAACTTCTTATTTTTCTTCCAATGAGCTACATCAGAACCAGTACCCGGTACTGCAGAACCAGTAGCATTTACAGGTGCATCTTCATTTTGCTTTTTCATAATCCAACCTCTCCGAAATTAATTTCTGCAATTCATCATCTTTAAGATTTTGTGCATCCTCTCTAAGAAACACAAGTGCTGCAACAGCGTAAGAACCAATTTTAGACTTCCCGCCAGGAATTTTTTCCATCATGCGTTTTAAATTGAAAATAAATCTTATTAATACAGTATAAGATTCTTTTTCTTTTCTATCCTTTAATTCTCTATATTTTCTTAATACCTTACCCTTTTCATTAATGATACCATATTCATAAGCTTCTTGTTCTTTCCAAGGTTTTACAAGCGTAGTAACAATTCTATATGTGATATAGGTATCGACAATCCCTGACATTAATTAACTCCTCTTAGTTTTATGATGATTGTGTTATCTAAAGATATGTCAGTATGCTTGTCCGCAGGCATTCTATTTAAATACACTAAGAATGTTTTCAGTATTGAATGAAATTCCTTTTCTACTCTATGAAATAATATCCGTGTTGCAGCTTCATTTTCGAAAACATTATAAAAAGTAACCAGATGATTAATTATTAATCTTTCTTTTAATACTTTATCATCATGATACCTTTTAAATAGTCTACGAATATAATGAAGCCTTTTTATATCTTCAAAAAATTCTTGAATATCTTTGCAATGTGGATTATCATAATGTAATAATGCATACATCATGTAATTACCATTAGTCAATTCACTAAAATTCATAAAGCCTTTCACTTATTCTTTTGGCCACAAAGGATAAAATTTCTCCCTCAACCAATCCTCATGATATGGATATTTAAATATCCATTCCTGTGTTTTATTAATACCACGCCATTCTTTGTCGCCGACATAACGATACAAAATCCATTTTTTGATTACATAATAATTAACTCCTGGTGCTGGTAAAATCCAATGATCTCCATTATCAATTATTTTACGAACACAATTCTGTTTACACGCATAAGCTTCAATCAATGAATATGCAATCTTTATATCAAACTGTCCATCACCATCAGTATCTATATAAAACGATACTGTGCGAGGTACTTCTTCAGGAACCCAATCAATTATTTCATTTATTGTTGGAATTTCTGGTTCATTTGCTTGAACAGTACTGACCCATAAAAAGCATAGTAAAAACCATATGAATTTCATAAGTCTTCACCTCGGTAACTACTTTCTTTTACGCAACAACTGTAATCGTTCCTGCAGCTGTACCAACGCCAGCACTAATTGCAATTTGCGCATTAGTAGAAGCACCAGCATCTTTTATTGTACCACTATTCTTAGCAATATTTTGTGCAGCTACTGACAATACATCATCAGCATTGGTTGCAGCATTACCGCCAGCTATAGGCTCAATAAAAGTTAAACGGTTTGTACCAGTTCCTCCTGAGTAATCTAGTACATGATTTCTTCCACCTGTTCCTGTTACTGCTATAGTTGGTGTTCCACCAGTTGTGACAACATCGACTGCTTCATTGTAATTTACTGTTATTGATAATGTTCCACCAGCTGACTTATCAAACGTAGCGATATTCCAGTTAACGGAAGAAACAGTAGCAGCAGCCAATCCTGCGGTATTTGCTGTTCCACCTGACAATCCACCAATAGCAATTAATACTTCTCTAGCTCCGTCCGGATTTCCACCAGCCGCAGCAGTCCACCCAGCTGTCGTTGCATATACATCTCTTTTTTCTGCTGTAGTCAAATACTTTGGTTTTGACTCATCTGTAGTTGTTGCTCCCCATGAACTCATTAGTTCTCCTCCTCTGTTAAAAACAATTTGTCTTTAGTTTGTTTTTTTCTTTCTTTTTTTATTTTCGGAACGGAAGGCAAGTCAACATTACTACCATAAATTACTTTTAATTTACCATACTCATTTACTTCAAATTCAATTTCTTGACCGTCTTTAATTTGCCCCTGAACAATATTTATATGAAAATTATATATATTACCTTCAGACAAGACTTGCCCAACCTCTGAATGATAAGCTGCTATTTTTCCTTTCATAATATCTCCTTATCAAATAGAGGGGCCTAAGCCCCTCCATTATCATAGATTTAGTCTTTAGTAAAGATAGCGTAGATGACACCAACTGATGCTAGACCAACTAGTCCCTGTGCGCCAAGAGTTCCAACGATTGCGGTGATATTACCAATAACATCTCCACCAATAAACGGAACTGCTTTACCAAAAATGATTTGCATGACGATAGCCAATGCCAATAAAGATACACCGGCTTCAGTCAACTTTTTGATCCATCCTACAACTTGATCCCACATAGTATTCCTCCTAAAAGTTAAATAAATACTTCATCTACTTCCACCTACTTCTTATTAGTGGCTTCATCATTCTTGTTGTTGGCAATATTCAACGACAACCAATTCAAGAT
>Ga0209432_1000159_pt1 | contig 10335 bp, 8 predicted proteins | sample METZYME_3_800m_FD_187551 | JGI IMG/M metagenome (GOLD analysis project Ga0209432, IMG submission 187551) | Marine microbial communities from oxygen minimum zone in mesopelagic equatorial Pacific - METZYME_3_800m (SPAdes) (version 2) | ecosystem: Environmental > Aquatic > Marine > Oceanic | place... | reverse complement strand
CGCGGGTAGGGTCTGGTAAGTAGCGGATATAGAAAATTAGGGGGGAGGGGGTCAAACATTAGGGTGATGAAAAGAATTAGCGGTACTTCTTGGCAGTTAAAAATTAAAATTTTTTAATAACAATAGATTAGGAGGGGTATTCAGTCGACGCCGTCCCGACTAATTTCCTATCTATACAAGTCCAATAAAGTCTACAAAGCCCCTAATCCGGAGCTGCAGCCAAATCATCTCTAAGGGCCCGAGAGGCTAGCAGAAAATGGCAAGCAGACCATGCCATTACAGGTGGAAGTAAGAAAACCATTGCATAGCGGAGAGACTCTATGCCTAAAGTAGGCGCTAGATAATCGCTTAGTATACCTACCGAGGCCGGGCCTAAGCCCAGTCCTATAAAATTGAGGATAAAAAATAGGATAGCCGAAGCAGTAGCTCGCATTCGTGGCCCTACAAGGGCATGCGATGTCGCAATTGTAATTCCGAGATATACGTTGAATAGTAATCCTGGAACAAACCCAAGGGTCAATGCAAGGTATTGGTTGGGTGCCAAATACGAGAAAACAAAGAACGGCAAACTAATAAACCCAGCTAAAGCAGGAAGCCACATGTACCAGCGTTTGTCTCGAGGAGCTAGTCTATCGGCAAGAATCCCTCCTCCGAATACCCCGATTGCACCGAGCAACCCTGAAGACACGGCTAACCATGTCCCTAATTCGCCAGTAGTCATACCGTGACTGCGGATGAAGAAAGAAGCTTGCCAATTAACAGTCGCATAAGCTGCAAAAGCATTCAATCCTGTGGCGAATGCCATATGTCTGAATGATCGCCTGCTCCAAAGGAGAGCTATTACATCACTGAAAGGAACTAATGTTTCGGAAACAATTTTGTTTTCATTAAGACCACGAATTGGTTCCTTAAGGGTAAAACGAATAATACCTGCCATTAAAATACCGGGAATGCCGACAACCGCAAATGCTATTCTCCAACCGAAAAATTCGTTTAACCATCCCCCGAGCAGAAAACCGAATAAAATACCAATATTGACTCCAGTGCTGTAGAACGCAATAGCGCTCGCTCTTCGGGCTGGAGGAAAGATATCAGAAATAATTGAATGGGAAGGAGGGCTTCCACCGGCCTCTCCGATACCAACTCCTATGCGAGCCAAAAACAATTGGAGGTAGTTTTGGGCCAGGCCGCTAATAGCCGTCATCGTGCTCCAGGTACCGATGGCAAGAGCTACAATATTTCTTCTATTACCCCGATCCGCCCAACGTGCGATCGGTATTCCGGCTGTAACGTAGAACATAGCAAAAGCGAAGCCAGTCAGGAGCCCTAGCTGGCTGTCGGATAGACCTAGGTCTAATTTTATCGATTCTTGTAGGATTGACAGCAACTGGCGATCAATGAAATTAAAGCAATACGTACCTGTTAATATAACTAAGGCGTAGTTTCGCGCTCGACGAGTTGCGTAATAATTACTACCAATTGGTTGAGAACCGCCCGTATTATCTATTTCTCTATCGCTCATACCTCATCCTTTTCAGAATTTTAGAGCACTTCAGATTTATATTCCTGCCGGAATTTTGGATGGGAATTTCATCCAGCTAGTTAAAAACTATTTAGAGTCTTTCGTAACTACATCAGCTGAGCGAGCATGCATCCATTTAGCTGCCCAGATTAGAGTTTCTCTTTTTCAAGCTTTACGCTTGCCCCATAATGAGCAAATGACGTTTCGCCGTTTTCTTCTACATTATTCAGGTATGTCATCCAGGTAAATACTCGAAGCATATTAGAAGAAGAATCTCTTTTTGTATGTATTTTTTTAAAGGGATTTCCCGAAAGGTAACGCTGTGGAGATAAGAAGCTGCATATTACCTGTAAAAATACCCAACCGTTCGTCCGGAATGATAAGTAATAGTCCGAGATGGAACCATAATAGAGTAATTGGGGCTTCATTTATTAGGGTTACTCATAGCCAATGATGGTCATCAGACTAATAACAAAGATGGCAATAGGAGCCAGGTATCTCATTATAAACAGCCAGGTTCGGTAGGATCTGCCATTGCCTAAACCCAGCTCTTCTCGAGTCGCGCTTTCGGATATCACCCAGCCGGTAAAGATGGCGATCAGAAATGCACTTAACAAGATTAGATTATTTACCACGAAGAAATCAATGATGCGAAAGATAGTGGCATCGGCTAACAGGTCGATGAATCCTAGCGGTTTGAATTCGGACCATACATTGTGTGAAAACACCGAACCCAATCCAATAAGCCACGCTAGGCCACCAGCCAATAGGGTCATCTTTGACCTGCTGGCATCTTTGCGTTCCACCAGTCGCGACACCGTCGATTCCAGCATGGAGATTGAGGTGCTCAGGGCAGCAAACAAGACCAGTACTAGAAACAGGGTGCCGAACAAACCGCCGCCCGGCATCTGGCCAAAGGCTACTGGCAGCGTTTCAAACAGCAGTCCCGGTCCAGCGGCGGGTTCCAGGCTGTAAGCGAAAACGATAGGAAAAATGGCGAGGCCGGCCAGCATGTCCACCGACACGTTAGCAGAGGCAATGACTACCGCACATTTCGGAATGGAGGCTTCCTTCTTCAGGTAAGCCCCATAGGTAATAATGCCGCCACCGCCAACACTGAGAGAGAAAAACGCCTGGCCCAAGGCCAGCAGAACAACATTATTATCAACGCGTGAGAAATCAGGAAGGAACATGAACTGAAACGCAGCGCTGAAATCGGCGGTGATGGCGGCATACACAACCAGCACCAATAGGATCAGAAACAGCGACGGCATCATCACTTTGACAGTCTTTTCCACACCTTTCTGCACACCGCGGCCAACTATGAGCATGGTCATAATCATGAACACGCCGTGCCAGGCCGTCATACCAAATACACTGGCCTGGGTCTCAGCAAACAGGGCTACTGATTCATCCGCGGTAATCCCGATGAAGGCTCCGCTCAGAGATTTGGGAATATAAGCCAGCACCCAGCCTGCCACCACGCTGAAAAAGGTAAGCGCGAGAAACGCAATAATGATAGCGAGCCAACCCAGGAACTTCCAATTCTCACTTCTACCCTCAGCCATCGCCAGGGCACGGGTACTGCCGGCCGGGCTCTTGCCGCCACGGCGACCGATGACAATCATCGCCATCAGTGCGGGAATGCCGAAAAATACAATAAAAAGAAAATAGAAGAAGATGAAGGCACCGCCGCCGTTCTCGCCTGCCATGAAGGTGAACCGCCAGATATTGCCCAGACCCACCGCACTGCCCATGGCGGCCAGCAGGAAGCCCCAGCGTGAGGAAAATTCTACATGCCCGGAATTGTTTGCCACGTTACATTTGCTCCATGTCAGGTAGATGGCTGAATATCATAGCAACATTCGATGCCCTCAAAGTGCAAACACACGTTGCGCATTCTGATAGCGAATCGCTTCACGCTGATCCTTGGGTAGCGCCTCGGTATTGCGCTTAGCTCCAACGGTATCGAATACCTGATGTGGCCAATCGGTGCCGAACATCACCTGATCCTGGCCCACTATGGAAATCAGATATTCCAAGGCGCGAGGGTCGTAGGTGATGCAGTCGTAATATATGTGCTGTAGATAATCCGTTGGTTTTTTCTGCATTAAACGACGCTCAGGAATTTCCACTTCATCACCTTTTTCGAAGCGACCAACTAAATAAGGAAGTGCAGCACCACCATGAGAGGCAATCATCTTTAGGTTGGGATACTTGTCAAAGAATCCATGAAACATCATGCGAGTTATGGCCAGGGTGGTATCAAACATAAAACCCACTGACCAGCTCAAATCGAACTCACCCATGTCTAACACTTTTGCACCAGGAGGGTCGGTAGGATGCAATAACACCGGCAAAGCTTTGTCGTCGATGGCCTGCCAGATCGGGGCAAAAAACTCATCATTGAGACTGCGCCCGTCAATGTTAGCCAGCACCATCACGCCAACAGCCCCGTTTGCGCAAGTTCGTTCCAACTCTTCTATCGCTTTATTGGGATATTGCCAAGGCAGGGAAGTAAACCAACGAATACGATCGGGGTATTTTGCTTGCGCTTCCGCCGTGGAGTCATTAGCTTCCTGCGCCGCCCTGCAACTGACTTCTTCGGTACCCCAAAACACACTTGGTGCAGTGAGGGAAACGATGGAGACGTCTATGCCTGCTTCGTCCATGACCTTAATGCGCAAGTCATAGTCAAAATGGCCTGCTTGCGGAATGGAGACCGGTGTGTCGCCACGGAAAATTTCTTTTTGTCCATCTGGTCGCAGTCGCAGGTGATAGTCGCCACCCTGTTCTTGCAGAATCTCCAACCATCGGCGGGTATAGATATGTGTGTGTATGTCGATTAGCATGCGAGAAATGTAGCAGGGAAACGGCAATCAGACTACGCCTAATTTGTTGGATTCATTAAACACGAGCAACTATATTAATAATTGAGGTCATAGTAAAAACAATAGTTGGGGTGTCTATAAGCTATTTGAGAGTTGCGTGATAATTACAATGATTGCATCACACAATCTACGCAAGCCATTTCCTGGTCTCGCCCCAGGGAAGAAAAGGTGTACACTGCAATGGTGAGTAAATGGCTTGGTTTCTAGCCAGGCTCAAATTGATCGAGGAACTAATAATGACAAAATTTATCAGAACACTCTCTATAAGTACCGCTTTTGCCTTGCTTGTCGCTTGCGCCGCTGGGACAAGCCCCGGTGTAGGTGCATGGGACGTGATCATTGAGACGCCAGTGGGTTCACAGGCTGGAGTCTGGACCATTAACGCCGATGGCACAGGCACCATGGGAAGCGACCAGGGTGATCAAGCTATTGAGGGTATTGCGCTGGAAGGCAACACAATTGCCTTCGATGTTGACATCGATGCTGGCGGTCAAAGTCTCAGCCTGAGTTTTTCTGGCACTGTCAACGAAGATTCTCTGGATGGTGAATTCTCAAGCGATTTCGGCCCCGTCCCAGTTTCTGGCTCCAGACAGTAACAACAAGCAGGCTGCGCTCTTGATTGCGCAATTGACTTAAATCATCGTAGCGTTTAGTTGCCTTTATGCCAAATAGATTTAGTAGTTCTGTGCTTCTGGGCGCATTACAATTTTTAGTACCTTACAAAAAGCAAATTGTATGGGCCAGTATCGCGCTGGTTTTCACAGCGGGCCTTAGTCTTGCCCTGGTTCAGTTTGTACGCATTATTGTTGACCAGGGATTTGTTGCCAGCTCTGCCTCGTCGCTGAGTCAAGCCGTTGTAGGCTTTATGATCATTGCGGTTCTTCAGGCTCTTGGTACGTTCGCGCGGCACTACTGGGTATCCTGGCTTGGAGAGCGGGTTACTGCAGACCTTCGACAGGCTGTTTATTCCCACATCATTGGCTTACATCCAGGCTATTTTGAAGCCAATCTCAGTGGTGAGATTCAGTCACGAATAACCGCAGATACAACATTGATACAGTCTGTTATCGGCTCTTCCGTATCAGTTGCCTTGCGTAACCTGTTAATACTTATTGGTGGGACAATCTTCCTTTTTATCACCAATCCAAGACTCACCAGCGTAGTCCTGATTTGCATACCCCTGGTAGTAGGCCCAATCATGATCTTTGGACGCAGGGTACGGCGCTTATCACGTAGCAGTCAGGATAAAATTGCTAATGTCGGCGCTTACGTTGGAGAAAGCATTCAACAGATTAAAACTGTGCAGGCTTATAACCACCAGGATTATGACCGAAGTGAATTTTCCGATCATGTGGAATCCGCTTTTACGGTAGCCATTTCTCGAATAAAAACTAATGCGATTTTAATTACTGTTGTTATGACCCTGGTATTTGCTGCAGTGGCTACGATGATATGGGTAGGGGGTCAGGATGTTATTAATGGTGTGATGTCGGCCGGCGAGCTTACTGCATTTATAGTCTATGCAGTAATGGTGGCTATGGCGGTTGCAGCCATTAGTGGCGTCATAGCCGAGTTACAGCGTGCAGCTGGTGCACTGGAACGCCTTATGGACCTGCTGCATGCCGAAAATGAGATCAGAGCACCCTCTACGCCAGCACATCTACCACACAAACCTTCCGGCGCATTGAGAATTGAACAACTCAGCTTCGCTTACCCATCCCGGCGAGGCACACTGGCGCTGGACAATGTCACTTTAGAGATTGAACCGGGTGAAAATGTAGCCCTGGTAGGCCCATCGGGAGCTGGAAAATCAACGTTGTTTGACATGATCCTGCGTTTCTATGATCCAGGATCCGGTTGTATCGCCCTGGAAGGAATAGATATTCGAAAACTTGATCCCGTGGAATTGCGCAGCCATATCGCTGTGGTGTCTCAGCAGCCCGCCATGTTCACCGGGAATGTTTGGGACAATATACGCTACGGCCGCCCCCAAGCAGATGATGATGCTGTGAAGCAGGCTGCGAAATCGGCCTATGCCAGCGATTTCATAGAAGCGTTGCCTGAGAAATATGACAGCTTTCTGGGTGAAGCTGGAGTTCGTTTGTCAGGAGGGCAGAAACAGCGCATTGCAATCTCCCGGGCAATACTGAAGGATCCGGAAATATTATTACTCGACGAAGCCACCAGCGCACTGGATGCTGAAAGTGAAAGGCAAGTACAATTGGCATTGGAGCGATTAATGAAAGATCGCACATCGCTGATTATTGCCCATCGGCTGGCTACTGTAAAAAATGTCGATCGAATAGTGGTTCTGGACGCTGGAAACCTAATTGCCCAAGGGACCCATCGCGACCTCATGCAGAGCTGTGAGCTGTATGCCAATCTTGCGAATTTGCAGTTCAATGAATCAGCACTCGATCCACAAGCTGTTCCCGAGCCCGCTGCCGTGCTACATCATTAAAAGCAATCAGCGCTTAATTATCTGATCACGACCATCACATCAGAAATTCGATTAATGTGCCCATCAGCGAACACCAATGTCAGACAACGCGATGACGTAGGCGCTTGAGGTTAAGTGTGCCCTAATAATTTCATCAAAGCGTGATCTATAAAATCATCGTCGTCTTGAGTACTAAACCCGGGTCCGCCAGCGCCGTGACCATAAATTGATTCGATTACCCTTAGTTCTGCATTTGGCATCATGATGACCTCGGTCTCATTATCTTCTGGAGGAAAATACATGTCGGTTCGGCCAGGCATTACAATTGCTTTGCTTGTGATGGCAGAGAGAGCGGAATTTAGATCGCCGTCGAATTTTATATGATTGCTGATGTCGGCACGTTGCCAGGTATCTAGCATGGTTAAAAGGTTGTTAGCATCGTTCTTTGGTGTAAAGAAATTATGGAAAAATTCCAAAAACTCTTCCATCGAATTAAAGCTTTGTCCTAGCCATGAGAGATACAAGTTTTTTCTATAGAATGTTTGAGAAAAAGCCCAGCTGGCATAGATAGTAGTGAAAGCTCTCAATCCTGATTCAGGCTGCGCGATATAATCACCGGCATTGAAATTTTCGTCGAGGATAAGCGCTTTTTTTAAAGATTCGAGGAATAGCCAGTTATGAGACGCGGTCTTTGCGCTGCCACAAATAGGGGCAATGGCGGTAACTAATTCAGGATATAGTGCACCCCAATGAAAGGCTTGTTGAGCGCTCATAGAAAATCCGACAACAAGTTGAATTTTAGTAATTCCATAAAAATCGGTTAAGAGTTGATGTTGAGCTATTACATTGTCGTAAGGCGTTACTGAAGGAAACCTTCCTCGGTCATGTGGATATTCTGTGTTACTTGGCGAAGACGAATATCCATTACCAAACATGTCAGGAACTACAATGAAATACTTCTCGGGATCAAGGGCTCTTCCTGGGCCTATTGCACCACGGACATCTTCATGATTACCTGAATACCATGTAGGGTAGACAATAACATTAGACTTTTCTTTATTTAGTTGTCCGTGAGCTTCGTAGGATATGAAAGCATCCTTGAGGGTTTTTCCACATTGAAGGTCAAAATTACCTAGTTTAAATATTTCTGTTCGCATGACGAATGTACTCGTTGATAGAAATGTTAGTTGGGTTAATGGTGATGGGGTCTCAGATTTGGCTCTTACTTTTGTCCAGAATAGTATGTAATAGTCCGAGATGGAACCAAGCAGGTATATATAGCAGTTGTTGGAGATTTTATGTCAGAGCCAGGCTTTTATTCACTCATTCCGGTAATCATCACTCTGATCCTATCGATCTGGTCGCGCAATGTCATTCTGGGTTTATTTCTTGGCGTATTCTCAGGAGTACTTCTCCTTAATGGACCGAATCCATTCACAGGCATGAGTCTCATGATTGATAAATACTTAATAGCTCAAGCCTCCAATAGCGCTAATGTGGGTATTTTAATGCTAATGATTTTTGTAGCAGGTCTTGTGGGTCTAATGGAAAAGTCAGGTGGAGCTGCTGCATTCGCAGGCATGATGACTAAATTTATTACCAGCAAGGGCAAGGCGCAGACCGCCGCATGGACAAGCGGGTCACTGTTGTTTTTTACGGACTCCGGCACGCCTCTTATCGTCGGGCCTTTATTTCGACCGATTACCGATGGTCTGAAAATATCTCGAGTAAAGCTAGCATGGATTATTGATTCAACGGCATCACCCGTGGCTGTTCTAGTACCTTTTATTGGCTGGGGACTGTATTCACAAGGACTTATAGCGCAAGAATATGAAAGTTTGGGAATCGACGAAAGCGCTTTCTTATCTTATATAAAAGCGATGCCATTTCAGTTTTACTCCATCATGGCTGTGGTCATGGTTCCTATTGTGGTTATGGCAAAAGCTGATTTTGGTCCGATGAAAAAAGCAGAAACGGATTGTGCCAATGGTGTTCTCATTGAAAGCACCGGAGCGCTAGAAGTGGAGACTGTTCCAGATAAAGCCAAGCAAAAGGCTAAGCCAATTATGGTCTGGCTACCTCTGTCAATCATGTTGGTCATTATGTTCTCTCTGCTAGTTCCCCAAGGCTTTCCTATGGATATGGCAAATATGCCATCTAATGCCTTTAGAGCATCGTTATCGACAGGTTATATCTGTGCCGCCATGGTTTTGATGGTGCTGATGAGTCATTACGGTGTACGTTCTTTAGCTAGCGGTTTTTTACTTTATTTGGAAAGTATGAGTAAGGTGGTCACTGTTCTTATTATTCTTGTTCTTGCGTGGTCACTGGGTGCCATTGGTAAAGACCTTGGCGCTCCTGCCTATATATCGGCATTGATAGATGGCAGATTGTCAGCTTACCTGATCCCAGCAACAGCGTTTCTAGTGGGCAGTATAATCTCGTTCTCAACAGGTTCTTCATGGGGCACATATGCCATTTTAATACCACTGATGGTCCCTGTAGCCCACCAGTTTGACGTACCAATGTATTTGGCTATTGGAGCGGTATTATCGGGTGGTCTATTCGGCGATCATTGCTCCCCGATTTCAGATACAACTATTCTTTCAGCTACCGGCGCAGGTTGTACCCAAATGAATCATTTTAAAACACAATTCCCCTACGCTTTGTTTAATGGTGCCTGCAGCATAGTGGCTTATGTTTTCGCTGGAATAACTGGTAGCTTTTGGGCATTGGGGTTGGGTATGTTTTTGATGGTTGGTGGTTTGTTTACTCTTAAGAAACTGTAATGTGTTTAGCGATCTAGTCCTACGCCACGAAATCGGGATCTAACAGCGAAAATGGCGCCGATATCCAAAAATGGCCTTGGCGGTATCCATTTGGCCGGTGCTGATGCGAGGCAGTCAGTAATTAAGGAAGACTGGCCGCCGCTCGCATATTCAGCGAGTGAATGCCCAAATGCACTGCCTTTGCTTACGCCCGACCCGTTGTAACCGCCGGCAAGATATATTTTGTCCTTTTGTTGCCCAAAAAAATTAGTGCCATTCCGGCTAATACCTTCCACTCCGGACCAAGCATATTCAAAAGGCACATGAGCCAGTTGCGGAAAGTGTTTTTTAAAACTGGCGCGGTGAATGGCTTGGCGGCGCTCTAATCTCTGCTTGGAGAGTAAAGTGCCACCGCTATATTCTGCAGTATTACGCAGGGATATGCGTCCTTCTGAAGTTAGCCGTATCGTAGCGCCGCCACCATGCAGAGAGAGGACGCCCCATTCCTTAAGACCCCCAAGGGTGGATAATTCTTGTGCGTCTAACCTACGAGTGAAACTTCCTGACAAGGTACTACCTATTAAGCGGCTGGATAAAAATCCAAGTTTGCATGCTTCGTAATTTGTCGCCAAAACAAGTTTATCCGTTTTTATTTCACCCTGACTTAAGCTGAGTTTAATAGGGCTCCCTTCTTCTACCTTTAATACAGGGCAC
>Ga0209432_1000154_pt1 | contig 10440 bp, 9 predicted proteins | sample METZYME_3_800m_FD_187551 | JGI IMG/M metagenome (GOLD analysis project Ga0209432, IMG submission 187551) | Marine microbial communities from oxygen minimum zone in mesopelagic equatorial Pacific - METZYME_3_800m (SPAdes) (version 2) | ecosystem: Environmental > Aquatic > Marine > Oceanic | place... | reverse complement strand
CCGCGACCGCGGGTGGTCCAATGAGCCAAGCGCCACCGTGCTCCGCTGCCTGGTAGCCATCGAAGTCTTGCAAATCAATGGCCGAGGTTTCGAAGTTACCGAAAGTGACATCGGGTCTCTGGAGAATCTCGATAACCTCAGTGAGTTCGATATTCATACCCTGTGAGATTGGCCGGGCGATGATTACGTCGCCAACAGCGGCCACGGTGAAGCCTTCGGCGACAGTCATCTGCAATTCCCGCTCTGGATTTGGATCCGCAGGGAGTTGGGCGGCCACGGGAGCGGTGGTCGTAATCACCCCCGCTAGCAGGATGACGGCACACAAAAGGATGTGGTGGCGCCTTAAACGGGTGGTGGGATGATTATCGTTGCGCATGAGATTCCTCCTTGCCGGCCGGCCGAGAGGGGTTGGGCCACATGACCGGATTCGAGCGATTCTAGTCAAGATTGACAGGCGTGGCCACTTCGTTCTGGCATCAGGGGTCGTTACCTTGTGTCGAGCCGTTGTTGTGCATAGAGGTTCTTTTTTTGCGAGTTGCCATGACCCTTTCAACCAACCATGGCCCACGACCGGGTTCACTGAATGGGCAAACCTCGATGCAAATGGCGCAGCCGTCTGTTTTTACAAAATAGGGAATGCACTTATCGAAGTCGACGTACCATTTCTTTTCACCGCGCACGAGCTGTTTTTCAGGGAAAATTGCATCCGCAGGGCAATCGATTACACAACGTTGGCAATGGAGGCAGACATCATCGACGCCGATGTCGACTGGATCGTCCGTGGTAAGCGGCAGATTGGTGGCCACTGAGCACAACCGAAAGTTGGAACCAAATTCCTCGCTGATTATTGAGCCATGTTTGCCAAGTTGCCCGAGGCCAGCCTTAATAGCGAGTGGAATGTGGAGGATGTCGGTACTGTTTGGGTTGCCATAGGCATACGCTGGCCAGCCCATGGCGCGGATTTCTTCAGCGAGTTTGATTGCAATGCGTGAGACTTCGAGGTATGCGCGCATCACTTCGATGCCGGCGCGCGCATGTGGAACGTGGAGCATCTCTTCACGCTTCATGGGTACGCCTATGCAGATAGCGTACCGATAAGGAATTTCACGGCCGGCATAGATCGCCTCATCTGAGATCTCGGTGATGCCGACCAGCTTGGCACCGAAGTCTTGAGCTTTGGTTTTGATCCGCTCTGCCATGGCGCGGGGGTCATTGACCTCAACCCGATGTATGGAGACCGGGCCATTCTGCCGTCGAAGCTGCCAGATATTGGCGAGGATATGACGGACTGTCCCCCAGACCGCGATACGGCTGAAGAACTCGTCGAGTGCTGTCCACGCGGCGTTTTCTGAGGGGTCGTGAAAGATGTGCCGGGCGCGGGTCTTTTCCTTTCTGCCCAGGCCATTGATCTCGTTACCGGGTTTCGGTGGCGATTCGTAGCCAAAGGCGTAGGTAGGGGCAGGTGGATCGTTTACTTTCATGCGATTGTCCGTTCGCCGCGAGCTGTTTTCACAATGCAATTGGCGACCTTAGCTTCATCCACGACTCAAAGCTCCTTATCGACCAAGAAGATCTCTTTTCTGGCCTGTTTTGCAGCGTAGAGACGGCGTGTTCGGGCACCAATGGTGAAATACCAGAGCACCATGCTTGCGATACGGAGAAGCAGCCGGCCGTCTCGCTGTAACCGCTGGAGCAGCGAATTTTCGGCCACGAACTGCCTGTCGATTGTGCGTACGGTGCGCATGGACTATCTAGACCCTGAGAGTGGCCGTTACCAGCATTGGTCGGTGACGGCATGCTGTGGATGGAGAGTTGGTCTATGTACTACAAACGGGTGAAAATATTTGGTGATGTGGAGTGCTTAAGGTACCGAAAAACGGGCCCAAATGAACACGCCTCCAGAATGTGCGAGTCATGAGGAATTATTGAATAAGGTAAAGCTCTTTTTGCGGTGGACTAAGATACTCAACCCCATTCGCAGTGGCGATCACTGGCTCATGATCCCACCAAAGCAGGTATTGATCTTGGCCTTCGCCGGCAGGTGACGGCATATAGAAAAAATACTCCAAAACGAAGTGATAATTGGCTGGGAGTGGGATGTCTTTGGTCCAATCTGGACCATAAGAGCCAATCCGGGGGCCAAGATAATTCTCGTTCGGCCTGTTACGCGCACCTTTCATCATGCCGTGGGCGTCAACACTGAGGTGTGTTTTGCTGGGATCAAAGCCTTCAGAGTAAGCAGCGAAATCATTCTTCGGGATAAACATATGCAATTGGGGATCCCTGACAATGATCCCTTCTTCTTCAAATTTCCGCGTGTACTCCCCGATTATTTCTCGAGGGGTAAGTCCCGCCCTGATGGTATCTACCAGGATCCTATCGACGGTCAGATACTTTTCCCAAAGCTTTTGGATTTCTGGAGGAGGCTCAGTCTCACCTTCACGAAGCACATAGGCGTAGATCCCCGTTTCAGGTGATGCAACGATGTCGCCTTCCTGGACCACACTGTTTTCCCAACCTTCGCTCCGGCCTCTTTGCGACAGCCCCTTGCTCATCCGGCGGAAAACAGTTTCCCGATTTGAGGTTGCACCGGGAACGATTTCAGAAAAAGTGTTCTTTACGCGTTCAACACTTTCTGCACTCATTGTTTTTAGTAGCTGAATTTCGCTCGGCACTTTTCTTAGGATGTAGTCCATCATCACGTATTCAGATGAGACCAGCCTGCTGGCATATTTATCACCGAGCTCTTCAGCTAATAGCCGGTAGTCTGTATACGACAAACCGTCTCTGGCCCCCCCAAAATCGGTGTAAGTTTCCCACTCCCCCAAATCCCCTTTGTAATTTAGGGCAATGCGTTGAGGGTCACGCGCGGCAACAAATTCTCTGAGACCCTTAAAGCGGAAATCATATTCAATCATCGGACCAGCGAGAGGTTCCCGTACGAAAATTGGGGCGCCGATGATGTCGTAGGCTCCGAGTTCTTCAATCGGATCCCTATAAGCAGCGCCCCCACCGCGTGCACGCTGTCTAGCACCCCAGCGCCGCCCCAGAATCGCGCGTTCGATTCTGTCGCCACCCCGGTCCGTGAAGACGAAAACACCGGAGGTGCTGCCCAGTTCTTCCGCCCCGAAGGCATCGGGGATTGCCAGTCGCATCACATGGATCCACATGTCTATATCGCGTTCCCGCATGATTTGCGGCAGGACGAGATCAAATTTGTCTCGACGGATCTGATTGTTTTCTTCCAGATACCGTGTGGTTCGACGGTCTTCTTCCTGCGCCTCTGCTGATTGGGCCTGAGGGGATAGGACTAAAGCTAGAGAGAGGCAGAGGAAAACCAGAAAGGTTGAGTGTGGACTCACTAAGAGTTCCTGAGCATTTCGCATATTTGTCCGCTTAAGTTAGTTATAGAAGCGGGGCGCGGAGCACGAACCCTCTTACCAGTATCCGTGCTCAGCACGCCCTTAACATCCATCTGAATGCGCCTCCATTTAGCTTGCCAGCAACAGGAGCGGGAACTTGAATAGCCCCACTGTGCGCGGTTACAAGAAATTAATGAATGAGATAAAGATCCGTTTGCAACGGTGCTAACAACTCGACCCCACTCTCAGTGGCAATCGCTTGTTCATGATCCCACCAGAGTAAATATTGGTCCTGGTCTTCCCCGGCAGGCGAGGGCATATAGAAAAAATACTCTAAAACGAAGTGATGATTAGGCTGGAGTGGTATATCAAAAGTCCAATCTGGACCATAAGAACCCATCCTAGGGCCCAAATAAATGTCGAACTTCCTTGCGCGCGATCCTTTTCCCTTGCCATGGAGGTCGACACTTATAAGGGTTTTGTCGGGATCAAAACCCTGTGAATAAAACGGAAAATTGTTCTTTGGTTGAACCATATGCATCTGGGGTTCAACGACAATAATCCCTTCTTCATCGAACCTTCGCGTGTAGTCTTGGATGATCTGTCGAGGGGTAACTCCTGACTTGATCGTTTCCACAAATATGGCTTTGACTTTCAGATATTCGGCCCAGATTTTCTTGATTTCCTCAGGTGGCTCGGTTTCTCCGTCACGGAGAACATAGGCGTACATTCCTTGGCTTGGTGCTGCGAGTATGTCGCCTCCCTGGACCACACTGTTTTCCCAGCCGGCGCTCCGGCCTCTTTGTGACTCTCCCGTCCACATCCGGCGGAAAACAGTCACATCTACCTCTTCCGTGTGCTCACCGACCTCGACTTCCGCAAAAGCTTTGTTTACACGTTCAACTTCGTCCTTCCGCATTCTCTTAAGTAATTCAACTTCACTCGGCACCGGACTGATGTTGTAATCCATGACCAGATATTCAGACGAGACCAGCTTGCTGGCATATGTATCCCCAAGCTCTTTAGTCAACAGGAGATAATCGGTATGTGAAATGCCATCTCTTGCCCTGGTAGTTGCCCACGGTCCCAGCTCACTTTGGAAATTTACGGCGATGCGTTGGGGGTCACGTGCGGCAACAAATTCTCTGAGGCCCTTAAATCGATAGTCGTATTCTGTCATCGGGCTAGAGACCGGTTCTTGTATAAACACTGGGTCGCCGATTATGTCGTAGACTTCCATTTCGTCAATCAACCTGTAATCCGAGTCTCCCCGTTCACGCTGCGTAGCTCCCCAACGTCGTCCAAGAATCGCCCGTTCGATTCTGTCTCCGCCGCGATCCGTGAAAATGAAAACACCCGAGGTGCTTCCCAGGTCTTCAGCACCAAAGGAATCGGGAATTGCCTCTCTCATGACATGGATCCACATGTCGATACCGCGCTCCCGCATGATTCGCGGCAAGACAAGATCAAACCTTTCACGACGAATCTGATTGTTTTCTTCCATATATTGCGAAGATTGCGGGCCTCTTCCTTGCGCCTGTGCTGCTGGTTGAACCTGAGTAACAACAACCACCAACAAAAAGAAGTACAGAAGACTCAAAAAAGCAGTTCGTGCCCCTAAAAAAACTTTCCATTTCTTTTCCATGCTTGGCTCCTTGCCCCTGAAATCAGCTAACGCGTGATGGCTATGAAGTTTGTCAAGATATTTGTCGATGATGACCCTCAGCGCACACGGTAATGTTCCAATTGCTAGAGGGGTATGTGGATTTAATCAAACAATCCCGATCCTTCCACCCGAACATTTCTGTTCAGCCAGATGACGATATACAAAGAAGGCCAAAATGTCGGCGGAAGATCGGAGATTCCATCATAGTTAATTCCTTGTCTCGATTGACAGAAGTAACAATATTGCAGGATGGCAGCTTGAATCCTAATGCGTACGGATTCTAGGCTCCGAGTTAGCCATTCGCATCAAACGCACGGAAACCAGGAGAAACAGCCGCCGAGTTCGTCCAATCCGCTCACCAACCTGCTTAGGTAAGCCGCTACCGGGAAGGAAACCCTCCCATGCCTAAACCAGTAGCTTCGTTGTCACGTCGTGACGTCCTACGCCGCGGCGCTATGGCGACAACCGTTCCTTTCGTTGCCCCGTTTACCATCCGTGGACGCCACACGGTGTTCGTCGACACGCCATTCGCGCAGGATTTCTCGGCCCGTGCAATCCGCCTAGTGGAGGAAGCCACGGTCATGGACATGCTGTGCCCCCTATCCATCGCTGGCGACTACACAGAGAAGTGGATGCTCGATCCAGCGACCTTTGAGCAGGAGGACTTCGAGCTTTACCGCGACTCGGGCATCAACGTGTTTCACCCCACCGGCGGCGGATCTGGCGGCAGAGACGCACACGAGAGGTCGCTGCGCTGGGCAGCGGAGTGGAACGGCTTCCTTGCCCATCAATCTGATCGCTTCCTGCGCATAACCACACCAGGGCATCTTGACGAGGTGAACGTATCGGGCAAGCTCGGTATCATCCTTGGCCTACAGAATTCGGATCATTTCCGCCAAGTTGACGACGTTGACATCTTCTATGCGCTGGGGCAGCGGATTTCTCAGCTCACCTACAACTCGCAGAACCGCATTGGCACCGGCAGTATGGAAGACCGTGACGGTGGCATCAGCGACTTTGGCGAGGACATCGTGCTCCGGATGAACGAGGTCGGCATGGCGGTCGACGTTGGGCACTGCGGCGACCAGACGACGCTTGATGCCTTCGACATTTCCACCAAGCCGGTCTTGGTCACGCACTCTAACGCGCGTGCTCTGAACTTCGGCTATGCACGCAACAAAACCGATGATGCGATCCGCAAGATGGCGCAGAATGGTGGCGTGATGGGGATCACCATGGTGCGTAGCTTCGTCAGCGGCGAGGAACCGACGACGATCGAACAACTGCTCGACCACTTCGACCATGTCGCCGGACTCGTCGGTGTCGAGTACGTGGGGATCGGCGCCGATACAGATATCCGAGGTGGGTACGATGCTTCACCGCCAGAATCGTGGGCGCAAATCGGTGGTCGTTACCGCGACCAGTACAAGTTCCGTGAGAAAATTGATATGGACAAGATGCCGACGCAGAAGCGCACCTACCTGCTCACCGAAGGGTTGATACGCCGAGGTTACGGGGACGACGACATCAAGCTGATGCTTGGTGACAACTTCAAACGGGTGCTGAAGGAAATTTGGACAGTGTGAAGGAGGCTTCGTTGGCGACAGAGGTGCAATTGCGAGGGGGTGGCAAGAGGGCCGGCACCGTCGACCGCTTATTGCCTTACGTTTCCTACCCTGCAGTTATGATTGGCGGTGTCGCGCTACACCTTCTTATGTTGGAGTTGGGACTTCCGCTTCTAGTAAGCACCTATATCACTGTCTTTCTTGGGATGGCGACGGTTACCTGGCTAGAGTTGCGGATTCCGCATGAGTCGGCGTGGAAGGCCAAGCCTGAGGACGTAAAGGCCGATCTATTGTTCATGCTCGTCGTCCAAGGGCTGCTGCCGAAGGCGCTTTCGTTTCTCGCTGCGGTTGCATTGATTGCCTGGTTGCCGATGGGCTCGCCGTGGATCACAACGTTGTGGCCACGGGAGCTTCCGATCGGCATACAACTGGTGATCATGATCCTGGCCGCCGACTTTCTGCGATATTGGTTCCACATACTCTCGCATCACCATCCGTTTTTCTGGAAATTCCACGCCGTTCACCATTCTCCGGAAAAGTTGTACTGGCTCAATGTCGGACGCTTCCACCCGGTCGAAAAGGCTCTGCAATTCTTCCTCGACGCACTGCCCTTTATCGTTCTCGGGGCCGGGGAGAACGCCTTGGCTCTTTACTTTGTTTTCTACGCGCTGAACGGATTCTTTCAACACTCAAACGTCGAACTACGGATGGGATTTCTCAACTGGGTGATCAGCAGCGCCGAGTTGCACCGTTGGCACCATTCACGTGTGATCAGTGAATCAAACTCAAATTTCGGCAATAACATCATCATATGGGACATTTTGTTCAGGACTCGCTTTTTCCCAGCAGATCGCAAGGTCGCTGAGCTTGGTCTCGAGAGGCGCGGGTATCCACAGGATTTCGTCTCTCAGATGGCAACGCCGTTTCGTGTGGACCTCGATGCCACGCCCACGTCCGGCGTGAACCTGGACTGATGGCCAGCGTGCGCTTACGGGACGCGACCATCTACGGCCTGCGGATACCTTTCGTCGAAAGCTTCACGCACGGGACAAAGTCACGGCGCGCGAGCGACGCTCTGGTTGTTCGACTCACGACTGATGAAGGCGTATCGGGCTACGGCGAAGGGATCGCCCGGCCTTATGTGACCGGAGAGTCTGTCGATTCGGTGGTTGACCGGATTCGAGGCGTAATCTGGCCCGCGATTCGCGATGTCGAGTTAACGGACGATGATGGCCTTGATTCGCTTACGGTCATCAGCGAACTGCTGCCGTCGTCAGACCCGGACGCCAAGGACGAAGCTAGTGGGATCATCTACCACGGTGCCGCCCGCTGCGCGGTCGAACTTGCTTTGCTCGACCTTCTGACAAGGATGCATGGGAAATCGGTTACCACGTGCATGCCGCCACGCACTCAGAAGCTCCGCTACAGCGGCGTCATCGGCATGGTATCTCCACGTGTTGCGGCCGAGCAGGCCACCAAGATGAACGCTGCGGGGCTCGATGAATTCAAGGTCAAGGTCGGTGATGATGCTGGCCTCGACAGGCTCGTCGCTATTCGCAATGTTGTTGGCGACGATGCGAGTATTCGAGTCGATGCCAACGGTGTCTGGAGCTTTGGACAAGCAGTGGACCAGATCGCCAAGATGGCTGCCTTCGGCATCGACATGTGTGAAGAGCCGCTGGGACGGCAAAGTGTCAACGTTTTACCAGATCTCGCTGGCTGCGTCCCGGTACCGCTTCTCCTAGATGAGTCGCTGGTCACCGAAGCCGATGCCAGAGCTCTTGTGGAGATGGGTTCTCAGCAACTGCGCTTCAACCTTCGGGTAAGTAAGTGTGGTGGGCTCGGGCCGTGTTTGGCCCTTGCCGCGATAGCTCGAGGCCATGGTCTTGGTTTCGTAATTGGTTGCCAGGTTGGAGAAACTTCACTCCTATCAGCCGCAGGGCGCCACTTGGCCGCTTTTCTAGATGACCACCTTCACCTCGAGGGCTCCTTCGGGACCTTCCTCCTATCTGAGGACATCGCCACACCCGAGGTGCAGTTCGGCCCGGGTGGCCTAGGGCCGCTCCTCAACGGACCCGGCTTGGGGGTCTCTATCGTGGAGGAACGATTGGAGAGCCTCGCTACTTTCCAAGAAACGTTGCGGTGAGCCGGCTCATAAGGTTCGGGCTCGGCTGGAGGGGGCGTTTGCAACAAATCGCTTTCGATCGTGCCGCTGAAAACCCGGAAGAAGCGCAGCGAAACTACCTCCTTGCTCTGCTCAGGCGAAATCAGGATACTGCCTTTGGCCGGGAGCATGGGTTTCGTGGGATCCAACACGCCACAGACTACGCTCGACGGGTTCCAATAAGGGATTATGCTCGCCACCAGCCTTGGATTGACCGTCTCAAACGCGGGGATAAGTGTGTGCTAACGGTGAGCGACCCGTTGATGTTCGCCACTACGTCTGGAACGACTTCGGAACCTAAGTTTATTCCCTTAACGGCCGAATGGCTGCGAGAATTACAGCGACTCACGACCTTGTGGCTCTATCGATCACAGGTCGACTATCCGTCGCTGTTCGATTCAAAGTCGGTGACAGTTGTGAGTCCAGCGGTGGAGAGCAGAACGGCATCCGGAACACCGGTAGGGTCGGTGTCTGGGTTGACTTACCAGAGAACTCCTTGGATGGTCCGTCGCTCCTATGCGCTTCCTTACGATGTTTCGGAGATTACCGACTATGACGACCGCTACTTTGTGGCAGCACGCATGGCGTTTGCGGCCGACGTGTCGATGCTTGCGGCACCAAACCCCAGTACGTTGCTACGCCTGGTTGAAGAAGGTCGGGAGCATAGCGAACGCATTGTTCGCGCGGTTCACGATGGTAGCCTCGGTGTGTCGCCTCCTGAACAAGCCGATCCGGAGCAACGTTTGCTTTACTCGAGGCTGGGCCGCGCGATTCGCCCCGACCAAGGCCGGGCCAGGCTCATGGGAAGATTCCTAGAACGACACGGCGCACTGTTACCCCGGGATTTATGGCCTCGGTTGCCCATGATTGGCTGCTGGCTGGGTGGTTCCGCCGGTGTTCAGGCCAATCGATTACTAGAGCCCTACGGCCCCCTCCCGCTCCGCGACGTCGGGCTGCGGGCAACGGAAGGCACAATGACGGTTCCCTTAGAGGATGGTGATGCGGCGGGCCCACTCGCCGTCGGAACAGGTTTCTACGAGTTTGTCCCGGAGGAGGACATTGATGTCCCGCAACCGAAGGTTCGACTTGCCCACGAACTGGAGAGTGGCAAGCGCTACTACATTCTGATGACGACCAGCGCTGGTCTGTACCGCTATGACATCAACGATATCGTTGAGGTGGATGGTTTCTACAAGCGGGTTCCGAGGCTTGCTTTTGTTCGCAAGGGGCGCGACATGGTTAACCTCACCGGGGAGAAACTGCACTCGAGTCAAGTTGGGCAGGCTGCGGAATTGGCCGGGCGCGAGTTGGCGCTGGTCAATCTACAGGTACAGCTAATTCCCGATAACGACAAGATGCATTATGACCTCTTGGTCGAGTGCGAGGATGGAATCGGCGTCGTTGAACAGGAGTTTGCCGACGCCTTTGATCGACATCTTGCCGAGATCAATATCGAGTACGCTCACAAACGGCGATCACGCCGACTTGGACGCCCACGGCCGTGGCCCATGAAGTCCGGGTGGGCGCGCCGCCGCCGCCGCCGCGATATCGAAGAATCGGGGAAGCGGGACACACAGTACAAGTGGCCGATGATTAGGATGCAGTGGGACAATGAAACCCGCGCGGAAGTCTTAAGACATCCGGAAGACTAACTTCGCAAAGCTAGATATTTCAGCTATTTAC
>Ga0209432_1000147_pt1 | contig 10514 bp, 9 predicted proteins | sample METZYME_3_800m_FD_187551 | JGI IMG/M metagenome (GOLD analysis project Ga0209432, IMG submission 187551) | Marine microbial communities from oxygen minimum zone in mesopelagic equatorial Pacific - METZYME_3_800m (SPAdes) (version 2) | ecosystem: Environmental > Aquatic > Marine > Oceanic | place... | reverse complement strand
ACAAATACTTTAGCCACTTTGGTCCAGAGGCAAATCTTTTTGATGAGCTAGAAAAAACCTTTAAAGATTACGGCGAAAAAGGCCACTGCAGAAAGCGCTATTATTTACACTCAGATGAAGAGGCCCATCCTTTTGGACAAAAGGCCGGAGAGTTTACACCATGGGAAGATGTTGGAAAAGATAGCAACCTGCTTTTTTATGAGGGCCTTCATGGTGGTGTTGTCGATGGTGACATTGACATTGCAAAATACGTTGACCTGTTAATTGGTGTGGTGCCAGTAGTTAACCTTGAGTGGATTCAAAAGATACACAGAGACAAGGAGCATAGGGGCTATTCAGCTGAAGCCACTGTTGACACCATTCATAGAAGAATGTGGGAGTATATTAACTATATCACCCCGCAATTCTCTAGAACCCACATTAACTTTCAGCGTGTGCCAACGGTTGACACCTCAAATCCTTTTATTGCTCGAGATATCCCCACTCTTGATGAAAGCTTTGTGGTTGTTAGATTTCGAGACCACAAGTACTGCGATTTTGTGTATTTGCAAGATATGGTTCATGACTCGTTTTTGTCTCGCCCCAACACCTTGGTGGTGCCAGGAGGAAAAATGGGGTTTGTAATGGAGTTAATTTTAAAAGAGCAAATTGAAAAAATGCTCAACCCTTAAAGCCTTATTTGACTACCACATTGACCAGTTTGTTTGGCACAATAATAAATTTTAAAATTGTTTTTCCCTCTGTGAATCTTGTCACCCCTTCCTCGGCAAGCACCATCTCTTGAATTGACTGACGTTCGGCATCGAGTGGCGCCACTAATTTAGCCCTAAGCTTACCATTAACTTGCACAACAAGCTGAACATCTTCTTGGACTAAGGCCGACTCATCAACCTTTGGCCAAAGAGCATCAATCATGGCCTCTTTGTTGCCTAGTGCAGCCCACAAATGGTGGCATAAATGCGGAATTACAGGACTCAGAGCCTTAAGCATAATCTCAATAGATTCTTGTCGGACAGCCATCCCTTGAGGAGAGTTATCTTCAAAGCGTGAAAGGGTGTTGTTGAGTTCCATCATCGCTGCAATGGCGGTATTAAATGAGTGTCGCCTCCCAAAGTCATCCCCAACCTTTTTTAGTGACTGATGAGTTTTCTGCCTCAGTTTCTTTTGGTTGTTGTTAAGAGAGCTTGGAACAAGTGAAGGTGTTTCAAATGTTTTTGTGTCTGAAATAAACCCAACCACAAGGCGATAAAGTTTATTAATAAAACGATGTGCGCCCTCTATTCCTGAGTCTGACCACTCAAGGTCTTGAGTTGGTGGTGCCGCAAACAAAATAAACAGACGCGCTGTGTCGGCCCCATACTTGGAAATCATTTCTTGGGGGTCTACAGTGTTTCCTTTTGACTTGCTCATTTTCGCCCCGTCCTTCAACACCATTCCTTGGGTTAAAAGATTTGTGAAGGGTTCGCTACTAGTTATAATCCCTTCGTCTCTGAGTAGCTTTGTAAAAAACCTTGAATAAAGAAGGTGCAAAATAGCGTGTTCAATGCCTCCAATATACTGATCTACGGGCAGCCAATAGTTGGCTCGTTCATCAAGCATAGCTTTGTTTTGATCAGCACAAGTGTACCTTGCAAAATACCAGGAAGACTCAAAAAATGTGTCAAACGTGTCAGTTTCTCGTTCTGCAGGAGAGTTACAATTTGGACACTGTGTTTGATAGAATTCTGACATTTTCTTTAATGGTGATCCTACGCCATCAAAACCAACATCTTCTGGAAGCTTTACTGGCAAGTCAGTCAGAGTGACAGGAACAGAACCACAGTTTTTACAATTGATAATTGGAATTGGGCACCCCCAATAACGTTGTCTTGAAACCCCCCAATCACGTAATCGATAGTTAATTTTTTGTTTTCCAAGGCCGAGATCGGAAAGAGCTTTGCTGATTGATTTAAAGGCTTGATCAAAATCCATTCCATCAAAATTCCCAGAATTTATAAGAGTCCCCTTTTCAACAAACGCCTCTTTGCTGGTGTCTAGTAAGTCGCCGATTGGAGAGATAACTTCTCGCATAGGGATGTTGTATTTTTTTGCAAACTCATAGTCTCTCTGGTCATGCGAAGGCACGCTCATAACGGCTCCAGTGCCATAGCCCATAAGAACGAAATTTGCAATCCAAATAGGAACATCTTCTCCAGTTATTGGGTGTTTGCAAGTTAGGCCTGAATCAACACCCTTTTTTTCCATTGTCTCCAGGGCGGCCTCAGAGGTTTCCATTGTTTTACATTCGTCTAAGAATGCCTGAATTGTTGGGCTTGTTTGTCCGGCTTGAATTGCAAGAGGATGCTCTGCAGCTATTGCAAGATAAGTTGCGCCCATTAAAGTGTCGGGGCGTGTTGTATAGACAGTTAGTGTATTTGTATCGTCTAATCTAAAGTCTATATCAATACCAACAGACTTGCCAATCCAGTTTTTTTGCATTGTCTTGACAGCTTCTGGCCACCCCTCAAGTTTTTCTATGTCGTCAAGAAGCTCGTCAGCATAATCAGTAATCTTCATATACCACTGAGATATTTCTTTCTTTTCAATGGGGGCTCCAGAGCGCCAACCACGCCCCTCAACCACCTGTTCATTTGCAAGCACGGTTTGGTCAACAGGGTCCCAGTTTACAACCGCTTTTTTCTTGTAGACTAGGCCTTTGTTGAACAATTTTACAAAGAACCACTGCTCCCAACGGTAATATTCAGGGTGGCAGGTTGCAATCTCACGCGACCAATCATAGCCAAATCCGAGCTCAATCAACTGCTCCTTCATGTGCCCTATGTTTTCATAAGTCCATCCGGCAGGCGGCACTTGGTTCTTTATTGCCGCGTTTTCCGCTGGAAGCCCAAAAGCGTCCCAACCAATGGGCTGCAAGACGTTTTTTCCAAGCATTTTTTGATATCTATAAATGACGTCTCCAATACTATAATTTCTAACATGTCCCATGTGGAGCTTTCCAGAAGGGTATGGAAGCATTGAAAGGCAGTAAAATTTTTCTTTTGTTTGGTCTTCAACCACAACAAATGACTTGTTTTCATGCCAATATTTCTGGGCTTCTGACTCTATTTTTTTGGAGTTATATTCGTATTGCATTCTGAAAAAAAATGAGATTATGTTTTAGTTAAGTTGAAGAGTGCCCACCAAAGAGCCCACGTTACTAAGTTTATGGTCTGATAGATACTGACTAATTCCTGTATTTATTTTTTCACAAACAAGAGGATCATAAAAAAGCGCTGTGCCAACCCCAATAGTTGCTGCTCCTGCAATGATAAACTCTAGGGCGTCGTTTGCTGAAGCAATGCCGCCTTGGCCAATTATAGGAACATTATGTTTTTTGCTTACCTGATAAACTTGGTGTACCCTCAATAATGCAATTGGCTTAATGGAAGGGCCTGACAGCCCTCCTCGGTTGTTGCCAATAACAGGCTTACGTGTTTTAATGTCAACCGCCATTCCCGTCACTGTGTTGATGACAGCCAGACCGTCGCTTCCAGCGTCAATACATCGAGCTGCATTTTTTGCAATGTCGGTTTGGTTGGGAGAGAGCTTTGTGATGATTGGTTTTGTTGTGTTTTTGCGACAAATTTCGACAACTCTAAAAGACATTTCAGGGTCGTTTCCAAAAGCAACACCGCCTTCTTTTACGTTAGGACAAGAAATGTTAATTTCAACAGCGTCAATATCAGTGTCATCAAAATGTTTTGCAATCTCGCCGTACTCTTCAACGCTTGAGCCAGAAATATTAATGATAAACTTTGTTTCATTTTTTTTGAGAGAGGGCATAATCTCATCAATAACAGCTTCTGTACCAGGATTTTGCAGTCCGATAGAGTTAAGCATCCCATTGGGAGTTTCAGCTATTCGATGAGGCTTGTTTCCTAGCCGTGGCTCAAGTGTGGTTCCTTTTAGGCAGACAGCCCCAACCTCAGTATTTGAAAAGCCTTTGATTCGAGTGTACTCCTCGCCAAATCCAACGCAGCCTGAAAGCAAAATAATGGGGGAGTTTAGTGACATCCCACAAAAACTTGTGTGTAGATTGTTTTGCATTGACGCCATTATACTTTTATGACGACTTTGCATCCACCAACTTGGGCTAAAATATTGACATGAAAGGTGTTTTTGTTACTGGCAGCAATACGGGCGTAGGGAAAACTACTGTTGCAATTGAAATTGTGCGACACATGTCTCAAACGAGAGATGTTAAGGTCAGAAAGCCAGTTGAGACAAACTGCGAGCTTAGTGGACAAAACTACATGCCTAAAGATGCAATCGCCCTGTCTGCTGCATGTCAACAACAAGAGAGCCTAGAAAGGGTTTGTCCATATTGTTTTGAGATAGAGACTAGCGCAGAAATGGCCAGTACTGTGAGCGGCAAAAAGCTTACTCTTGAGAACTTGGCGCTGGCCTGCAAGTGTGACATTGATGAGAGCTTTGTGGTTGTTGAGGGGGCCGGCGGACTTTACTCCCCAATAGCTGAAGCAGCCCTTAATGTTGATCTAGCGACTGAGCTCCAATTGCCGTTGTTAATTGTGATTCGTGACGAGCTTGGCGCAATTAGTCAGGCTCTTTTAACACTAGAAGCGGCAAAAAACAATAATCTGATAGTAGCGTGTGTTATTTTAAATGTAGTTGAAAACAACAACCTGTCTAATAAAGAAGCGATTGCTGCCTATACTGAAACACCAGTTGTTTCTTTCTCTCAAGGAGACTTAGGTGCTTTTTGTTCAGAGATTGAAAAATTAGTCTAGGATGGTTAGGTTTGGCTTCTCGTTTTTATCGCCTTTGGTCTCGAGCTTGTTGTCAAAAAACATACCCTCTCCGTTTTCCTGGGCATAAATAGTGAGAACTGCTTCGCAAGGGACAATGATTTTTTGAGGCTTTCCACTGAATCTTGCTTTAAAGCTAATAGAGTTGTTCGTTATTAGTCTGCTTTCTGTGGCAGAAGAGCTTATATTTAGAACAATTTTTCCTTCTTTTGCAAAGCCATCTGGAACAACAACGCCAGTCTTTTCGCAATCAACTAAAATATGGGGCGTAAGATTTGAGTCCTCAATCCAATCACAATAGGCGCGAATCAGATAAGGAACAACGCTGCTCATGGCGGCTACTGTTTAAAGTCCTTTTCAGCAAAAGTAAGGCTGTCATGAAACCCCTCTTTTTCAAAAAGCCTATTGGCGTATGAAATGATCGGCTTGGCCTTGTCTGTTAATGTGATTCCTAATAGATCAAGACGCCACAGTATTGGCGCAATACAGACATCAACTAGGGTCATCATGTCACTTTTAAAATAGGGCTTGTGGGAAAACAAAGGCAAAAGCTCAATAAGGTTTCCGTTGAGTGTTTTTCTTGCCGCAGCAGAGTCTTTTTTATTGCTATTTAGAATGGTGTCAACAAGCTCATACCAGCATCCTTCTGCACGAGTAAACCGGTAAACTAACAGCCTTTTTTCAGCCTTTTCAATCGGATCGACTGGCAAAAGCGGAGGAAACGGAAAACGCTCGTCTAGATACTCCATGATAACCGATAAGTCGTATAAAACCATGCCTCTATCGAACAGAGTTGGCAAAGTTTGACAAGGGTTTAGCTCTAAAACCTCTTCAGGCATTTCGTCAAACTTGAGTTCCAAAACCTCGCGCTCAATAGATTTATGCGCCATGATAAAGCGCACAGCATGAGATTCTAATTCCTGTGGGGCAGAGTAAAGGGTGGTTGATGCTGGGTTGGGCTTAGATAACATAGTTGTATACCAAAAAAATAAAAAAAATAGCGCCGCTCAGTTAGGGGCGCCGTGACAAAATATAAATTGTATCAGAATTTAGTCCCTTGGGCGCCATATGCCATATTTGACGTCTTTCCAATACTCTTTCTTTAATAGGTAGGTCAAGACAAGCAGAACACCTAAGAACAATAACACCCAAACACCAAGACTTGTACGAATTAATTTTGCTGGCTCGCCAACGTAGTCTAGGAAGTTGGTTATATCTCTAACATCTTGATCAAACTCTGCTTCAGATTTGCTCTCTTTCAGAGACCATAATACGTCAGGCATAGAGGCGCCCTCAAGCACTTTATTGTTGACACCGAAGACTTTAGAGCCGTCCTCATAAAAGCCTCTTAAGTAGGTATAAATCCAATCAGTACCTTTGGATCTCGCAACCAGCGATAAGTCTGGCGGAGTGCCGCCAAACCATTTTGCTGCGCCTTCTTTTGGCATAGCTGTTGTGATTGTTTCTCCAGGCTTTTCTCCGGCAAACATTAAGTGCTCAGCAACCAACGAGTCGCTAAGATTTAAATCTTGAGCAATGCGATTGTAGCGCATAAAGCCTATAGCATGACAACCAGAGCAATAGTTCATAAAAAGTTTGGCGCCGTTTTGTAATGAGGCCGTGTCTGAGATGTCGGTATTGGCGTGGTCTAAATGCAGATCGCCAGCGGCAAACATGTTAAATGAAAGCAAAGTTGACGCTAAAGCCAGTTTTATTTTTATGTGTGTCTTCATAGACTACTCCGTCAGCCTTTCTGGGACTTCTTTGGTTTTTCCTATAGAGGTATACCAAGGCATCAAAATAAAAAATGCAAAATAGAGGGCAGTAAAAACACGAGCAAGGAAGACATTAAGCGGAGTAACTGACTGTATGCCAAGCCAACCCAGCATAATAAAGCTAATAACAAAAATACCAAGCACCCACTTATAAATTGGACTACGATAACGAATAGATTTAACTGGACTTCTGTCCAACCAAGGCAGGAAAAACAAGATAAGAAGTGATGCGCCCATCGCCAATACACCAGGGAATTGTGAGCCAAACATTGGAGGAACCGCCCTCAACACTGAATAGAAAGGGGTTAGGTACCATAGTGGCGCAATGTGTTCTGGTGTTTGAAGGGGGTTGGCCTCGATAAAATTTGCGTGCTCAAGAAAGTAGCCGTTAAGGGCCGGGGCGTAGAAAACCACAGCACAAAAGATCCATAAAAATGCGACAGCACCCATAGAGTCTTTAACGGTGAAATAAGGGTGGAACGGAATACCGTCCTTGGGAATGCCGTCCTTGTCTTTGTTTTTCTTTATCTCGATGCCATCTGGATTGTTTGAACCAACTGTATGAAGAGCAACAATATGCAAGAAAACAAGCACAACTAAAATAAGGGGTAAGGCAATTACATGCAAAGAAAAAAAGCGGTTTAGTGCGGCGTCCCCTACAGCATAATCGCCTAAAATCCAAACCAGCAGGTCTGGTCCGATTACCGGCACGGAGCCAAACAAAGAGATTATAACTTGAGCGCCCCAGTAAGACATCTGTCCCCAAGGCAAAACGTAGCCCATAAAGGCTTCCGCCATTAAGACTATGTAGAGTAACATCCCAAGAACCCAAATCAACTCTCTTGGGCCTTTATAGGAGCCGTAAAGAAGACCACGATACATGTGGAGATAAATTACCACAAAAAATGCAGAAGCTCCAACCGAGTGAAGATAACGAACCAGCCAACCCCATTCGACGTCACGCATAATGTATTCAACTGATGCAAAAGCATTCGCGGAGTCAGGCTTAAAGTGCATGGTTAGAAAAATACCGGTAACGAACTGCATGACCAGCATCAGAATAGCAAGGCTACCAAAAAAGTACCAAAAATTAAAATTTCTTGGTGTGTAATATTCGGCTAAATGCTCATTCCAAACTTTGGTGAGGGGAAATCTTTGGTCTATCCAGCTTTGTTTGTTTTTCATGATTTCCTCTTATGAGATTTCTGGATCAACCCCGATACGAATAAGTGTATCAGAAACATAATGATATGGCGGAATTACCAAATTTGTTGGAGCGGGCACGCCGGCATATACTCTGCCAGCAAGGTCAAACTTTGAGCCATGACAAGGACAATAAAAACCACCCTTCCAGCTATCGCCGCCCAGGTCCGCTGCGCCCGGCTCTGGGCGATAAGTTGGAGAGCAGCCAAGGTGAGTACAAACGGCAACAATAACCGCAACTTCTTCTTTGTTTTTAATAGATCGATAATTAGTAGTCACATATTTAGGCTGCTGGTTTTTAGAGTAACCAGAACCATCTGGGTCAGACAAATTCTTAATAACAGCGTCTGACTCAAGCGCCGCAAGAGCTTCAGCGCCACGCTTAAAAATCCATACTGGTTTTTTACGCCACAAAACACGAACTAATTGGCCGGTCTGGAGCTTTGAAATATCTACATCAACTGGGGCGCCTGCAGCCTTTGTTCTTGCTGAAGGCTTCCATGTTGACAAAAAAGGCCAAGCAACAAAACCAACCCCAACGGCGCCAACCACACCAGTTGCTTGAGTTAAAAAGCGCCTTTTCTTGAGGTCTATTGTTTGTTCTGGCATAAGGAATTTGTTCAGTATTTAAGTAAAAAACCGCACTATTATAAAGTAAATAGCTCCTATTTAAAAGCAAAAAAAACGAACCAATGCGGCCTATGAGCCGTTTTTGTCTAACCTGATTGCCACTGTATTAATTGATGACAACCCATCGATCCGTTGAATGATGGCCAACAGTGCTGGTCGTTGTTTTTCAGCTCGATATGCAATTGAAGGGTTGGGCGCCAAAAGAGTTACCTTCTGCTCCTTAACCAAGCAAAGAGTAATGCCCTTAAATTGAGGAGGCAGCAAGTCCTGTAATAGGGAATTAAAATGGTTATGCTGTTTTGCTTTTTCAAACAATTTTCCTAGGTCGCCACTAGGCTTAAAATTTGTAAGGTTTGCTGTTGTTTTATCTTTCATCTATGAGAAAATACCAACGTTTTGTCTAACTATTGTTTTGGTGTTATATGAGTATTATAGATAATGTTTTATCAAAAGTTGTTGGCTCACGCCATGATCGAGTGATAAAAAAGTTCACAAGACTTGTTGCTCAGGTTAACTCTTTTGAGAAGAGCATGCAAGCACTTGGCGACGACGAGCTGAAAGCCAAAACCCAACAGTTTCGCGAAAGACTAGACAAAGAAGACTCTCTAGAAGATATTTTGCCAGAGGCCTTTGCAGTTGTTAGAGAGGCAAGTCAAAGGGTTCTTGGGGAGAGACACTACGATGTTCAGCTCATTGGCGGCATGGTTCTCAATAAGGGCTGCATTTCTGAAATGGGGACAGGAGAAGGAAAAACCCTAGTAGCGACACTTCCGGCCTATATAAACGCCTTGAGTGGCAAGGGAGTTCACATTGTAACCGTCAACGATTATTTGGCAAAAAGAGACGCCGAGTGGATGGGCAAAGTGTTTAACTTTTTAGACCTTGAGGTTGGAGTGGTAATTTCAGGAATGTCTGGCGAGGAAAAAAAGGCGGCATATAATTGTGACGTTACCTATGCAACCAACAACGAACTTGGGTTTGATTATTTGCGCGACAATATGGCATTTTCAAAAGACCAAAAAACACAAAAAAAGCTTAATTATGCAATTGTTGACGAAGTCGACTCTATTTTAATTGACGAGGCGAGAACGCCCTTAGTAATCTCTGGCCCAACGGGCGATCACGCTGAAGTCTACATTGCTATAGACAAGATGATCCCCCTTTTTACACTTCAAACCGAAACCGGCGAAGGAAAAGAGGTCGTTGTGAATATTCCTGGCGACTACACACTTGACCAAAAACAGAAGCAAGTGTATTTAACAGACGACGGCCATGCCAAGGCAGAAGAGCTACTAATAAACGCAGGCGCCCTGCCAGAAGGGTCTAGTTTGTATGATGCAAGCAACATTATATTGTTGCAACACCTAATATCGGCTTTACGCGCACACGTGCTATTTCAAAAAAACGTTGACTACATTGTCAAAGACGATGAAGTAGTTATTGTTGATGAGTTTACAGGAAGAACAATGCCGGGCCGAAGATGGTCTGCAGGCCTTCATCAGGCCATTGAGGCCAAAGAGAGAGTCAGCGTAAAACAAGAAAATCAAACCGTGGCTGCTATCACTTTTCAAAACTACTTCAGGCTATACAACAAGCTCTCAGGCATGACGGGTACCGCCGAAACAGAAGCGCCAGAGCTTCTAGATATTTATGGTCTTGAGGTGGTTGTAGTTCCACCCAATGCAAAATCTTGTCGTAGCGACCTATCGGATTTAATATACGGCACCATGGATGAAAAACTTGATGCTATTATTGGTGACATTAAAGCTTGTCAGAAGACGCAGCAGCCTATTTTAGTTGGCACAAGCAGTATTGAAAGCTCGGAGAACATCTCTTTGTTGCTAAAGAAAGACAATATAAGACACGAAGTTCTTAACGCCAAGCAGCATCAGCGTGAAGCAGAAATTATCGCTAACGCTGGCGCGCCTAGTTCTGTAACCATTGCAACCAATATGGCAGGAAGGGGCACCGATATTGTCTTAGGCGGTCGCTTGTCTGAAGAAGCCTCTGATGCTGAAAAACTGTCATGGAAAGAAAAACACGAGGCCGTCATAAGCGCCGGAGGACTCCATATTATTGGAACCGAGCGAAACGAGTCTAG
>Ga0209432_1000142_pt1 | contig 10785 bp, 7 predicted proteins | sample METZYME_3_800m_FD_187551 | JGI IMG/M metagenome (GOLD analysis project Ga0209432, IMG submission 187551) | Marine microbial communities from oxygen minimum zone in mesopelagic equatorial Pacific - METZYME_3_800m (SPAdes) (version 2) | ecosystem: Environmental > Aquatic > Marine > Oceanic | place... | reverse complement strand
AGATTCGTGCAATTATTCATTGACGGTCAGATTTGGGATAACCACACCGGCCTGAAGTCGGGTCTGCGCGGGGCGTGCGACCGTACCGACAAGCCGACGGCGGCGTTGTTGACTGATCTTCGGCAACGCGGCTTGCTTGATGAGGTGCTCGTTGTGTGGGGAGGTGAGATGGGGCGCCTGCCGATTGCACAGCTGGATGGCAAAAAAAACGAGGCAAATTCAGGTCGAGATCACAACAAAAACGCCATGGTCACCTGGATGGCTGGCGCCGGACTCAAGCGTGGCTATACCCATGGGTCTACGGATGAAATCGGCCTAAAAGCAGTTGAGAAAACCGTGAGCGTACCAGAATGGCATGCGACGCTACTTCATTTACTGGGTCTCGACTCTGCCCAGCTGTCTGTTCAGCAGAACGGGTTGGATGAACGGCTCGTGGGTGTTCATGAACCGGACGTCGTTTCTGATATTTTAGCCTGATCTTGTTGGTTGTTTTGGCGTCGTAAGTGTTTCTGATTTACTTAAACCTTGAATGGAGGCGGTTCAGCCCTAAGATGCCGCGTTCGCTGGCTGGCGGGGTAGCCAAGTGGTAAGGCAGGGCTCTGCAAAAGCTCTATCGCCGGTTCGATTCCGGCCCTCGCCTCCATCTTCAATGACTGATCAAAACAGGTTGGCTTCGTTCCGGAAATGAGAGGGGGAGGCAACAGTCGCTTGTGAAAATATTCACTAATTCGCTTGCCGGGGCTTTCGGCTCCAATTAAGCTACCGCGCTTTGTTGGATGTCTGACGTCTTTCCTAGATGGACCAACAGGTTACCGGGCCAAATTATATTTGGCCTTTTGCTCATTGGGGGAGTGGTAACCGCTGGCCTGACTTATTTTTTCACGCCCAAGTACACCCGGGTAGGGTATCAACCCACCCAGCCGGTGCCTTTTTCGCATTCCATCCATGTGCAGCAGTTGGGGCTCGACTGCCGCTACTGCCACGATGGGGTGGAGAAGTCATGGTACTCGAACGTGCCGGCGGCGGACACCTGTATGAACTGCCACAGCGCGGTCCGGGCCAATGACCCAAAGCTTGAGCCGGTGCGTGCCAGTTATCAGGACCAGAACAAGCCGGTCGAATGGGTTCAGATTCACAAGCTGCCTGATTACGTCTATTTCAACCACTCAGTGCACGTGAACCGGGGCGTGAGCTGTGTGGAGTGTCACGGCCGGGTAGACAAGATGGACGAGGTGCGGCACGAGAAAAACTTCAGCATGACTTTTTGCTTGGATTGCCACCGAGAGTTATCACCGAAAAACGGCGATCCGAACAAGCGCCTGCGTCCGTTGGACAAGATTACTAACCTGGCCTACGACCGATGGGGGGACACCGACAACAGGGATAAGGATTTTGTGAAGGAGTGGCACATTAAAACCTCCGAGAACTGCTCTGCTTGCCATCGATGAACGACAACACGTCTCCCTCAAACGGGCAAAATAGTGGCCCGCGTTACTGGCGCAGCCTTGAGCACAAGGCTGATTCACCGGAGTTTCGCGCGTTCGTCGAGAATGAATTTCCGTCAGGGGTGGATTTGATCGACGACCCGGTTTCGCGCCGGAACTTCATGAAGATCATGTCCGCCTCGTTCGCGTTGGCGGGCCTTGGGGTGAGCGGTTGCCGCCGTCCGGAGCACAAGATTTTGCCGTTCTCCAGGATGCCGGAGAACTACGTGCACGGCACTCCCCAATATTATGCCACCGCGATGCCGACCCGCGGCGCGGCAGTGCCGCTCGTGGTCAAGTCGTACGACGGCCGGCCCATCAAGGTGGAGGGCAACGCCGAGTACCCGGATAGCAACGGGGGAACCGACCAGTATGCGCAGGCGTCAGTCCTGAGCCTGTACGATCCGGATCGCGGACTGAATTTCAAGTTGGCCGAGAAGAATGACAAGGGCGAAAAAAGCCTGAAAGTCATCGCCAAGGCCAAGGTGCTGGAGCAGCTCGACGGCTTGGCCAACGGCAAGACGCATGTGTTGATGGAGCAGAGCAGTTCGCCCTCGCGTGCGCGCCTCGTTGCCGGTCTCAAGGCCAAAGGGGTCAATTTCTACGAGTACGAGCCGATCGACTTCTCTGTCCACGAAGAGGCGGCTGACATCGCGTTTGGCCCCGGGGTCAGGCCGTACTACAAGCTCGACGAGGCCAAGGCGATCCTGTCGCTTGACTGCGATTTCCTGGGCACGGAGGAATCGGCGTTCCAGCACATTCGCGGCTTTGCCGAGGGGCGCCGCGTGAAGGACGATCACAAGGAGAACCCGGCCGACTCGATGAACCGCCTCTACTCGGTGGAGGGCCTGCTAACGCTGACCGGCACAAACGCCGATCACCGGTTGCGCATCCCGACCGGGAGTGTGGTTCGGGTGGCCGCGTTGGCCCTTGCAGAGGCGCTGGATGGGATTGGTTTGGACGGTGCTGAGGACGGGATCAGCCAACTCAGGGCATTTGCTGCAGAACTCAACAAAGACTTTTCAAACAGCCACGCTGTCGAAGGCGATGCCAAGGCCGACACAGCCAAGTGGGTGCGCCAGTGCGTTGCCGACTTAATCCGCTTTAAGGAGCGCGGCGACAAGACGCTGGTCGTGGCTGGCTACCGTCAGCCAAGGGAAGTGCACTTGGCCGCCATGGCGATGAACGCGCTGCTTGGCAATGTGGGCTCGACGCTTCTATTGCAGAAAGCCAACCCAAGCGGCAACGGAACCATCGCTGACTTGGTCTTGCGCTTCAACGATGGCGACACCCTCGTGGTGCTGGGAGGTGACCCCGCCTACAACGCACCGGCGGATATCGAATGGGCCAAGCTGGTTGGCCGAGCCGGCCGGGTGATCCGGCAGGGCTACTATATTGACCAGACTGCCACAGACGCTGATGCCTACATTCCAGCGGCGCATTATCTTGAGTCGTGGGGCGACGCCCGGACGAGTGACGGCACGCTGGTGCCGGTGCAACCGTTGATCGCTCCGCTGTTCGGTGGGATGACCGAGTTGGAAGTGCTGGCGCGGGTCGGCGGCACCGAGAGTGATCCGTACAAGGTCGTTCGGAAAACATTTGAGGGTATCGCTGGCTCGGGCGACACCCGATGGGAGAAATTTTTGCACGACGGATTTCTCGCCGGAAGTGCGAGTGGTGTTGAGAGCCGGGAATATGACTGGGATGCCGCGAGTGCGGCATGGGACGCCGGGGCCAAGCCGGTGAAGTTGCCTGGCAAGAATGATTACGAGGTTACCTTTTATCGCGACCACAGCATGGACGATGGCCGCTGGTGCAACAACGGCTGGCTGCTCGAGACTCCGAACCCAGTCACCCGCATCGCTTGGGACAACGTGCTGGTGGTGAGCTACCAGACCGCCCGCGAGTTGCTGGGTGAAGAGGCGGCCAAGGAGGCGTTGGACTTTGAGAAACTGGATAAAAAGTCTGGCGGTTTGCCGGGGCGTTTTGGGTTCCATTCCGATGCCGGCCGTTTTTACCAGAAAGTTTACAAGCTCGAGGTGGGCGGCAAGACCGTGGAAGGCCCGATTTGGCTGCTGCCCGGCATGGCCGACAACGTCGTCGGTGTTGCGCTTGGCTACGGGCGCGAGCGTGGCCGGGTCGGTGGTGCGGCTGGGTTCAATGCCTATCGGGCGCGAACCTCTAGCGAGGCGCACTTCGCCGGTGGAGCCAAGCTGACGGAAAAACCGTCCACGACATACGAGGTCGCCTGCACTCAGGAGCAGGGCGTCATGGATGGCCGTCCGGTGATTCGCGAGGGCAACGCCAATGACTTCAACGGCCACAAGGATTTCGTCAAGCACTTCGACCTCGACAGCATCCATCACACGACGCACATCCCGAAGAAGGGTGCCCGTTACAAGTGGGAGAAGGATCGAACCGATCTCGCCTCTTCCCCTTATAAACATAACTTTGGGGGTGAGAGTAACGGACCCAAGCTGATGGATCCTGATCGCCAGCAGTGGGGCATGGTGATCGACCTCGGCACCTGTGTCGGCTGCGACGCATGTGTCGTGGCCTGCCAGAGCGAAAACAACATCCCGATTGTCGGCAAGCATCAGGTTGCCATTGGCCGGGAAATGTCGTGGATTCGGATCGACCGCTATTTCTCGGGGGATGAGCACAATCCGCAGGTCAACTATCAGGGTGTGGGCTGCCAGCACTGCGAGGATGCACCGTGCGAGAGTGTCTGCCCGGTGAACGCTACGGTGCATGATGAGGAGGGGTTGAATCTCATGGCCTACAACCGCTGCGTCGGTACCCGATACTGCTCGAATAACTGTCCCTACAAGGTTCGTCGCTTCAACTACTACGACTACAACCGCCGACCATTCGGTGTTGAGGATGGCAAGCGGAAGCCGGGAACTTTTTTCAACGACGACAACGAATTGAACAACAGCCCGCTCCATCCCGGCAACAAGAGCTCCAACGGTGAATGGGAATTGGTGCGCTGGTACAAGGATCCCTCCCGGGGCAGCGTGCCGGGGCTGGACGATGGCAAAAAAGAAAACGGCGAATTTGATCCGGAGTGGGATTTGGTCAAGCTCTCGAAGAACCCGGATGTATCGGTTCGCATGCGTGGTGTGATGGAAAAATGCACCTACTGCGTGCAGAGAATCCAGCGGGGCAAGATCGAGCAAAAGGTGGAAGCCAGGGACACGGACAACGTCAAGGTTCCGGATGGCAAAATCAAGACTGCGTGCGAGCAGGTTTGCCCGGCAGACGCTATTGCGTTCGGAGACATTTCCGACAAGGAGAGTGAAGTTTATCGGCTTAATCGCCAAAACCGAAACTACTCCTTGCTGGGTTTTCTGGATACGCGCCCACGGACGACCTACCTGGCCAAGCTCAGGAATCCGAATGTGAATATGCCGGATTACTATGATATTCCGAATTCAACAAGTGAGTATATTACCAAGAATCACGGCGAGATATTCGGGGTGAATGCGAATGCTAAAAAAGCAGAAGAGCTTCAAGGAAAGGAATCTTCACACTGATGGCTGACCATTCGGCCCCTTCATCCGTAAAGATCGCTCCGCCTCCGGTGGAACTGGAGCGCGTGCCTTTGGTGGCCAATCAGCGTTCTGTTGGATGGCTCTCTGACACCATCGCTAATGTCATCGAAGACAAGACGCCGAAATGGTGGTGGATCGCCACCGGCATCAGTTTCCTGGCATCGTTGTGGCTTCCCCTCTGCCTGATATACCTGATCTCCACCGGAGTGGGTGTCTGGGGCCTGAACCATCCGGTTGCCTGGGGTTGGGCCATCGTGAACTTCGTCTGGTGGATCGGTATTGGCCACGCCGGCACGCTCATTTCCGCCATCTTGTTTTTGCTCCGGCAAAAATGGCGCACGTCGATCAACCGTGCAGCGGAGGCGATGACGATCTTTGCGGTGATGTGCGCCGGTATCTTCCCGGCCATTCACGTGGGCCGCATTTGGTATGACTGGTGGTTGTTCCCGATCCCCAACGCAAACTCGATCTGGCCCCAGTTCCGGTCGCCGTTGTTGTGGGATGTGTTCGCGGTCTCGACCTACTTCACTGTGTCGGTGCTGTTTTGGTACATGGGCCTGATCCCGGATCTGGCCACCATGCGGGATCGTTTCCGTAAAGTCGCCGGTAAGGTGGTTGTGCCCGCTGCCCGGTTGCGTAACAAGGCCGCCCAGGTGTTTTACGGCTTGTTTTCGCTTGGCTGGACCGGTTCGAGCCGCCACTGGCGCAACTACGAGAAGGCCTACCTACTTCTGGCCGGCCTTTCCACGCCGCTAGTGTTGTCGGTACATTCCATCGTTTCGTTCGACTTCGCCGTGTCGCAGTTGCCGGGGTGGCACACCACCATTTTCCCCCCGTACTTTGTGGCCGGTGCCGTGTTTTCCGGCTTTGGCATGGTGCTGACGTTAATGATTCCCCTGCGGTCGCTTTACAGGGGAATGGATGAGATTGTCACCACCCGGCACCTTGAGTTCATGTGCAAGGTGACCCTGACGACTGGCTCGATTGTCGGTTATGCCTATGGCATGGAGTTTTTTATCGCCTACTACGGTGGTAACCCCTATGAGTTGTACGCTTTCAAGAACCGGGCCTTTGGTGATTATTACTGGTCCTACTGGTTGATGGTCAGTTGCAATGTTATTTCACCTCATCTGTTTTGGTTCAAGTGGTGCCGAACCACACCTTGGTTTATTTGGGGGGTCAGTATCCTGGTGAATATTGGCATGTGGATGGAGCGGTTCGTCATCGTGGTGACATCTCTTCATAACGATTACATGCCTGGCAACTGGGGTTACTACACTCCGACTTGGGTGGACGTGATGACTTACATTGGAACACTTGGTTTTTTCATGACTCTGTTCCTTCTATTTTGTCGGTTTTTACCGCTCGTAGCCATCTCCGAGGTCAAGGGCGTCACCCCGTTTGCCGATCCTCATCACCCCATGGGAGGAGCTAAAAAGTGATGGACTCTTTGGACGACTACCAGATTCCGTACGGCCTGATGGCTGAATTAGGCACCCCGGCCGATGCGCTGCGCGCTGCCGAGAAGGTGCGTGATGCCGGCTACACGCGTTGGGATGTGCACACGCCATACGCCGTGCATGGGATGGATGACGCCATGGGCCTGAAAAATTCCCAGGTCGGCTGGTTTACATTCATTTGTGGCCTTTGCGGTTTCTTCGGTGGCATGCTGATGATCTGGTACATGAACTCGTATGATTATGGGCTTCCGGTGGGTGGCAAGCCCAACTTCAGCCCGTTTGCATCCTTCCCTGTTGCCTACGAGATGACCATCCTGTTTGGTGCCTTTGGCTCGCTGGGTGGGATGCTGTTCCTGAACCGCCTGCCGCGCCTTCATCATCCGCTGTTAAAGAATCTGCGGTTTGCTGAGGTGACGCATGATAAGTTTTATGTTGTTATCGAGGCGGACGACCCGAAATACGACGAAGCGGAAACCCGCAAACTGCTGAAACAAACCGGCAGCAAGCACATTGAACTGGTGAACGAATAATGCGCTATTTCATTATAGGATTTGTTGCCATTGTTTGCCTGGTTATTTCCACGGCGGGGTTTCAGGGTTCGTATACCCGCAACACGCCGATCGAGGTGTTTCCGGATATGGATCGGCAGGCCAAGGTGCGCCCTCAGGCGCCCAGCCTGTTTGACAAGGTGTTGGGGGCAGGGGACGGGCGCGGCTCCCGGTTGCCGGTAGCCGGTTCGGTGGCTCGTGGCGCGGGAGTTGGAGACCAACCGGTAAACACCGGCCGCAAGTCTGGCTCGGAGGAATGGGTGGAACTTAACCCGCTCGAGCTCAGCACCGATACACTGCAACGGGGTCGTGAGCGCTACACCATCTTTTGTTCCCCCTGCCATGGCCAGGCGGGCGACGGTAGTGGCATCGTGACCCAGTACAGCCTCATCACGGCAGATCTGCACCAGAACCGCTTGGTTCAGTCGCCGGACGGTTACCTGTTTGACGTCATCACCAATGGCTTCAATGCCACTACCAATGCGGTGGGGATTGCCTATCGCCGAATGCCCTCCTACAAGGGCAAGATCTCGACGGAGGATCGCTGGGCGATCGTGAACTATATCCGGGCACTGCAATTCAGCCAGCTGGGTAGACTGGAGGAAGTGACGGACCTCGGTAAAAAGGCCGAGTTGCAGAAAGCGATCGAGGGCAAATAACCGGCAAGAGATTTTAATTCGTTTAATGACTGCAAAGAAGAAAACCAGCGCCAAGAAAGCGGAACCGGAACTAAAGCTCCCAGAATGGGCGGGCAAGATTCCGTTGATCCTGCTTATTGCGGGTGCGGTTTTGGCTTTGATCGGTGTCAGCCTCAATTTTTCCCACTTTGCCCACGCCTGGCTGGTTTCGTTCATGTTCTATTTGAGCATTTGTTTGGGCGCCTTTTTTGTCGTGCTGCTGCATTACCTGTTTGACTCCTACTGGATCGTTTCTATTCGGCGGGTGGCGGAGCATCTGGCCTGTTTGCTGCCGTTGATGGTGGTGTTGTTCGTTCCCATTGCCATTTGGTCTGGAATGGAGTTTGTGAAGCCTGAAAAGGATGCTGTGCATCATCAGGCTAAACAGGAACAAAAAGTTGACGAGGTTACTGAAAAGGCGGCAAGTGTGACCGGAAATGAGGCATCAAAGCCCAAGAACGACACACTTGAAGATGCCCATAGTCAGGCTGGAGAACATGCTTTTTACCAATGGATGCAGTCCGAGAAGGAGTTCAACAAAACCGATAAAACGCATGATCATGCCTGGTACGCCAAGAAAGGCTACTTGAGCAAGGGCTTCTGGACCGTGCGCTGGATTTTATGTTTTGCCATTTGGGGGTTCTTCACCTGGATGCTTCGAAAATATTCTCTGGAGCAGGACAAGACCGGTTCAGCCGATTGTACCCGGAAATGCCGGGTGCTTGCGGCGGTCGGTATTTTTGTCTTTGCCGCGACGCTGACCATTGCCGCCATCGACTGGATGAAAGGACTTGAACACCAGTGGTTCTCGACGATGTACGGCGTGTACTACTTCGCCGGAAGCGTCTGGACGTCGTTGATTACGATTTACATTATCACGTTGTTCCTCAAGAAGACCGGGCCACTTAAGGATATCGTCCGCGAATCGACGCTCAAGGACAATGCCACCTTGTTTTTTGCCTTCACCGTGTTTTACGCCTACATCCATTTCTCGCAATATTTCCTGATCTGGAACGCTGCCATACCGGAGGAGACGTTCTGGTATGTGAAACGAGAGGACGGTCCTTGGTGGAACGTTGGCATGCTGATCATCTTTGGCCATTTCTTCGTGCCGTTCCTCATGCTTCTGCGAATTGACGTGAAGACCCGGCCGGAGGTGATGATCACCGTGGCGGTACTGGCGTGGTTCCTGCATTTCTGCGACATGAGCTACAACATCATGCCGTTGATCCACCGTTTTGGCGGTTGGATGCAAAATATCTGGATCGACCTTGGTTGCTTTGCTCTGATGGGGGGCGCCTTATCCATGGTATTCATTTACTTCTTTAAACAGCACCCACCGTATCCGCAGAAAGACCCGCGGATCGCGGAGACAATGGGTGTCTATGTCCCACTTCACTCGGAAGCCAAGGCGTCAGGCAAATAATGAGCGACGAATACTTCAATCACGACGGGGAAGGATCCGGTTTTTTTGCTCTGATTCTCCTGCTGGTATTCATGCTGGGCGGCTTTGTGGTAGCCCGTGTGCATGAGCCGGGGCAGGATATTGGCGCTGCCGCCGCCAAGGCTCGCTTGGCCAAGCGCGAAAAAATTGAAGCCGGAGCGAGCGCCAAGCTTGCTGGGTACTCGCTCGTCAGTAAGGAGAAGGGAGTTGTGAGCCTGCCGATTGACACGGCCTTGGCCAAGGTGGCCAAGCTGGGTAAGGGAACCCGTGCCGCACTGGTCGAGCGCAGCATCGCCAAGGACGGCAAGTATGTGGCTCCCAAGCCGGTGGATGTCTCGGGCGTCGACCTGGCTGACCCGGCCCTGATCGCCAAGGGCAGGATCCTGTTCATGACCAAGACCTGCTTCACCTGTCATCAAACAGATCCCGCCATCCCGGCGCCGGCCGGCTTGGCCGTGAAGTCGCCGCAATTTATAGGCGACTTTTGGGGCAAGGAACGCGAGGTGCACATCGGTTACCTCGGGCCGATACAGAAGGTCGTGTTAAATGAGGAGTATTTCATCGAGTCGGTAAGCCAGCCCTTGGCCAAGGTCGCAAAGGGCGCCTTGGTTCCAATGACATTTGACCCGAACCTGGTGAACGACGAGGAAATCCTGGCCCTGATGGCCTACGTGAAGTCCCTTAGCAAATAGATGAGTAGCGAACCCAAAGAGGACGAGACAAAGATGGACCCGCGCGAGGCGGTGGATCGCTCCTGCCGTGGTCCGGTGTTGTTTCTGGCTTTCAGCGCCGTCGCCTGGCTGCTGGTGTACAGCCTCTTCGCGCTGCTGGCCGGCGTCAAGGTCCACGCCTCCGGCATGATGGCCGACAGCGCCTGGCTGGCCTACGGCCGCATCCAGCCCGCCTCGCAACTGGCGTTGCAGTTTGGCTTCCTGGTGCAACTGGGCCTGGCCGTCTCGGCCTGGATTCTAAGTCATCGCGGCAAGACGGTCTTGGTGGATGGTGGTTATCTGGTTTTTGGCGGGATGCTCTGGAACGCCGGCGTCACGCTTGGCTTCCTCGGCATTCTGGCCGGCAACGCCAGCGGCCTTGAGGGATTGCAGATGCCGGGTTGGGTGTTGCCGCTGCTGTTCTTCGGCTTTGTGCTCGTGGGTCTGAGTCTGGTGCAGACGAACAACCGCCGCACCGACGAGGAAATGAGCCCGGCACAGTGGTTCCTGTTTGCGGCCACGCTCTGGCTGCCGTGGGTGCTTGCCGGTTCGTATTTGTTGATTCATTTCTTCAACGCCAGGGGGGTGGTGGCCAACATTGTCGACTGGTGGTTCATCCACAACTTCGCCAGGGTCTATCTGACGTTCGTCGGGCTGGGCACCCTATTTCACTTCCTGCCGGCCTTAAGTGGTCGGCAATTGGTGGGGCGCGGGTACGCGCAATTTGCTTTCTGGATCATGCTGTTGTTTGGCTCGGTCGGTGGCGTGGGGCCCGGCGCGCCGGTACCCGCCTGGTTGCCGGCGTTGAGCACGGTGTCAGCCGTCTTTTATTTCTTTGGCGTAATTGCAGTCTGGATGAGCCTTAAGCAAACGATCAGCGGTGCCTCCGCCGCAGACACAACGGACAG
>Ga0209432_1000135_pt1 | contig 10925 bp, 8 predicted proteins | sample METZYME_3_800m_FD_187551 | JGI IMG/M metagenome (GOLD analysis project Ga0209432, IMG submission 187551) | Marine microbial communities from oxygen minimum zone in mesopelagic equatorial Pacific - METZYME_3_800m (SPAdes) (version 2) | ecosystem: Environmental > Aquatic > Marine > Oceanic | place... | reverse complement strand
TGTATGTAGCCTTTGTAAGGAAAACGCCGCTTGGTGTTTTAGAAATCACTTCAGTATAACCATTAGCGCCTCCTGGGCCCACTGAAATGTCTTGATAATTGGCATTGGTAGCTGTCGCTATGAGTTCACCATCCACTTTTTTTGCAGATAATAAATCACCAGTAATTAAGTAAGTATCATCCTGAAACCTAACATTACCATGTGCTAGTGTGGAGTTGTCTGCGGAGAAAAGCTCTATATCGTCAGCGGCAAGAAAATAAGAGTCAGACTTTAATTCTACGTCACCACTAAAATGATAAGCTTCATTCGCAATTATTTCGCTTTTATCTGCTTCAATGTCTAAACTTTCAGAGTCATTGGAAAATGCTTCAAGAGGGAAAAGTGTTTGATATTCAGGGCAGTTCACGCAAAGAGGTTGATATGGAGTGCAAGTTAGGTTGACGCCATCTGCCTGAATTGAAAAAGCACTTAAGGCTAAAATAGAAACAATTAAGTGTTTTTTCATGAATAAAAATAGTGAATCTAAATTGTCACATTTTATCATTATATGAGATCAGTACATGACCACATTAACTATAGAATTGATCACTTAAAATCAGCTCTAAAAAAATATTTATTGGGTAAAATAGCTTGTGTTTTGTAATATTAGATAGTAGTAATATTTTAAGAAAATGATACGTATGTTATATGACAAAAAACATTTTAATCAGTTTTTACTAAAAGACGGTCTAGGCACTTGTATTTTTTGGTGTTTGGCCATATATTAACATTTGACTTTTATGATAAAGGATTTCAGGTGAGTCAAAAACAAACTGGAGCTTTAATGGCTTGGAACGACAAAAATAATCAAAACCCTTGGGGTGGTAATAACCAAACACCTCCAGAACTAGATGAAGTTATTAAAGACTTTAAAAATAAGTTTAATACAAGATTCGGTGGCGGCTCTTCTGGCAAAGGTGGCGTAAGTAAAGCTGCTAAAGGTAGTTTGAAATACTTCGTAATACTTGCTGTGTTGCTTTGGCTACTGTCTGGTATCTATATTATTGATCCGGCTGAGAGAGGTGTTATTTTAAGATTTGGAGCATTTCAAACATCTACGACTCAGGGCCCGCATTGGCACATTCCTTACCCGATTGAAACAGTATATAAGGTTAATGTGGAACAGATACGTGCAGCAGAAATTGGTTTCAGAAATATCCAAAATTCTTCCTATAGTGGCGCTGTAAGCTCTGAATCATTAATGTTGACCAAAGATGAAAATATGGTTGATGTTAAGTTGGCTGTGCAATATAAGATTGCAGATGCTCAGGCTTATTTATTTAACGTCTTTAACCCAGAGTTGACCTTGAGTCATGTCGTTCAAAGTGTTATTAGACAAGTAGTAGGTGACAACACCATGGACCATGTCTTAACGACAGGTCGTGAGCAGGTTGCACAAGAAGTCAAAGATGCTTCCCAAGGTTTACTTAATGAATACAATACCGGTCTAATAATTACCGCAGTCACTATGCAAGACGCACAACCACCAATACAGGTTAAAGCCTCTTTTGATGATGTTGTCAAGGCTCGTGAAGATGAGCAAAGATACATTAACGAAGCGAAAGCTTATGCCAACGATATTGTCCCTAGGGCACGTGGTGCGAGCCAAAGAATTATGGCTGAAGCTGAAGCCTACAAATCTCAAGTTGTTTCTAAATCCGAAGGTGAGGCTTACCGCTTTAATCAAATTCTAACGGAATACTTGAAGGCCCCTGTAGTCACCAAAGAGAGACTATATAGAGAGACCCTTGAAGAGGTCTTGGGTTCCACTAGCAAAGTTATTGTAGACTCTAATTCTAATTCTTTGATGTATTTACCGATAGACCAATTGATTAATTCTTCGAGGTCGTCACGTTCGTCGTCAAGCGTCAGTACTTTTCAAGATACCCCAACAAGTCAGAGCAATGATGGAAGTGTATTACGATCAAGGGAGAACAGATGATGAATAAAATAATCTTAGTTATAGCTGTATTGCTTGCAATCTTGTTGAGTTCTAGTTTATATACTGTCAAAGAAACTCAGGTTGCACTTAAGTTGCGATTAGGTGAAATTGTATCCATTGAAGGTGAACCTGGTCTTAAGTTTAAAACCCCTTTTGTGAACAACGTTGTCTGGTTTGATAAACGTATTCAAACTTTGGATTCAGCGGCAGAATCATTTTTGACCGTTGAAAAGAAGAATGTGGTAGTGGACTCCTTTGTTAAGTGGCGTATTGTTGACACTCAAAAGTTCTACATTTCTACTGGCGGTGTAATGGCGCAAGCTAACCTAAGGCTTGCACAAAATAATCAGGATGCACTAAGGAGTGAATTTTCAAAACGTACCATACTTGAAGTGATTTCAGATCAACGAGAAGCTATTATGGCTAGCGTTAAAGGTAAACTTAAGGCAATCGCAGAAGACAAGTATGGTATTGAAGTTGTAGATGTACGTATCAAACGTATTGAGCTATCTCAAGAAGTTCGAAATTCTGTCTATAGTCGTATGGAGACAGAAAGAAAGGGTCTTGCTAACAAGTATCGCTCTGAGGGTGCTGAGGAGGCCGAAAAGCTTCAAGCTTTTGCAGATAAGGAACGCACAATTATCCTCGCCAATGCTTACAGAGATTCCGAAAAAATTCGAGGTGAGGGCGACGCTATTTCGGCAAGTAACTATGCTAAAGCCTATAGCCAAGATGTTGAATTTTATTCCTTTTATCGCTCACTTGAGTCATACAAAAAATCTTTTAACGAACAAGGTGATATTTTAGTACTTAACCCAGATTCAGAATTCTTCCGACACTTTAATCCTACAGATTAATTATTTGTAATGAATAATTGGCAATTACCTGAGGGCATAGATGAGCTCACTGGTGAACAAGCAGTCACTTTTGAGTCTTTTAGACGCCGTCTATTAGATTTGTATCAAAGTTGGGGGTATGAGCTCGTTGTACCTCCAATGGTTGAGTATATTGAGTCATTGATTCTAACTTCAAACTCTGTTGATCAAAAAACCTTTAAATTCTTAGATTCTAGCAGTGGGCGTATGCTTGGCATACACTCCGACATTACCCCGCAGATTGCAAGAATTGATTCCAAAAGGTCAAAACCTGACAAAACAGACCGTTATTGTTACATTAATGCTATTCTTCAAACCAAGGCTGATGACTTTTACGCCTCACGATCGCCCATACAGGCTGGCGCTGAACTTTATGGATATAAAGGTATTGAGGCTGACATTGAAGTCATTGAATTGATGCTTGCCTCATTATTAATACTTAATACCCAAGGTCTTACACTCAGTTTAGGTAATACTGCGATTTTTTATGCTCTTTGTGAAGCTACAGAGTTAGATAAACAAGATATAGCAACATTAAGAGATATTTTTAAGAGAAAGTCGGTACCTGACTTAGATGCTTTCCTTAAAGATAATACAATCAAGGAAGCTGACAAATTTAGTGCCTTAATTTCCCTTGATGGGGATGATCAAGTGCTTGACAGAGCGCTCAAAGTGTTTGCAGATTTTCCTATGGTTGTTGAAGCAATTAATGACCTCATTAAGCTCAATAAAGTCTTTAACGGTAATGGAGTAAATCTAATGTTTGACCTGGGCGAAGTAAAAGCTTATGAATATCACAATGGTATTGTGTTTGCTGCATACCATCCAAGCTATTCAAAAGCGCTCGCACAAGGTGGAAGATATAATGGATTAAGCCAATCATTAGGTGTTTCGAGAGACGCTACTGGCTTCTCATTTGATTTAAAGTTTTTGATTCAAAATCAAAAAAGTAATTCGAATAAATCAAAAGTATTGAATGTACCTACTAATGATGATCCTGAGTTAAAAGCTTTTATCAATGATTTAAGATTACAGGGTTTCATTGTAAGCCAAGATTTTACGAATTCAAATAACTCTGATGTTAAAAAAGTTGACGGTAAATGGGCATTAAAAGACTGATATGGCAAAAAATGTAGTCATTATTGGTACTCAATGGGGAGACGAAGGAAAAGGCAAGATAGTTGATCTAATTACTGATAAAGTTAGTTCTGTAGTTCGTTTTCAAGGAGGTCACAATGCTGGCCATACATTGGTCATTAATGGTAATAAAACAGTTCTCCATTTAATTCCTTCAGGGATATTTAGAGATAATGTTCAGTGCTTGATTGGGCACGGTGTTGTCTTGTCTATGTCTGCATTACTAAAGGAGATAGAAGAACTAGAGAAGTCTGGTATTGAAGTCAAATCTCGATTAAAGATAAGTCCAGGCTGCCCATTAATTCTACCATACCATATTGCACTAGATAATGCTCGTGAGGCCCATAGGGGTGCAGCAGCAATTGGAACCACCGGCAACGGTATTGGGCCTGCCTATGAAGATAAAGTTGCTCGTCGCGGACTCCGAGTAGGTGATTTATTAGATGAAAGGCTTTTTTCTGAAAAACTCAAACAAGTGATGGAGTATCACAACTTTTCGCTGAAAAATTATTACAACCAAGAAGTTGTTGATTACCAAAAAACACTAGATGAAGCAATAAGCCAAGCAAGTATCGTAAAACCGATGATTGTCGATATAGCAGAAGAAATCCATACACGAATGTCAAAGGACGAAAATATCTTATTTGAGGGTGCTCAGGGAGCTTTATTGGATATAGATCAAGGAACTTATCCCTTTGTAACTTCTTCAAATACGACTTCGGGTGCTGCTGTCACTGGTTCAGGCGTTGGAGTGCGTGACATTGATTACGTTTTGGGTATTGTAAAGGCTTATACAACAAGGGTTGGCAGTGGTCCATTTCCTACAGAGCTAAATTACAATGTTTCTACTGACGAAGGCGATGCTGTTGGCAGAGAGCTTTGCTCTAGAGGTCAAGAATTTGGCGCCACCACTGGTCGACAGAGAAGGTGTGGTTGGCTTGATTTGGTTATATTGAATCGTTCCTTTAAGCTTAATGCAGTGAGTGGTATCTGTTTAACCAAGCTGGATGTTCTTGATGAGTTAGATTCAATTAAGATATGTGTGGCATATGAGATTAATGGAGAGAAAACTAAAACTCCTCCATTCTCAGCTGAAGGTTATGACATTGCTAAACCAATCTATATTGAAATGCCAGGATGGAATTGTTCGACAATCGGCACTCACTCTTTTAGTGAATTACCAATTGAGGCACAAAATTATATAAGAAAGATCGAAGAATTAAGTCAGCTTCCTGTTGATATTTTATCGACCGGTCCAGATCGAGACGAAACCTTAATTATACAAAATCCTTTTGATTGACTATTGCGATAAGGAGCTTGCTATATACTTAGCACATTATGTCTGACCCTCACTATGATCGAGAAGCGGAAAAATACGAAAGCCCAATCCCGTCTCGCGAACATATCCTAAGTTTTATTCAGAAAAAACCAAGAAGCAAGCGACAGTTATTTGAATTATTGCTTTTGACGGACGAGCAGAAAAAACCGTTTGAAAAACGTCTCAGAGCAATGGTGAGAGATAAGCAGCTCAGTTGCAATAAGAATGGAGTTTATAGGACCTTCTCAAATCGAGGACTTCTTACGGGTAGCGTTATTGCCAATCCAAAAGGTTTTGGCTTTGTAGTGCTAGACAAAGGTGGTAAAGATTTAAGGTTGTCTTCACAGCAAATGAAGCTCGTTTTCCATGGTGATAAGGTTAAGGTTCGACTACTTAATCGTAAATTGGACGCTGAAGTCGTTAATGTTATCGAAACCGTTAAAACCGTTGTTGGAAGGCTTCATTTAGATGGTCAATATCCATACGTTGTGGTTGATGATAGAAGGATTAAACACAATATTAAAATCACAAAGCTACTGAAGGAATGTATGGACAACCAAGTGGTTATTGTAGAGATTTTGTCTTCGCCAACTCTTAACTCTGAAGCCACAGGTAAGGTGACTGATATTCTTGGTACCTATCTAGACGAAGGTGTGGAAATAGATTCAGCACTCCACCGTCACCAAATTCCATCTACGTTTAGCGACGATTCGTTGTCTGAATCAAAGAGATTATCAGATAAGGTTCTTAAGAAAGATAAAAAAGGTCGTATTGATATAACCCATCTCCAGTTAATTACGATTGACGGTGATGATTCCAGAGACTTTGATGATGCTGTGTACGCTGAACCCTCTGAAAATGGCTGGAAGCTTATCGTGGCGATTGCCGATGTTTCACACTATATTAACGAAAACTCAGCTCTTGATATTGAGGCCTTTGATCGAGGTAACTCAGTATATTTTCCACACCGTGTTGTTCCAATGCTTCCGGAAGTGATATCGAATGGTTTGTGTTCTTTAAATCCAAATGTTGAACGACTTTGTATGGCGTGCGAGATGAGTATCGATTCTTTGGGTGAATTAATTGATTACAAGTTCTATCCAGCGTTGATGCTTTCACATGCTCGACTCACCTATAGTCAGGTTAGTGAGATACTAGAAAACAAACGAAGTTCTCTTAGAGGTTCTTATAGCAATGTGATTGAGAATATTGAGTTTTTGTATGGACTATATAAAACACTTAGAATTTCACGTCAAAAGCGAGGAGTTATGGATTTCGATCGAATCGAAAGTCAAATATTGTTTAACGATAAAGGAAAGATTGACAACATAATTGCTCACCAAAGAAATGATGCACATAAACTAATTGAAGAATGTATGTTGATGGCGAATCAGTCAACTGCTAAATTTTTAGGGAAACACAAAGAGAATTTCCTTTACCGAATACATCCTAAACCTACCTCTGAAAAAATCGAAGTGACCCGACAATTTCTCTCTGCAGTGGGGCTTTCCTTGGAAGGTGGTAATGAGCCAGAGTCTCGAGATTTTGCTAAAGTTTTAAAAAATGCTAGAGGAAGAGATGATGAAAACATTATCAAGACAGTTGTCTTAAGAACAATGAAGCAGGCTGTCTATACGCCATCTAATGAGGGCCATTTCGGCCTTGCTTTTGAAGACTATACCCACTTTACTTCGCCTATTCGTCGATACCCTGATCTTCTAGTTCATCGTGCTATTAAACGTGTTTTAAATAATCAATCCAGATCGCCATCAAATAAAATGAGCGAAATTGGTTCTCACCTTTCTATGACAGAGAGGCGTGCTGACGATGCTACCAGAGACGTTGAGCAGTGGCTTAAGTGTGAGTATATGAGAGATAAAGTTGGCCAAGAATTTAGTGGAGTTATTTCCGGTGTAGCAGGATTTGGACTCTTTGTGGAGTTGTCTGAAATTTTTGTAGAAGGTATGGTATCGGTCCGAGATCTAAAAGATGACTATTATGTTTATGATGATATTCATCATCAACTGACAGGTGAAAGAGGTGGAAAAATTTTTCGTCTAGGTGATTTGATTGAAGTAAAAGTAGCTTCGGTAAGCCTGGATGATCGAAAAATTGACTTTATTCTTGCAAGTTAATTGTCTACAAACTTCATTTAATAATCGATATTGAGCAACTGATTATTCAGTTATCGCCCCCCTTGATGCAGACTGAGCAAGTTTGGCGTATTTAGCTAATACTCCTTTTGTGTATCGTGGTTTTGGTTTTTGCCAATTTGATAATCGTTGATCGATAATAGATTTGTCAACTAGTAGTTCAAGGAGACTATTTTCTGCATCAATTAAGATCTCATCACCATCTTCAACGACCGCAAGAATTCCACCACTAAAAGCTTCAGGTGTTATATGGCCAACAACAAAACCGTGCGTTCCTCCTGAAAATCTACCATCCGTAATAAGAGCCACTTTACCTCCCAGCCCTTTACCCATAACGGCAGAAGTGGGAGCCAACATTTCACGCATTCCTGGTCCTCCTCTTGGACCTTCATATCTAATTACAATAACATCACCTTCGATTATTTTGTCATTAAGGACAGCCTGGAGTGCATCTTCTTCGCAGGCAAACGTTTTGGCTTTACCTTGGAAGGTAAAGCCTTCTTTACCGGTGATTTTTGCAACCGACCCTTCTGGGGCTAGATTACCTCGCAAAATTCTAAGGTGAGAGTCCTTTTTGATGGGATTGTTTAAAGGCATTATAATTTGTTGATCCTCTGAATAAGGTTCAACATCTTTTAAATTTTCAGAAATGGTGTTACCTGTTACAGTTAGGCAATCTCCATGAAGCATACCAGCGTCTAAAAGCATTTTCATTAACGGCAATGTTCCACCAATTTTGACTAATTCACTCATCATATATTTACCAGAAGGCTTTAGATCAGCAAGAACAGGTACTTTGGCTCCGATTCGAGAGAAATCATCGATATTTAAGTCAACATCAATAGCATCAGCCATCGCAATCAAGTGCAAAACTGCATTAGTGGAACCTCCAAGTGTAATAATTAAAGTAATAGCATTTTCAAATGCTTTTTTAGTCATAATGTCACTCGGTTTGATATCTTTTTTGAGCAGGTTAACTACAGCTTCCCCAGCACGAAGGCAGTCACTATTTTTATCTTCTGAAATCGCATCTTGCGATGAAGAGTTAGGCAAACTCATACCCAATGCCTCAATTGCTGAAGCCATAGTGTTTGCAGTATACATGCCGCCACAAGAACCGGGCCCAGGAATGGCTGTTGATTCGATTTGTTCTAACTCAATATCATTAATGTCATTATTTGCTCGTTTTCCAACTGCCTCAAAAACACTGACAATATCAGTGTGATTTTTACCTGGTTGTATGGTTCCACCATAAACAAAGACCCCTGGACGATTCAGTCGAGCTAGACCCATCAAACATCCAGGCATGTTTTTATCACAACCACCAATTGCCACCACACCATCGAATCCTTGGGCTCCTGCGACGGTTTCAATTGAATCAGCAATGACTTCGCGTGAAACGAGCGAATACTTCATTCCCTCAGATCCCATGGATATACCATCTGAAACGGTTATAGTATTAAAAATTACAGCCTTACCACCAGAATTGTTGATGCCTTCTTCTGCCTTATCAGCGAGAGTATTTATGTGCATATTACAAGGTGTCACCATTGACCAGGTTGATGCAATACCGACCTGAGGTTTGTTGAAGTCTTCTTTTTTGAATCCAACCGGATAGAGCATAGCACGAGAAGGTGCTCGTTCGTAACCGTCAACAACTACTGAGGAAAACTTTCTAGTATTTGACATCTCTTTTAAATGAACAAAAAAATACAAATTTTAGACTAAAATGGTGCGGTTCTATTATCAATTTGAGGCCTGAACTTGACTAAGACCACTCAACTAATCAATTTAATGCAGCCCTATGTTGACGATGGAAAGTTGTTAAAAAGAAGTTACGAGCAACTCAATGAGTGCTTTGAAGACTTTGTTTTTATCACTGATGGCGACCAAATAGTTGCCTGCGCAGCACTAAGACAATATAAAGATGAAAGGAAAGGTGAAATTTACGCTCTAGCGGTTAATAAAGAGTATCACAATACCGGTGTTTCTTCACAATTAATGGAAAAATTAATGAAAAGGGCATCTGACTTCGATCTTATTAGTATTTTTGCGCTTTCTAAGTATGGAGGCAGATTTTTTCTTCGACACGGATTTGTAGAAGGTGTTATCAGTGTTTTACCACTCACTCGTCAGAAGAGCTACGACCACCAACGTAAATCGACTATTTATTTAAAAAAGCTTTAAGCAGACTGAGACGATGTTTGTATACTTAAACTTCGTCAACATTTTGTCTTAAAAGTCTATTTTTCAGAGCCCAATCAATAAACTTTTGTGTGCTTATTTTTTTAGAATTGAACTTATTTCTTAGTAGGTGATTTTCCATTCTTTGAAAAAATATTAAACTTAAAGGCTCTCCATGAAGGTCGCCCTCGTTTATCAAATTAATTTTGTATAATTTTGGTTCAAGAAGGTCAGCAAGTGTAGGACTAACACCCAAAAGTATCAAAAGACATTCGTTATAGCTAAGATATTCTGTTTTGGTCAAAAAATCATGCCATTCTTGCCTAGTAGTTAATTGCCTTTCTGAGTCTTCAGAATTCTCATAATCAAGGATATAGTCTGATAGTAGAATTTCAAGAGTGGCAATATCACAAGTAATGTCTACTTTACCAAATTTGTGTACTTTATTCTTACTTCCGAAAAGAAGTGAATCCCTTAGGCGACTGACTTCATCCCTAATTGTTTCTGCAATTCTTTGGTGAAATAATCTGTATTCAGTTTTCGGCATAATTCATCTTCTAATATAGCATAGTTATTGTAGTTTTTTTGCCTGCTCAAGCGTCCAATTTCTTAACTTTTCAGTGATCTCTGCTGTGGAGCCATTAGAGGCCGATATGGGTTCACCAATAATGACCGTTACAACACCTGGTTTTTTGATAAAGCTACCCTTTGGCCATAGTTTCCCAGCATTATGATATACAGGCAGAATCTTATGTCCAGAAGACTTAGCAATCGCTACCGCACCATTTTGATAATCACCCAATCTTTCCCATGGTTGTCGTGTCCCTTCAGGAAAGATTACGACAAAGATTCCATTACTTAATCTATCCTTACCTTGTTTCATAACTTTCTTAATTGATTGAAATTTATCGCCTCTATCAATAATTATGGGTTTAAGAAGGGCTAGACTCCATCCAAAAATAGGTAGCCACAAGAGTTCTTTTTTTAGTACCCATGTGTGTGCTGGGAAGAATGTTTGGAAAGCAAGCGTTTCCCAGGTTGATTGATGATTTGAAGTAATAATACATGGTGAATCGGTAATATTATTTTTGCCAATAATATTTATGGTTATATTTAATGTAATTTTTAACCACCAAATGCAAAAAAATGCCCATTTTGAAATCACTTTATAGCGTATTGAGTAGGGCGAAAATACAAAAAATAAGCTACAAAAAGCAATCAAAATAACACTGACAATTGAGCCAATAAAGTACAATAAAGATCTTAAAAACAGCATA
>Ga0209432_1000133_pt1 | contig 11021 bp, 8 predicted proteins | sample METZYME_3_800m_FD_187551 | JGI IMG/M metagenome (GOLD analysis project Ga0209432, IMG submission 187551) | Marine microbial communities from oxygen minimum zone in mesopelagic equatorial Pacific - METZYME_3_800m (SPAdes) (version 2) | ecosystem: Environmental > Aquatic > Marine > Oceanic | place... | reverse complement strand
TTCCTAGCTCTTACTCGGCTGCCTTGCATCCAGGAAGCTTAGCCTTTTTGCATGTACGGCAAAATGCAAAACAAAGTGATTCTGTTTTTCGCCCAACCCAAAATAATTTAGAGGAACTGGATCATGCGCTCTTTGTATACTTCAGGCATTTTTTTGGCCGAAACCTCAAGTCACACGCACTTTTGAAGGAGAATTTATGGAAAAATTAGAATTAGCAACGCTGGGAGGTGGCTGTTTTTGGTGTTTGGAAGCAGTCTACTCCAAACTGGAAGGAGTCAAATCTGTTGCTCCGGGCTATGCAGGAGGAACAAAACTAAATCCAACTTATGAACAGGTATGTACCGGAAACACAGGACATGCAGAGGTGATTCAAATTGATTTTGATCCACAGAAAACGAGCTACATAACTTTGCTGGACTGGTTTTGGCGTTGTCACGATCCTACAACTCTTAACCGTCAGGGAGGAGACATTGGGACACAGTACCGCTCCGTTATTTTCTATGAAAATGAGGCACAAAAAACTACGGCAAACGAATCAAAAAAAGATGCTGAAAAATCTGGAATGTTTGATGCTCCAATTGTTACTGAAATTGCAACATTGCCGGAATTCTATCCTGCAGAAGATTACCACCAAGATTATTACAGTAATAACTCAAATGCCGGTTATTGCACCTACGTAATTCGTCCTAAACTCGCGAAGTTAAACTTGGAATAGTTTTATTAAAAATAAAATTGAGTTTGACCCCCCCGGCTTCCATAAGAATACTCGTCACGGGTATGAATTTCGGTGTTGATTGTCTCTTCTGCGAGTTCGTTGATAAAACGGGAGCGCTTACTGATTCCTCCGGAATAACCTGACGAAACCACCGGTGCTGTTATGAGCAGGTGTCGTTTTGCACGTGTCATTGCAACATAAAACAGGCGTCGCTCTTCTTCAATTTGCTCTTCTGTCCCCAAACTTCGTTGGTGAGGAAACAATCCTTCTGTAAGTCCAATTATGAATACCACCTTCCATTCCAGACCTTTAGCCTGGTGGATGGTGGTCAGAGTGAGAGTGTCCTGATTATCCTGTTGTTCGGCTTCATGATCAGTGATAATGCTCGAACCAACCAAAGATAACTCATTTAAAAATGCTTCCAATTTATTATAATTACCAGCAAATTCTTCAAGATAACGAATATCTGTTTCGCGCTGAGGGGCATTTTCAAAACTGCTGAAAAGCACCTCGCGGTAATAGCTCTTGTACAGTAATCCTATCATGTGAGAAGGAGTTACACTTTCCTCCAGCATTTGCTGAAAAATTTCCAGCAGAACATTCCAGCTCTCAAGGGCCTTTTTAGGAATCAGTTTTTGCAGTTCAACATTGTCTTTAGTAAGACGGACTGCCTGTTGACTCTGGAATACCCTGAAAATCCGGTGTGCAGTAGTGTTGCCAATCCCGGGAAGGAGCCTAAGCAGACGCATCCACGCGATTTCATCAAGAGGATTAAAAAGTACTTTGAGAAAAGCCGTAACATCTTTGATATGAGCTTGTTCAAAAAATTTAACTCCTGAATGAACAACAAACGGAATACCTGCATGTGTCAGCACTACCTGAAGTGCTGCAGACTGTACATGATTTCGGTAAAGCACACTCATTTCGTTCAAAGAAATATCTTTATCCCGGAAACTGAGTATATTCTCCAGTACCAGTTCAGCTTCATCCTGAGAAGCCCAAACATAATGTACGAGGGGTTTTTCTCCTTCAGCTAAAGAACTAAAAAGGTTCTTTTCAAACTGACGTGTGTTATAATTAATACTTCGGTTGGCAGCATCTAAAATTTCTGGAGAACTGCGATAATTTTCCTCCATGTTGTAGGTGACTGCCTGGTAGCGTTCCGGAAACTCAAGCATGTTGCCAAAATCAGCGCCGCGCCAGCTGTATATTGATTGAGCATCGTCGCCGACAACCATTAAATTTTTGTGCGGCCTTGAGAGCCGGTATAAGATATTGGCTTGAACCTGATTGGTATCCTGATATTCGTCTACCAGGATATATTGAATTTGCCGGCAAAGCGGGAGTCCTTCACCATGCCGCAAGAGTAGTTCCAGCCAGTTTTCCAGCAGATCATCAAAGTCCATCACTTGTCCGCGTTTTTTCTTGTGACGGTAGGCAGCTAGAATGTTTAGTATTGTTTCAGTGTTTTCTTCAAAATTGGGGAAATCTGCAGAAATCAGCTGCTCTAAGTGGAAACTGCGTTCATGGTAAGGCTGGTCCAAAATCATTTTTTGAGTACAAAAACGATTGAAGGCCAATGAAAACATGTTTTGCAGAACAGCAGCTTTTGGAAAATATTTGCCTGGTTTCCCTACTGTTTCTGCAAGTGAGGCTTTTATCAGGTCCCTGGAATCTGAGGAATCCAGAATGCTGAAATTATTGTTATAGTTTAGTAATTTAGCATTTCGTCTGAGGAATCGGCTTCCCACACTGTGGAAGGTTCCATGAATAATCTTTTGCTGTTCTGTAGAATTCTTTAAAGCCCGGCCTACTCTTTGTGCCATTTCGTTGGCGGCTTTGTTGGTGAATGTCAGCAAAAGAATGGAAGACGCAGGAATTCCGGAATGAATCAGCTGTGCTACACGGTGAGTAATCACCCTGGTTTTTCCACTGCCCGCTCCGGCAATGACTAAAGCTGGGCCTGTTTTGTGTTCGACGATTTTCCGCTGTACCGGATTTAAAGATGCTATTGACCAGGTGGACATATACTGGACTGGTGATTTTAGATGTCTTTCCGTTGATATTTTCTAACTATAATGCCAAATTTTAGTCTAAAACAAAAACAACTAGCAAAATAATTTCCATGTTTTTTGAAGAAATAAAACAAATCGTTTCGACTTTCCGTGAAGCAGTAAACCTGTTTTTGAGTAGAATCTTTAACAAAGGAGTGCCGATAGCAGAGGATATGACGACCTTGATTTTGATAGGGTTTGCAATTTTTATCATTCTTTTGTGTCTTTTTGTATGGTATCGGCAGCATAGCAGATCACTGAAAAGTAAAGCTCCCGAAGAACTTTCCGGGAGGAAAAAAGAGAAGCGCCTGGTGCAGTTGGAAAAAGAACATGCCAAAACACTTGAGTTGCAGATCAAGGAAGAAGAAAAACTGCGGGAAGAAAAAGAGTCCGCAAAACTTGCAAAAGCGGAACAACGGGAAAAAGAACTTCAAGAAAAAATTGCTTCAATTGAAGAGGAACGTCTGAATCAGCAGGTTCTTCAGCGTGAAATTGAAAAAACTGCTGAAACCGTGGAAACTCCTGATGAGGTAGATTCTTTCCTTGAGCGTCTACGTAAAGGCGTCGTTAAAACAAGAACACAGTTACTAGATAATTTAGCCGAAGCAGTTTTAGGTAGAAAAGAAATAAATGAAGACTTACTGGATGATTTGGAAGAAGTGCTCATCGGTTCAGACATAGGTCCGGAAACTACCCAGCGTATTCTTGATGCAATCACAGAGAAGGTGGAGCGTGAAGAATTAAGCAGTCCACAAGTTTTGCAGTCAGAAATTCAGCTGGAAATTCAAAAAATTATGAGTAAAACATATGCCGTCCCCGGGACTGCGGAACGGAAGCCGTTGATTTTGCTTTTTGTTGGTGTAAACGGTGTTGGAAAAACAACTACTATCGGAAAAATTGCTGCACAGTATCGTCAGCAGGGTAAAAAAGTTTTGATGGGTGCAGGTGATACTTTTCGGGCAGCAGCTATTGAACAGTTGGTGGAGTGGAGCAGGCGGGCTGATTGCGACATCATCCAAAAGGAACCCGGAAGTGATCCGTCTGCGGTGATGTATGAAACGGTGCAAAAAGGAATAGATGAGGATTACGATGTAGTGATCTGTGATACAGCAGGACGTTTGCACACCAAAAAGAATTTGATGGAAGAATTAAAAAAAATGGTGCGGGTGATTCGCAAGTTGATTCCTGATGCACCCCACGAAATCCTGCTGGTACTTGATGCTACCACAGGTCAAAATGCAATATTCCAGACTCGGGAATTCATGGAAGCTACAGATTTAACAGGACTTATAATTACTAAACTGGATGGCACTTCCAAGGGAGGAGTTGTTATCGGCATCGTCAACGAGTTTGATATTCCTGTGCGTTACATCGGTGTAGGTGAACAGGTTGAAGATTTACGACCCTTTGATGCCCAGCAATTCACTGAGTCAATTTTTGCTTAACTTTTTGATTTTGGATGTAAATCGGAAATTCAACACCGCAAAATAGATTATACCCGGTTATAAGACAGCAGCCAGAGGGCTAGAGCGAGAAAAATTATATTTCCGCTCCATGCTGCAAAGAAAGGGAATATCAGGCCTGCACCGCCGACTGCCATGGTTATCTGATTGAGTATCCAGAACAAAATCCCGAGTAAGCAACTGATTGCCAGAGATTCTGCCGCCATCCCCCGTCTGTTGTATGATGCAGACAGCCCCAAACCAATCAGAACCATGATAAAAATTTGAAACGGATAGGCGGTTTTCTGGAAAATCGCAACCCAATGACGTGTTACATCTTGTCCTTCACTTTGAAGTTTAAGAGTATTTTCATACAAGTCAAGGAGGGGTTGATGATGCGGAGAAATGGGAATTTCAAAGGGTACAGTGGGCAACTTTTCTGTTTCGATTCTCCATTGTTCAACGTGTTCAAGCCGCAAATTTTCATCCTGGAAAATGTGCTTTTGAATGTCGTGAAAGATCCATGAATTGTTTTGTTGTTCTCCCCGTTCAATTGCAGTTCTTCCCAGAAGTTGGAAAGGAATTTGCTTCCAGTTAAATGAGGTGATAGAACTTATGCGGCCATTATGTTGGCGATTCCCAAAATAGTAAATGCTTTGTTCTTCACCCACTTTCCAGAGTGGGGGCAAGCGTGCAGAATTTTCCTGTTTGACCCAAGTTTGATGCATCCATGTGTACATGTAATTCTGGCTGAAATACGCAAAAGACGCAATCAAAGCAGAAACAGCTAACACAGGAAAAGCCAGTCTCCAACCGCCGATTCCCGAACTGCGTATTGCCAGCAATTCAGCATTCTTGTTCAGTGAACTGTATGTGGCAATAGTTGCCAGTAAAACCGTAATTGGTATTATTAGTTCCAGCAATAGAGGCAGCAAAAGAGCCGTTTCTTGAAGGAACTTCAAAAAACTCTGCCAGTCAGTAAAAACATCTGCCAGGTTACCAAAAAAATTCCCTACCAGACTCATCAATATAAATGCACTGAGAAACAACATAAAATAACGGTTGAACTCTGATGCAATATATTTTGAGATTATTTTGAACGGCATAGTTCCAGGCTCTCATTGGTGAATAAACAAAATAGTATTCAGAACAGGATAAAGTTTCTTATAAAAAGGTTCAAAGTAAATAACAAATCTAGTTAATATTTGTTCAATAGTTAGGGCATTATCTTGCATTAAAGCACTGGATTAGTTCTAAGAGAATTTTTTTTAATGACTTTGTTCTGACAATTTAGGAGTCTAAAAAGCAATATTCATGTCCCAATTAATTCTTGTACTCGAAGAAAATCCAGAAATTCAAAGTTTAATTGCCGCCTCGTTGAAGGCTAGTGCAATTTCAGTTACTCAAGAATCTAATCCAGATTTATTTGTGCAGCAGGCACTTAATCTGGAGCCGGATTTAATTTTACTCAGTAATTCAGGCGGCGATCAAAACTACAAGAATTGCAGAGAAATACGCAAAGATCCGCAGCTGAAAAATATCCCAATCATTTTACTTGTAAACCCAAAAGACGAGCTTGACGAAAAAATTATTTCAGAGCTTGGAATTGATGGGTTGCTTCGCAAACCCTTTGAAGCATCGATGCTTCAGGAGCAGCTAAGTCAATTTGTTACTCTGGATGACAATTTTGGCATTGAACCGGATAATGAGGGTGAAGATTTCAAGATAGACATGAGCTCAATTGACAATCAATTGAATGATATTAAAGAGGGGGAACAAGAAGTAAACTCACCAGTTGAGGAAGGATCTCAAGTAACAGAAGAATTAGAGCAGAATGCCCTGGAACCAAAATTTGCCTCTTCAGCAGGTAGTGAAATGGATTCAATGATTCTGGATGACATTTCTGCAGATATGGACATTTCTAAGGATACAGTGAAAAAGGCAGAAGTTGAGCTGGATGAAAATGAAATAACATCTAACGGTCTTGAAGTCATCAATGATGAAGAAATGACAATGGACAACGGTTTTGAATTTGATCTTAAGCTTGATGAAGATGGAATCGAAATTGACTCCGAAGAAGTTGTTACAGACACTGTAAAAACTGAGACAGATCCTGCCTCAACAGGATTGGCGCAACTTAAGGACTCCGGTTTGGAAGACAAATATGCTGAAAGCCGCCTCAAGGTTGAGGGTGAAAAAACAGAACAGGATCTGAAGGCACCAGCGGATATTGATCTTGAAGTAAATGATTTTGAGGATCTGGATGATATCTGGTCACGCTCTCCGGAATTGGATCAGACACCTAGAGAGGGCCTGACGGATATAAGTTTGGAAGAAGAAGATTTTCAACCCGAATTTCCAGAAAATCTCTCCTCATTTGAAGAGCCAGCCGAACCTTCGATTCAAGACACTGATTCCGACAGCAGGATCACGTCAGAATCAGTTCAGGAATTGGATAATTATGAACTGGAACCTGATTTCGAAGAAACAGGAGAGGAATCGCTAAGTTCACTTGACAATAAATTGTTAACGGATTCTGTGGAGCAGGATCTTGAGGAGACCGTTGAAATAGAGGATGCTGAACAATTCGTAGAAGATACATCTGCAGACGAATTTGAAGAAGATTTTGATGAGAGTCAGGGAGATGCGGATATTATGTCAATGGTTCATGAAAGTATTGGCGAGCAGGAAGAATCAGCAGAAAGTGCTATGATTGAACTGGAAGACCTCAGTGAACAAATGGAAGCTCTTGATTCTGCAGAAACAGAGTTTGAAATAGAAGAAGAGGAGTTTGAGAAGGATCTGGAAAAAGAAAAACTGGAAGTTGAAGAATTATCTGAAGACGAATTAGCAGTGTCAGAAGATGATTCAGAAGACGAACTGGTAGAATTCATGCTGGATGAAGTGGGAGATCTTCTGGAAACGGATGAGGAAGAATCAGTGGACGGAGAAGCTGATTATGGAGATCCGCTTGTTGAGGAACTGGAAGAAAGCCTCGCAGCAGAATCCAAAGACTTGCAAGATGTTGATGCAGAGTCTGACAAAAAAGTGTATACTGAAATGTCACTTGGACTTGAAGAAGATGTGTTTGACAGTTGGGATGATGCTGAGGATGCCTTTATGGGATTTGATCGAGAAAAAGAAATTACTGAAGAAGCTCCGGATCAGACAGAAACAGAGGCAAGTGCTTTCGAAAGTTTTGATGATGAAGAAGAAAAATTTGAAAAAGCGGACAGTTTCAGTTTTACAGAAAATGAGTTGAAGGAGATTGTCACAAATTCAGTTCAGAATGCTTTGGAAAAATCTATTGCAGCATCTCTTGTCGAATTGGCAGTTTCAGAATTAAAAACACAAGTAATACGAATGGATCAAAGCAGAGCCTTGTAAGCCAGGGCGATTTTAGCTCCTAAGCTGGCATTATTACGTACCAGTGCAATGTTACTCTTCAGGCTTTCTCCATGAGTAAGCTGATTGATTCGCTCCAGCAAATATGGAGTCACCTCTTTTCCTTCGATTTCCTTTTCAGTTGCTTCTTTCAGCGCTTCTGTAATTGCTCCTTCAATTAGTGACTCATCCATTGCATCTTTCGGAGGCACGGGATTCCCAATCACAAGACCTCCGGCCAACCCCAAGTCCCATTTAATTTTCATACAACGTGCAATGTCTTCAGGTGTGTCAATTCGGGTTTGAACCATTGAACCGCTGGACGGCGTATAAAATGAAGGAAACTCTGCCGTCTGGTAACCAATTACAGGCACACCGTGTGTTTCCAAATATTCAAGAGTTCGGGGAATATCAAGAATGGATTTTATTCCGGCACAGACTACAGCAACATTTGTATGAGCCAACTCCATCAAGTCTGCGGAAACGTCCATGGTTTTTTCATTTTCGCGGTGTACTCCGCCAATGCCGCCTGTCACAAAGACTGGAATTCCGGCAATCTGTGCGCAAATCATAGTTGCAGCCACAGTGGTGCCACCGCTCAGTTTTTGTGAAAGAACTACCGGTAAATCCCGGCGGCTGACTTTTACCGGATCACTGTTTTGAGCAAACTGCTGAAGCTCCTGCCTGCTCAAACCGATCTTGATCCTGCCTCCTGAAACAGCAATTGTGGCGGGGAAAGCCCCCTCATTTCGAATAATATTTTCAACTGCGAGTGCTGTTTCCAAGTTTTGAGGATAAGGCATTCCATGTGAAATAATTGTCGATTCCAGTGCAACAACCGCTTTATCTGTTTTCAGTGCATCTTGAACTTCCTTGGAAATGTCCACCCACTGTGCTGTCTTATTTTTTTCCATATAATTTGGGAATATAAAATGTTTTATGATTTTATTTGTTACTTCTGAAACTAACGGAAACGGCTGTAGCTGTCAATCATCATCGTAAGAGAAGAGCCGGATTTAATGATTGGACTGTCTGCAACGGATTCAAGATAAAATAATCATGATGGTTACTGATAATTGTTTATCTGAAAATGAAAAAGGGGGATTCTCATTTATCAATCTGATTGCAACTATTGTCAATTCTGCTAGCCTGTTTAGGCTATTTCTTTTTTCAGGAGGGACTATATGAAAATTGGTATTCTTCAGTGTGATTCCACCAATGAAAATTTCCGGGACGAACACGGCAACTATCCGGAAATGTTTATGTCACTTTTTAAATCTGTTGATCCGGATTTAGATTTTAAAAATTATGATGTACAGCTGGAGCAGTATCCCCAAACTCCGGAAGAGTGTGACGCGTATTTGATCACCGGCAGCCGCCTCAGTGTGTACGACAATGAACCGTGGATTCGAAAATTGGAAAAGTATGTAGTTGAACTGCACAGGCAGAAACATCCTCTGCTGGGCATTTGCTTTGGACACCAAATGGTTGCCAAAGCTTTAGGCGGAAAAACTGAAGCATCAGAACGAGGTTGGGGTGTAGGAGTGCAAAACTACCAAACGGTATCCACACAAGCCTGGATTGAACCCGCTTTGGAACAATTTTCACTTTTGGCAAGTCACAAGGATCAGGTTACAAAACTTCCGGAAGGTGCCGAATTGATTGCGGAAAGTGATTTTTGCCCTTATGCTGCTTTCAGAATTGATGATCATATTTTGACATTTCAGGGACATCCGGAATTTCAGAAAGCATACTCCAAAGCATTACTGAATCTCAGGAAAGAAATATTGGGTCCAAAAGTATTTGAAGCAGGAATGAAATCGCTGGAGCAAACCATCCAGCCTCAGCAAATAGCACACTGGATGCTGAATTTCCTCAGGAAAGGTGATCCTCACAAATAACCTTTTACGGTCTCGAATCCGGACCTTGCTGTTCCCTTTTTGCTGGAGGATTATGAGTTAGTTCCCAGAGCTTGAAATAACGGACGACAAAATTCAGGGCATCAAAAATTGCACAGAACAATCCCGGAAATCCGTCGAGGAATCCTCCTTTAAACAGATAGCGTCTTAAGAAACGGGAAAATGGTTTGAGTAGCAGAAAGCGAATAGAATTTCCTGCAGTCACCTGTACGCCGGCATCCCGGAGATAACCTGCCTCAACTCCGGAATAAAATTCAAACTTGCTCAAAAACTGGCTGATGTTCAGGTAAGGAAAGTGGAGCATATCACTTTGCAGACTGCCGATACTTCCCTTCACTATCAGTTTTTCATGTACATGTTGGTTAGGGAAGCTGGCAGAACCTCTCTGGAATAAACGTAACTGTGTGTCCGGATATTGACTTCCGTGACGCAGCCAGTGTCCAAAGTAATGGTTACGGCGCTTGAGTTTGAAAGCTGAGTTTGTCGTAGCTTGAATTACTTTTTCTATTTCCTCAACCAAATTTTCTGGAATGCGCTCATCCGGATCCACGTAAAAAACCCAATCCCCACTCGCCTGCTCCATCGCGTAACTTTTGTTGACATTAAGGTTGGTATTGTTGGGACGTGAAAAAACACGGCAGCCTAGATCACGTGCAAATTCCAGTGAGTCGTCCTGACTTTCACAGTCAACATAGACGATTTCAGTTGCCCATTTGAGTTGGGGCAATAATTCCCGTAAATGATCAACTTCATTATGGCCGATGATGGTAACGCTGAGATTCATGGAGTTTGGTTTTTGCTTCAGTTTGCTTGCTGCAAGAAAAAATATTGAAAGCTTGATTTGAAATTTATCTGTTGACCAATCTATGACAAGTTTAAGATCTTGTCAATGTTGCAGACGTTTCTGATTGTTCTCTGACGATTATTTTTTCTGTAAAATTGGAATCGAGTGATTAATCAGGCAGCGGTTTTTCTTCTTGCATTTCTTGCACAAAACATTGTTCTGTCATAGATTAGTTTGTCAATACGTTTTCAAAACGCTAAACTCCGGGAATCAATCTACAGAAGTACAAGGGAGGTCTTATGTTCAAATCAGTCAACAAAGATGTATGGGCTTTTGACGCGGAATGGGTGCCGGATCCGGATGCGGGAAGAAGATTATATCAACTTCCGGAAGATACTCCTGATGCAGAAGTAATCCAAAAAATGTGGGAAGAAGGCGGTGCGGATGAAGAAAATCCGATGCCTTACCTCAAAACCACAATTTGCCGCGTAATTTCCATTGCCGCGGTCGTTCGTTCTGAAAAAGGAAATGGAGAGGTGGCCTTGTCTTTGACGGCTTTGCCTCATGATGCAGCCGATCCGGAACACACATCAGAGGCAGAAATTTTGTCACGTTTCCTTAATGCGGTTGGCGAAAAAAAACCTCAACTGGTGGGGTTTAATTCATCAAAAGCAGACCTTAAAATCCTTCTGCAGCGAGCTGTAGCAAGAGGTATTCAAGCAG
>Ga0209432_1000131_pt1 | contig 11051 bp, 13 predicted proteins | sample METZYME_3_800m_FD_187551 | JGI IMG/M metagenome (GOLD analysis project Ga0209432, IMG submission 187551) | Marine microbial communities from oxygen minimum zone in mesopelagic equatorial Pacific - METZYME_3_800m (SPAdes) (version 2) | ecosystem: Environmental > Aquatic > Marine > Oceanic... | reverse complement strand
TCATTTATAGAGAACTCGGAACTGCCTGTGCCCCGCAACCCCACCACATGCCAGTTGTCGTGGATCTGCGCTTGCGACGTGGGAACCACTACCCTGATCAAACGCGGAGCGTCCCCGTTTTCACCCTGGAGCATTACCCCGAACGCCAGCCACTCTGAGTGCCTGATCCCGCTGGCGAAGGCCCAGCGCCCGCTAACGCGGTATCCACCTTCAACCGCGATCGCCTCTCCGGTGGGTGACGCCACCCCGGCTGCTTTGGGGGCCTTGCCACCAACGAAGACCTCCTCGATGACCTCATCGGATAGGAAGGCAGCCATGCCGGACAAGGTACCGGCGCCGATCATCAGGCACCAACCGGCCGACGGTTCGATCCGGCTGGCGGCTTCAATCACCTCCAACTGGATCATGGCGTCTGCCTCGGCCCCGCCCAATACCCGGGCCGTTTTGAAGGAAAACAATCCAGACTCGTAGATGGCGTCAACGGTGGACTGTGGCAGGGTGCCATTCGCTTCGGCCTCATCCGCGCCGGCCAAAAACACGTCTCTCAGACTTTCAACGGCGTCCAGCAAAGCCTGCCGTTTGGCCTCCCGTTGCTCTGGGAAAGTGGCTATCAATTTCGGTCCCCTTCGTCCCCGATTCTAGATCGGGGTCCATCGAATCGTTCTTTCAGTGGGCCGTCAACATCTTCTATTCGATGCCACCCTGATTTCCGAAGAATATCAGGTTTCCAACAACGTTATCCACCACTCCAATCTCAGCGCCCTTGAAAGACAAATTATTTGACTGCAACGACAGCCTCGATTCCGACTCAATCGACAATGCCGATGTTTCAAAAATAATAATTTCGCGGCCAGGTCCAAGATGGGTTTGTGGAGTGGCGGTGGTGGCCGGTACCGGGATCTCCGTCGGGGCCGCTATTATCAGTGATGAACAGAACCGGCTGTCCAGAGAACAGGCCGTTTGAGTGTAGAGCCTGGCTCGGTCAATATCCTGAAGTTGGTCGTATGCGAGTCCCCGGCGGCTGAAAGCGAATGCATACCCCGGATCAAGTTGAATCGCCTGGTCGAAGTCCGCGATGGACAGCCGGTATTTGCCGGTCTGATAGTAGGCCAACCCGCGGTCGTTGTAGGACGATTTATCGTTAGGATCCAGTCTGATCCCGATGGTGTAGTCTCAGATTGACCGCTGCAAGTCGCCTGGCTGACAGTAGGAAGACCCTCGGACCTGGTAGCCGTAAACGTAGTTGGGAATCAGGTTGAGCGCGCTGGTGAACGCATCGACCGCTTACTCAAAATCCCCGCTTTCTATGAACACAACGCCGTTGTCCAGGTGGAATGCAGAGGTCGGCGCCGCCGTGGCGTTCGGGATTGGCACGGTCGTGGGAGATCCGTTATTTGTTGGCGTCGGACTGGGAATGAACGGCGGAGTGATGTTCGGGGTCGGTCTCGGCACGTCTACCTGGTCGGTTTGGTTGTCGCCGGCCAGCTCCCCTGAACTCGTCGCAGTCACAACGACGCTCACGATGATGGCGATCAATAAAGCCTGTGACGTGCCAGCCAGCCAGGCCGACCTTGCAATCCCCAAGAACGTCCCCTTGCCAGGTGTTGGTCCAGTTCCCTCCGGACCTGGCTCTGAGGCCAATTCCTCAACCCAACCAAAGAGTCCATTATCGTAGGCTGCCCTTCGGTCCGCGTTGCGTAGGACCTCTTAGGCATGGTTCAGCCGTTGGGTCATCTCCTGGGCGTCGGGTTCGGGGTTCCGGTCAAGGTGATGGAGCAGCATCAACCTGCGGTAGGCAGCCCGGGTCGCTCGAGAGTCAGCAGTCGACTCTACCTGAAGCAAGTCGTATAGGTTCTCTTCAGGCATCAAGACCGATCCTTGCTGCGTTTTGTTGCGTGCGATTCATTATTACGGGGCCCTTTGGGGATTGGATATCGCCAAATTGCGCCGGGCGTTACCAACATACCAGCCGGAGTCCGGGCGGGCGCCAACCGTCGCCGAAACCGCCATATAGCGATCCTGGACCCGCCAACACTTGCCCGCTGGGCGCGCCAAGGATATATTTGCTACCTATCTAACTTAGGAGGGTTCCTGATGTACGAAAAGCCGATGCTTAGCCTGGAGCAGGCGCAAGCCGCCATTACGGCGATGATCGCCGAATACAACAAGGACACCAACCGGCGCAAAGTCGATATGGCCGTGGTCGACGACGCCGGTAACCTGCTAGCCTACGCCCGGATGGACCGGTGTCTCCGGCCCACGTTCGGCCTACGCAAGGCCTACACCTCAGCCGTGCGGGGCATGGACACCCTGGCGTTTTCGGAGCAACTCAGCAGCCAGAACCGGTCCATAGAGTCGTTCGGAGACGCGCAACTGATTGCCCTGCCGGGTGGGGTTGTGGTCATGAACGACGGTGCGGTGGTCGGCGCCATCGGCGTTGGCGGACTGCCCAGCGGCATCGACGACCAATCCATCGCCCAGGCCGGGTTGGCGGCACTGGGAATTTAGTCGAGGGTTTAACCGAAGAGGAGCCGCGATTACGGCTCCTCTAATTTCACCCCTGATAAATAAGCCTGATAGGTAAGATTAAAGGAGGCCGACTATGGCCATCGAAAGAAGCAACCCTGCCGCGCTGGCGAACCCGCCGGGGTACAGCCATGTCGTCAAAGACGGCACGACCGTCTATGTAGCGGGGCAATTGTCCCGGAACAGCGCCGGCGAGACTGTGGGTGAGGGAGATTTCTCTGCTCAGGCCGAGCAGGTTTTTAAGAACGTGCAATCGGCTTTGGAATCAGTCGGCTCCAGCATGAGCAAGATCATGAAGATGAACGTGTTCATGACCCACCGGGAAGACATCCCCGCCTACCGAATAATCAAATCCAAATACGTCCCCGAAGACAGCCTACCCGTAAGCACCCTAATCCTCTGCTCCGGTTTGGCCGACACGGTGTTTCGCATAGAGGTAGAGGTTATTGCGACGGTGGGGTAGGGGGATTCTAAAAAAAGTGGGCCGTACAGGGGTCGAACCCGCGACACCCGGATCAAAAATCTGGTATAGACCTGTTCACCAACGTCCACTGACGTCAATCTAGCCTCAATTCTACCATTCACTATTCCACAGTAGTGCATCTGGCATCGCTGACGTTCACCAGTGTGGCTGTCAATTGCCAGTACCACCTAGTTACTGGGAGGTGGTCGGCAAAATGTCGGCAATACCAATACGGCGAGATCTCAACCAAATACCTCCGCCTTCGCAGGTCAGCGCTGGTCAGCGCTGGTCAGTTAAGAATCTGCTGAGATGGAAGCCATCTACTTGGACGACTTCCGCATTGCCTTGCCGGTGGCTTTTCCTGTGTCTAACGCTGCTACCAAGATGTTACCGATCAGTACACCCATTAACATCAGCAACACCGCCGCTCAGGGTCCTAATCTATTCAATGGTTGCCAACATGGAGAACTGCTTTCCCCGGAAAGCTACGGTCCAGAAGCTGGCCCGCCACATCTGCGATTTGCGTCCACGGTGCTTCAACGCTGATCCTAGGAGTGAGTTTGCCCATAGCAATTAGTCCGGCGAGACGTGCCAATCCGACCGCGGCTGGTTCGGTATGCAATTCATCGAAGAGGATGAAACCATATAGCGTCGTGCGGCCCGTCGTAAAAAACTTCCGGACATCAAAGGTCGATTCATCGGCGGCTGAGATACCCAGTGACACACAAACACCGTCCTTGGCCAACGACACTAACGCTGCCGCTAGGGCCGTCCCACCCAGAGATTCCACCACCAGGTCGTAGGGCCCACGCGCCGTGAAAGCCGCGATGTCATCACCGATAACGACCTCATCTGCCCCAGCTTGCTGCACCCCAATGACTTGGTCAGCACGGCGTACCGAAGCGACCACATGGGCGCCGGACAACCGTGCTAATTGGACCGCAAAATCGCCTACTCCGCCGGTAGCGCCGGTAACAAGCACACGACGACCGAGCAACTCCCCTCGTTTAGCCAGGGCGTAGAGGGCAGTCAGGCCAGCGACAGGTAACGTGGCCGCCTGGGCGAAGGTGACGACGTCGGGCAGGGGCGCGAGTGCATGGCTGGGAACCGCCACATGTTGAGCCCACGCCCCATCGGGCAGGAAGCCCACGACACGCCCACCCGTGTGAGGACCTGAGCCATCTGCAGCAGCCTGTTCCACCACACCAGCGAGGTCCCATCCTGGACGCCAGCCGTCCTCCGCTCGGATGGACCGGCGCGTTTCACCGCGGTTGAGGGAAATGGCCGACACACGTATCAATGCTTCCGAGGGCAAAGGCTGCGGCATTGCAACATCATGGATGATGAGTTTGCCAGGGGCTTTTTGGTCGACGACGACAGCCTGATTGGTTGCCATAGAAATCTCCCTTTTGTATCGACGTAGCTAGAATGCTTGGCTTATTTCCCTGCTCGTACCGTCCAGTACCACCTGGTTACTGGGATTTGGTCGGCAAAATGTCGGCAAACCTCACGAGTCTAATGCTTCTGATAACCCGTTGCCTAATTCTTCACAACCGTTATCACCCCCGTCATCGACCCAGGGTGGATATTACAGAAATACCGTAAAACACCCACCTCATCAAATCCCACGCTAAACGATTCTCCGTTCTTAAGTGTCCCACTGTCCCATTTACCGTCAGGATAACTATAGTAATCGTCCGTTGTACCAGAAGTGACGGTGTGCAGCGCAGCCGAAGATTGTATCCACCTGATAGTGCTGCCAACCTCAATCGTAAAAGATTCTAGTGTGAATCCAGTGATTTCTGAGACTACCGTAACTGGTTCGGGTGTTGGAGTAGGTGTGGGCAGCGGGCGAGGAGTAGGAGCTGGCACAGGGGTATCAGTAGGAGCTATCGTAGGAGTGTCCGTAGGGGTTGGTTTGGGCGTATCGGTGCTCACAGTAGGTTTATTTGTCGGGGTAGTCTCAGGTGTGGGAACTGGTTTTGAATCCGAATTTATCCCATGCGCAGGGCATGCCATTTTGGTGCACCCAAGAACCCCATTCGTACAAAAGCAACTATTGCAGGAGTTGTTTCCGGTATCCTTCCCCGTCCAAAGTGGTTGGACGGTTTCTCCACCTGTGAGATTACATACTTTCTGTGTTGCGTTCGAAGTCTGCGGAACTTGGGCTGATACAGTCGGAGACGCCTCCGCCTGAACGGTTGCATCCACTGCCCGTTCCTGGGCAACTCTCGCTTCAACCGTTGCATCGATATCGAGAGTGGGTTCAACCACAGCTGTGGCGTCGATACTGGGGGTAGGTTCTGCTGGAGCAGGTGTAACGGTAGAACAAGCAAATACAAGGGTTCCAACAAGTACCGCTAGAACTACCGTTAGCTTCACTCTAGCGACTCCGTGGCTATCTGCCCTTTCACCACACCACTACCTTCCTTAAGCTGCCGAGCGTTCTCTACTAGCAACCGCAGCGTCTCATCAGATAGGTGCTCCAGTGGCCTATCAGTGACACCGTGGGCTATGTCCAGGTGCTGTGGTGACCTGCCAAAGTCACGGTCTAACAGCATCTCTATGGCCTTCAACTGGTCTGCTGGCCGCACCTGCTGGTCCTTCCTTGGTCTGGAGCGTTCCTGCATTGATACATTGGGCATGACGCCCTTAGCTATGGACACCAGAGCATCTACCAGTTCCTTGCCGCCATCAGTGGTCTCAAACACATAGCCAGCTAGGTCTCTAGTGCCTTTGGGTCTGCCACTAGGGTTGCCAAACTGGCCTGGGCGCCCAGGGGCTCAGGTTGTTATTAGGGTTGTTAGCAGTGTTTATTGATTCTTATGCAACTCGTGGAACCTGTTTAGAATACCCTGGATTTGAAGGGTTATATTTCTGACAACTTCGTCTATTTCAGTCCCTGTTGGAAGACTAATGGCGTCTCCACCTAATTTCGGGCGAGTTGAGCACCTGGATTTTCGAGTAGTCAAACTCTGCCATGGCTGCCTGGTTGTGTACAATCCAACACGGTCACTACCGTAGCGTTGATCAGTTTCAACAAGACACACTGTACTTCCGAGTAATGAACGACATCTCCTTGGTGATAGCCAGAAATCTTAGTGCACGCTTGCCATTTTACTATGGATGGATTGTGGTGTTCGCCGCCGGCACGACCACATTCGCTAGGATGGCGCCGTCCACCACTACCCTGGCGGTATTTGTGTCGCCCATGGCCGACGAGTTTGGCTGGAGCCGCACATTGATCGCAGGCTCGGTTAGCTTGGGCGCGCTGTCGTCCATCTTTATCTCGCCGGCGGTAGGCCGGGCGGTGGACCGGTACGGCGTGCGCTTGATCCTGACTGTCAGCATGCTGGTCCTGGGCGTAGCGATGATCTCCTTGGTCTGGGCCACGATGCCGGTGTTCTTTTACATGGGTTTCGCCACCGGACGCGTCGTATTCCACGTCCCTGTGCAGATTGGGACTGGCGCTTTGATCTCCCGCTGGTTCATCAGAAAGCGAGGCAGGGCCATCGGCATAATCTACCTGGCAGGGGCCGTTGGGGGCATTGTAACCGTCCAGATAGCCTCGTTGGCCATATCTCATTGGAGTATAGGAGCTGCTTGGATTTCGTTGGGTGGTCTGGTACTAGCAGTAGCCTTACTGCCGTCGGCGCTCTTGATAGTAGACCGGCCCGAAACGATTGGTCTCCAGCCTGACAACCAGCCACCTGTAAGTTCTGAAGGCGTGGTCGAACTGGAGGAAGACAGCCACGGTGAGACAGACTGGACCCCTCGCCAAGCCATGCGCACGCGCGCGCTTTGGGTACTGACGGTCGTGGTTGGCGTGCTGTTTATGACCCAGGCAGGGATATCGGTCCATGTCGCCGCATTCTTCCTGGACCGGGGATTAAGCCTCACTGCGGCTGCAAACGCGATCACCATCAACGCCGCGGTGAACGCCTTCGCCAGCCTGATGTGGGGGGCAATCATCGAGCGGACCACGGTCCGCGTGGCAATGACCGGACTGATGCTTCTCAGCGCAGCGTGCTCGCTTTCCCTGCTGTCGGTCACATCGGAGGGGTCCGCGTTCGGGGTGGCTGCGCTTCTAGGGCTCGTCGCAGCCGGTGGAAACGTCATCCCGCCCGTGGCCTTCGCGTCCTACTTCGGGCGGCGGTCGATTGGCAGCATACGGGGAATTGGCGAGACCGGAGTCCAAGTCGGTCAGATGATAGGCGCTCTATTCTCAGGTTTGATGTACGACCTGAGCGGCAGCTACGCTGCTGCTTTCATAACTTTTGCCATCCTGGGTCTTGTGGGCGCCCTGGTGGTCAACTCTTCAAGGCCCCCGATCCGAGCCGGAGAAATGGATTCCGTAGGTCTAGAGCAGCTACCAAGAGACGGTAATTAGACCGTCTCGACCGCTTTAAGTCCCCCAATCCGCCCGCAACGACTCGTGGTCAATCCGTGGACATTACAGCAAAAAATAAGGTAAGGACTGCCATCGGACTCAGCAACCACATCTCCACCGTCGCCAGTACCCCACCCCCCGGTGGCTTCCCGATGTGGGGTGTCGCTGGAACAATAGAGCCCCCTCGTTGGAGGGGGCTCTACATACTTGTCGGTCCTTGCTACAAGAGGTTATCTCACGTAACTCCAGACTCTATCACCTTCTCTTACAAAAGGAGATTTGGTCATGTATTTAGCGAAGTCACCAAAGATTGAAGCGTGGGCAGCGTTCGCCGTTTCTAGTTCTTCCATGCTTTCGTTTCTCTGAAATATGGTTTCCTTCGTAGGTTGTATCAGATTTATTTGGGCAGGCTCAACGACGTTAAAACGGCGAGAACATGTTGGACCGTTGGCGGTTGGGTAATAACCGCGTCATTTCAATAAATATCGGCGTCATAAGCCTTGCCAATATCTTCTGCCTTCTTGTGATACGATCCGCCCAAACCCAGTACTATGGCATATGGCCATGATAGCGTTTTCAGCCTCTGCACGATTCAACATTCTATTCCGGGATTGAACCGCTGTATCTGGATCTGCATCGAAAGCAAAAACCCAACTTGGTTCGCTAACTTGGGGTGGGCCGTGAAAAACATCTCCCATCACGAGAGCTTTTTCACCGCCTGAATCAATAGCCAAGCTCATCGATCCAGGCGTATGCCCCGGCGTCAGAATAGCAGTTATTTCGGAGGTAATAGATTGTTCACCAGATAGAGGCTCTGTCACCCCAGCCGTTTCCAAGGGCGCAAGCGTCTCTTCCCAGAAAGTCAATCCAAATACCTCGCTATCTCGTGGTGGACGAAACGCCTCCCAGTCATCTTGATGAAAAACATACCTGGCGTTTGGGAAAGCGGGGACGGGAGAAGGCCCGTCGTTGTTAACGTTCCAACCCACGTGGTCCGGGTGTAAATGGGTTAAGAATACGGTATCAATATCCTCTTTGTTTACGCCAGCAGATTGCAAGTCCGACAGAAGCCTGCCATCGGCCCCGCCGGCGAAAGCAGTAACAGCCCCAGGATTAGTGGCCATACTTCCCACACCGGTATCTACCAATATAATGCGCCCTTCAGAGCGAATCACGTAACAATCGAAATGTGCGGCAAAATTTTCATTGTTATCTCCGTTAAAGCACTCGGGGTATTTTTGTTGATAAGGAACCCATAATTCCGCGTCAACTCCAGGGAACACCATACTTAGGGGTAAAGCGCCTTCGTTGTCGTGTACCGCTGTGATTTCCACGTTACCGACGGTTATAGTCGCACCAGGCATGAAACTTCTCCTTACTCACTCGATGTCAATAACAGATTATATCCAGGGATTAGCTCTATTACTTTCCAACTCGTACCAATATGTTTTCCAGGCCCGTTATATTGGTCATCCTAGTATAGGTTGGCTGATACGTCTATTGTCTTGCAATAAGCCTTGAAATTTCAGGCCACTTTCTAAAGCAGCGATTTACATGCTCAGAGTTTAGAACCAAGTTTTGTTGAGAGAGGACATCATGTCGGACAATAACTCCACCCTAGAGGAAACCCTTCACCAGGTGCTTCGATCTTTTCGCACAGGAACCTTGTGCAGTCCCTTTCTGAATGATGAGTTAACTGAGGCAGATGCATATGCAATCCAATATAGACTTGTCGAACATCTAAAGGACTCAGGTGAGGTTATCCGAGGACACAAGGTAGCATTAACCACCAAGGCCGCAAGAGCTCATCTAGGAGTGGATGAACCGTGCTTTGGCCACATTTTGGATACAAGGGTATACGCTAACGGATCAGCGGTTCCATTATCGGAGCTGGCTGATCCCCATTGTGAGGCAGAAATCGCCTTCATACTCAAGGATGATCTTAGAGGACCTGGCGTGACACCTGCCCAGGTCATGGCCGCGACGCAAGCCATATTGCCAGCCATAGAGCTAGTAGATATTAAGATCCAAGGTGAAGGGATCCGTTCAACCGACGTTATTGCTCACCAAGCTTTACATGGGGGAGTAATCATTGGGTCGAGGATGATTGATCTAGCGGCCATGGACCTTCAATATGAAGGGGCTACAATCGAACATAATGGCCTACTCGTCGGATCAGGAACCGGATTCGAGGTAATGGGCAACCCTATTAATCCGATCGCCTGGCTGGCTAATAAAACGGCCGAGTTCGATGATTACTTAAGAGCCGGGGAAATAATTATTTCTGGATCGGTAGTTACCCCGATTCGAGTATCACCTGGCGACAATATCAATATCACATTCACGCGATTGGGCAGCGTGACCGCATCTTTTATCTAGCCGCGAACACTACCAACGGAGAGCCACTTGACTAATCGTCGAATCCTGATACGCCAGCAATCACAGGGAACAAAAGGCTTTTGTCACTTCCAAACCCATTTCAGTACAGATTTTTACGGCCTTTGATATACTGCGCTCATTCAGTCGATACACGGGGTTCAACATGTGCGGGCTAAGTGGCATCCTCTACAAACGAGCCGGGTCTGAGGGGTCTTTCCATGTGGGTAATGATTTGGTCATGATGCTCGAACCCATGACCCATCGAGGCAAGGACTCGAGTGGAGTCACGATCATGGGAGAGCAGATCGATGGGGATTTAGTGATTCGTATCTGGACCGAGAATGTCCAAGACATCTCGTCGGTGGCGGCCCGTTCAGAGGAGACGGTGCGGCATGCGGGGGGAGTGATACGTTCCACGAGCACTCTGGACCAATTTCTCCGCCTGGTGGTCAACTACCAGGGTGAGGTGGCAGATTTAGCTGATGCACTCATCAAAGTCCCTGGGGTGGCGATTCATAGTATCGGGACTACATCTGAGGTCATCAAAGATATTGGAACTCCAGCAATGATGGACGTGAAACATGGTGTCGGCGAAATACTGGGGACCCATGGCATCGGGCACGTGCGCATGGCGACCGAAAGCAGAGTGGACGTAAACCACGCGCATCCCTTCTGGGCTTACCCTTTTCCCGACATTACGGTGGTGCACAACGGACAACTCACCAACTACCACAAATTGAAGCGGATGTACGAAGACCAAGGCCATCATTTTCAGACCGGTAACGATTCAGAAATAATTGCGGTGTACCTCGCAGGTAAACTGGCCGAGGGTCAAGGTCTAAAACAGGCGCTACGGTCGTCGTTGGAAGACCTGGACGGGACGTTCACTTATTTGGTTGCCACCAAGGATGGCCTCGGCTACGCCAAAGACCAATGGTCCGCAAAGCCGTTGGTGACAATGGAGACCGATGATGTCATCGCCATTGCGTCCGAAGAGATTTCGCTGCGGGGCGTGTTCGCCGAAGAAATCGAACGCATCGAGCCGCAAAATAGCGAGGTTATGACCTGGCTACTATAGATGCTGCTGGCCTCTCAACTAGAGAATTAAACATTCGTCTCAAGGATTTGGCTGCAAAGGGTGAAGAGATCACGGTCCTTAACCCTAATGCCCGGCACAACCTTGGCGTTGCGATCTTCAACATGTGCACTATTCGCTTCGAAGGCAGCGTCGGCTATTACGCCGCCAGCATGTTGGACGGACCCGAAGTGGTTATAGAGGGCAACGCGGGTTGG
>Ga0209432_1000113_pt1 | contig 11390 bp, 12 predicted proteins | sample METZYME_3_800m_FD_187551 | JGI IMG/M metagenome (GOLD analysis project Ga0209432, IMG submission 187551) | Marine microbial communities from oxygen minimum zone in mesopelagic equatorial Pacific - METZYME_3_800m (SPAdes) (version 2) | ecosystem: Environmental > Aquatic > Marine > Oceanic... | reverse complement strand
TGATATCGAAGTCATTATTGACCGCGTTGAAGACACGCTCAGTATACCGACCCAAGCCCTCATGAGGGATAATTTTGTATATGTGATCGACGCAGAAGCCATGACCCTTACAAAGAAACAAATCGAAGTAGGAATTGGTAATTGGCAGCACACTGAAGTTACCAATGGGTTAAGTATTGATGATCAAATTGTCTTGTCCGTTGATCGCGAAGGAGTTAAAGCTGGAGCAAAGGTTCTGATTGAAAAGGAGGAAGAAGAGGAATCTGAGCAAACTTCTGTGAGTGTCTCTATTGGTCAATGATCCAGTTAAAAAATTTATCAAGAGAATTCCAAGTAGGTAACCAGGTTGTCCATGCATTGGACAATATTGATCTTGAAATTGCAGAGAAAGACTACGTCTCTATTATGGGCGTATCTGGGTGTGGAAAAACAACCTTACTGAATATTCTAGGCCTGCTAGATACCCCATCCTCTGGTGATTATATTTTATCTGGCATTAACACATCACAAATGAATGATGATGAAATGGCTAAAATAAGATCCACAAAAATTGGGTTTATTTTCCAATCCTTTCACTTGATACCTAGGTTAACAGCTGCAGAAAATATCGAAATTCCAATGATTCTAGCAGGTATGTCTAAACAAGTAAGATCTGAAAAAGTTAAAAAAGCCTTAGCCAGAGTCAGTTTGTTGGATCGATCAGATCACAGACCAGAACAACTCTCCGGAGGCCAAAGACAACGCGTTGCCATTGCTAGATCCATTGTAATGGAGCCAAAAGTTTTATTGGCAGATGAGCCTACTGGAAACCTAGATTCAACTTCAGGAACTGAAATTGTTGAACTCATTGAAGAACTCAATAAAGGGGGATTGACGCTTATTCTGGTAACTCATGACAAAGAAATTGGCAAAAGATCAAACAGAGTGATTAGATTGTTGGATGGCAAAATAATCTTTAATCAAGAGCAGCAAGGAGCATGAAATTTTCTGATCTACTATTTCTTGCTTTCAGCTCACTGATTCGATATCCATTGAGAACGATGATGTTATTAATAGCCACATCCATTGGTGTAATGGCTGTAATTCTACTTACCGCAGTTGGTGAAGGTGCCAGAGACTACATCACCAGTGAATTTAGGGACTTGGGGACTAATTTAGTTATTGTTATGCCCGGCAAAAATGAGACATCAGGCGGTGGTGGACCAGCTGATTTTGCAGGCATTGCTCCACGGGATCTAACCGTAGAGGATGCAGTAAGTTTGATGCAAATTGACACCATTAAAGCCATTGCTCCCATTGTCCTTGGCGAAATGCCTGCATCCTTTGGTGGCTTTGAGCGCGATGTTCCAGTGATTGGAACTACCCCTGAATTTTTGAGAGTCAGGCGGTGGGAAATGCGTGAAGGTGATTTCTTGCCTGGAGTTACTTTAGACAGGTCTCCACCAGTTTGTGCCATTGGTAAGGAGGTTGAAAAAGAGTTGTTTGGCACATCGCAAGCAATTGGTCAGTGGCTTCGTGTAGGCGATAGGCGGTGCCGAGTAACTGGAATTATTGACTCAGAAGGCAGAGCCATTGGTATCGATGTCCAGAAAATTGTTGTTATGCCTGTAAGCTTGGTGACCGCATTGTTCAATCGTCCCTCCTTATTTAGGATAATTGCCGAAGCCGAAAGTCGTATTTACATGGAGCAAATCAAGAAAGATATCATTAGAATCATAAAAAAACGTCATCAAGGCAAAGAAGATATAACCGTGGTTAGGCAAGATACGGTGATGTCTTCTTTTGACAACATTTTTAATGTACTGACTATGGCTCTGGCTTCCATTGCATCAATCAGTTTGTTTGTTGCCGGGATTTTAATTATGAACGTTATGTTGGTTGCAGTTTCTCAGAGACAATCAGAGATAGGACTACTCAAGGCGATCGGGGCGAAAAACCGACAGATTAACAATCTCTTTTTAACTGAAGCCATCCTCTTATCAGGATCCGGTGCCATCTTGGGATTGATCCTGGGACACTCTATCACCCTGTCTCTTAAAACCATTTTTCCAACTTATAATTTTCTGCCGCCCACATGGGCATCCGTCGTTTCTTTGTTTGTTGCCCTGATATGTGGAGCTCTATTTGGCTTAATCCCAGCTAGGAGAGCTTCAAAATTGGACCCGGTGATTGCATTGTCTGGTGAGAAATAAAATGAAGCTTCAAGATCTTTTTATTTTTTCATCTTATTCTGTTATTTCCCAAAAGATGAGGAGTTTCTTAACGTCTTTGGGTATAGCTATCGGTGTTATCTGCGTCATATTTTTAACCAGTTTAGGGGAAGGATTGCAATCCTACATCGTTTCTCAATTCACACAATTTGGAACCAACATCATCGGGATTTCTCCAGGAAAAACAGAAACATTCGGGATGCCACTTGGAGCTATTGGTGGAACAGTTAGACCCCTAACTTTTGAGGACGCAGAGGCTTTAGAGCGTTTGCCTGTAATAGATGTTGCTGTCCCGGTTTCAGCTGGCAATGGAGAAATTGAATACGGGGAAAAAATGAGACGTTCAATGGTTGTTGGAACCGGTTCTGATTACGATGTGATCGTGGATGCAACTGATATGCTTGGTGAGTACTTGCCTCATGATAACCCCAAATCACCTCGATCCTTAGCTGTTTTAGGCCCGGAAATGAGAGATGAATTATTTGGTGATGCCAATCCACTTGGGGAAATAGTCCGTGTCAATTCAGAGCGTTTTCGTGTGATTGGGGTGTTGCCTCCCAAAGGTGATTTTTTGGGCTTCAATTTAGACGATGCTATTTATATTCCAATGGCAAAATTTCAAACCATGTTTAATAAAAACACATTTCAAGAACTTGATGTGGTGCATTATGAGAACATTCAAACAGAAGAAGCGGTGGCTTCGATTAAGAGACTAATGATCGACCGACACGGTGTTGAAGACATTACAATTACAACACAAGAACAAATGCTGGAAACGTTAGGAGATATCATGAAATGGTTGAAATTCACAGTTGCAGCATTTGGTGGAATCTCTCTGCTGGTTGGTGGCGTTGGCATTTTTACCATTATGACCGTTGCCGTCAATGAAAGAACCTCAGAAATAGGAGTGTTAAGGGCAGTTGGCGCATCGCAAAAAAAAATCAGAGACGTATTCCTTTTGGAGTCAATTTTCTTAGCCATACTTGGGGCAATTCTAGGACTGACGATAGGTTTTGCCTCAGTTAACTTAGCGTTACTATTCTATCCAGACATGCCGATTGCCATCGCCTGGGATTACATTGTTTATGCTGTTGTTATTTCACTTGCAATCGGTCTGTTGGCAGGCTTTTTGCCAGCAAGGGCTGCCGCTCAACTGGATCCAGTTGAAGCATTAAGAACAGATTGATTAATATTTATAGAGGTATCTTTTAAGCAAATCTTTGCATCATGCCTGTGTAAGTCTCGATATGCGATGCCAACGGCAGAAAAGTATTTTGGTAACTCTTCCTTTCTTGCATGGCTGACCACCAGGATTTAATATTTTTACATTCTTCAGGCCATTGGGCGCCAAACAAATTTTCATAAGCTCCAAACCGCTCAAAAAATGGAGCAAAATGAAGGTCTACTAGGGTGATATTCTCACCCATCCAAAATACCCCCCCATTATTTTTCTCAAAACATTCACGTTCCATAAACAAGAATATTTCTCCTAGATTCTCGAGATTTTTTTCTTGTTTTTCAGGATTGTTTCTATCTCGCATCAACTGTGAACAAGCTGGCAAATAACGGTTGGAACAATAGTCGATCCAAATTCTTGCCTTTGCTCGCTGAAAATGATCATTAGGCATCAGTTGTATTTCTGGAAATGCTTCTTCGAGGTATTCATTGATGATTGCAGATTCATAGAGGGTGTTGCCTTCATGCGATAAAACCGGAACTTTTCCATATGGCGAAACCGATGAAAACCAGTCGGGTTTGTTGTAAACATCTATCTCAACTAACTCAAATGGTAGGTCCTTTTCAATTAACACCATTCTTGTTCTTTGAGCGAAAGGACATTTATCAAAGCTGTATATTGTAATTTCAGACATAATTCAAAGTTGTTTCATTAATTGATACCAAAATTCAAGTGAAGCAGCAAAAGCGTCAACCTCGACTCGTTCATTCAATCCGTGCGCTCTCCCACCTGTTGGATCCTCCATAATACCACTTGTACCGTATACTGGAATCCCTGCACTGCGAAGATAGATTGCATCGGTGGCACCGGTTTCCATCATTGGAACCACGGGAATGTTTTGAAAGGTTTTATCAACAGCAGTTTGAATCAAATTTTCCACTTGTTTTGTAAGCATAGATGGTGGGCTTTTGATCGCAGGATAGCTAACTGATACCGTAACTTTGTCACCTGCAATTTTTTCAATTGTTGCCAGAATTTCATCTGGATCTTCATGTGGCAAAACTCGACAGTTAACAGTTGCGCTCACATTTACCGGCAAGGCATTTTCTGCATGGCCTCCAGACAGTTGCGTTGCAACACAAGTGGTTCTAAGTTGTGCATTGAGTTCAGGATCCTGCTCAATCAAATCAATATTTCCTAGATCACTATTACCTGAAAGTAACAGATTGATTGTTTCCATGAGTGTTTCTGAATATTCATTTGCAGTAAATTCAAGATTCTTTCTAGAAGTTTCATTGAGGCTGATCGGAAATTCATGTTTCTCCAACCGTGCTAAAGCGTGCATCAAATCATAAATGGCATTTTCCTTTCTCGGTACTGAGCTGTGTCCTCCTGGATTCGTTGCTTCCAGTTTCAATGTCAAGTAGATCTTTTCAGCGGTTTGCACCTGGAAAGATCTGGGAGTATCCATGGTGCCACTGACATATCCGGCATCGGTATTAAATGCAAAAGCGGCTCGTTTCACTTGCTCCAGATTGTCCTTAAAATATTCAATACTATCCATTTCGGTTTCTTCATCTCCTGTCAATAACATAATAATGTCATTGTCAGGGACAAACCCCTCTGTTTTTAAACGGACGAAAGTTGTGATTAAGGCAGCAGCTCCTCCTTTGTTATCACTGGTTCCTCGACCATACAAAAAGCCATCTTTTTCCACCATTTGATAAGGATTTGTATCCCAGGATTCAGTAACGGCAGGAACAACATCGAGATGTGCCATGACTATAACAGGAGGACCTGAACCGGCTCCACGCAGTGTTGCAGCTAGCCCTAGTGTTGTCGCAGTTGGTCCAGCAATTTGTAAATCGTCTTCAGCAAATCCAACGGATCTCAGTTTCTCTGATGCATACTCACTTGCTTTGGTGGCCAGCCCTGCAGATTCGGTTGACTCGATCTCAATCAGATCTGCAAGAGTTTCTTTGCCGGCTTCAAAATAATTAGTCTCTGCAGACAAGGTTTGGCTGAGAGCCATTGCAATGGCGAAGTTGGTTATGTGCTTAATAATCATCAGCTGCTTCATTTATGTTTCTTTGCAGTTTACAAGATACTTCCAGGCATCGAAAGTCGTTTCTTGTGTGATTTTCAGAAAACAACGTTGAACTGCAGTCAGTCATCGTCAAGTCATAAAATACCGTTAGAATAAGTTTTATATTTTCATTACCGCTAGCCATGTAAAATACATCGATGGATACAAAGAATGACAAGATAAATACTATGCAGCCCTTTGCAAAGGGCGATATTTTTCTAGGTTGCACCTACCTCAATGACGAAATTGACGACCATAAAGGGGATGGTCGAATATTACAGTACGATAAAGAACTCAATAAAAAAGGCGTTCTTTGGACCCAAGGAACCGAACATTTAGTTATCGGGCTAACTTTCGATCCAAATGGGATCTTATGGGGCTTTGACATGCACAACCATGTTGTCATTAGAGTTGCACCCGACGGGATCCAGTTGCCCAATCACCATTTTGCAGATCGAGCCTTTTCGAACGCTACTTTTGATAGTCAGGGGAATATTTATTTCGGTGAAGGATTGGTTGGCAATACTCCGTATCCAGGGAGTTATTTGAAACGACTGCCAGGGTTGGATCTTCTCGGTTATGGCAATATTTATAAATACAATCAGGAATTTGAACCGGTTGAGGTGTTTGAGGTTGCCAATTCACCTGAGTTTCATCGTTTTAAGGGTGTGACCCATAGCACCATGCATCCAAGTGAAGGATTTATTACATACACTACTGAAATTGGTAAGAAGATAATGTGTTACGACATTGTGAGCAATAAACAGATGGATGATTTGGTCGTTCTTCCAGGCGATTTGACTGACAAGGTAGTGGCTATTGCAGTTAATTATTTACCTGACGGTAGACTATTACACACAAGAGGTGATTATTTTGAAGTTCTTGATGATCAAGGGAATGTTATAAGCACTATTAATTTATCAGAGCATGGCTGGGGCATTGCCCAAATTACACCAGCTTCCGATGGCAAACATGTGTTTACTGCAAATATTTTTTCTGGAGTTATGCTAAAAGTAAGACTCGACAGTGGAGAAGTAGTTGGCTCCATTGATACCGGCTTCAAGGTTCCAAAGAGAAGTTTTGGAGGTGTGGCTGAATTTACGGGTTAATCGTCTAATTCCAAAGCGTAGTGGTAGAAGTCTTTGTCACGCTGATAATTTAATGATTCATACAAAGATTGGCCGATCACATTGGTGATGGCAGTAGAGAGTTCCAAACGTTTAAAACCATTATCCTTTGCGTGTTTTGATGCTTGATTCATCAGTAGTCTACCAATACCTTTCCCTCTATGATTCTGATCAACATAAAGATCATAAAGGATAAGGATGGGTATGGTTGAGACCGAACAAAACGATGGATAAAGTTGAACAAAGCCACTTAATTGATCTGGATCATCTTCTGCCACAAAAACAATAGATTGCTGATTAACTAATCGAGCTTTTATAAAATCATAGGCTCGATCTAAATCATCTTTTTGTTCATAGAAAATACGGTAAAGATTAAAAAGTCTAGCCAATTCATCCAGATGTGATTCATTTGCCAAAGTAATTTTTATCATATCCCTATCTTACCTTGGGACATCCATTAGAAATGGATTCAAGTTTCAACTTGGAACGCAGTTATCTACTTGGTTCTTAGGGTGCTAACCAATCGCCTGCAAATCCACAGCCAAATTCTGCCATAGTAGGATCATTGTCATCGTAATAGACTTCTTCCCAACCACCTCGATCACAAGAGCCTATAGTTGCTTCCCTTGAGCAATCTCCTTCACCAGATACTGGTGAAATAACGGACATCATGCCATCACCTTCCTCCTCAAGAGCCATGCAGGCTTGTGCAGAAATATTGGTCCTGCAGGCTTTATAAGGTTCTGAAAAAGGACCATCTGAAATATAATTACAGTGTCCAATTCCACTAGCTTGTGCTGATTCACTGTCGTGATGACTGCTGGTAAATCCAAGTTGAGGATATAGAATTATTGCAAAAACCAAACTGGCAAAAATATTTAATAAAAATTTCATCTTTTCTTTCTCCAAAAAAAACTTTAATAGAATTGTATGATGATATCTTATTTTGAACAACATAGACCTGTTTTATATTTTCAAAGATAATTTAGAATAGGGGCTAGTAAACGAAGAGGATTTTTCTATGAAAAATATTATTTCTATAACAAATGTAGTGGGAATTTTTGTAATTTCTTGCTGTTTTCAATGCCCAGTTTATGCTCAAATCCAAACCGAAACCAATACACAATTGTTATTGGATTCTTCACAACCAACGGTTCTAATCACTGGTTCTAATCGCGGCATCGGCTTTGCATTTGTTCAACATTATTCCAAAAATGGTTGGAATGTAATTGCAACTTGCAGAAACCCTAATAAAGCAGATGATTTGCAGTTATTGAGGAACAATTCTACAAATATTTTCATAGAAGAAATGGACGTGACAGACTTCGAGGAAATCAATACTTTGGCACAAAAATACCAAGGTTATCCGATTGATGTCTTAGTCAACAATGCTGGCATATTGGGTAACGTTCCAAAGCAATCTTTTGGTAACTTAGATTACAATCTGTTTCAGACAGTGATGGCAGTGAATGCATTCGGTCCATTGAAGGTTGCAGAAGCCTTTGCAGACAGTGTTGCAATTAGTAATCAGAAAAAGATTGTTACCATGACAAGTGGACTTGGCTCGTTTGCAATAATGGGAAATTTTGACCGCTTTTTCTTTTATAAAATGAGCAAATCTGCAATCAACATGGGTGTTTTGACAATGAATGCAAGTTTGAAATCAAAAGGCATCATAGCCGCTTTAATTTCACCGGGAATGGTTGATACGAAATTGCTTGATGAATCTGGTTACCAGGGAAGAAATAAGATTAGTCCCGAAGAGAGTGTTGCAGGTTTAGTAAAAATTATTGCTGAAATATCACTTGATACAATGAAAAAAACAAGAGGCAGACCGACCAATTTTGATGAAAAGATACTGCCTTGGTAATAGCGCTTTAATGCTGTATGTTTATTTACCCAGAGATTGACCCAATAGCTATAAGGATTGGTCCTTTAGCAGTCGCTTGGTATGGCTTAATGTATTTCATGGCCTTCATAGCTGCTTACTTTTTAGCCAAGAGCAGGGTTAAAAAACAGGGGTCACCAATAAATCAAAAACAAATCGATGACCTGATCTTTTATGCAGCAATTGGAGTTATTGTTGGCGGCCGACTGGGCTACATGATCTTTTATGATTTCTCCAACCTGGTTAATGATCCACTTAGTTGGATATTAAGATTGCCTCAATTGTGGAATGGTGGCATGTCATTTCATGGCGGTCTGATCGGAGTTTTATTGGCGATGGTATTTTTTGCTAAAAAAGTTGGAGAACGATTCATCACCATTATCGACTTTATTGCCCCATTGGTTCCAATAGGGCTGGGACTGGGAAGAATCGGAAATTTTATCAATGGCGAATTGTGGGGGAAGCCGACAGACTTCTTTTTAGGTTTCTTGTTTCAAGGAGTCGTGCGTCATCCCACCCAGCTTTACGAAGCTTTTTTTGAAGGATTGGTGTTGTTTATGATTCTCTGGTTGTTCACTGCCAAGCAAAGAATCACCGGTTATAGTTCAGCTGTTTTTTTAATTTTTTATGGAATTTCAAGAATATGCATAGAGTTTTTAAGACTGCCTGATGCACAAATTGGTTATCTTGCTGGGAATTGGTTAACACTTGGACAGGTACTTTCCTTGCCGATGTTATTGATCGGATGTTGGGTATTTTACAGTGCAAAAAGGACTGACCTCTAGGCGCAAAACAGTATAATTAAAATTAGTAAAAAGAATTTTCCCCGGAGATATTTAATTGCAACAATACTTAGATTTACTGCAGAATATTCTTGATAATGGCGAAGTAAAAGAAGATAGAACTGGCACTGGGACACGCAGTTTTTTTGGTCATCAAATGAGATTTGATCTCAGTCAGGGGTTTCCCATTTTAACGACAAAAAAAATATTCTTTAAAGGGGTAGTCCATGAATTGTTGTGGTTTTTAAACGGATCCACTAACAACAACGACCTAAAAGATCAAGGAGTTCATATTTGGGATGAATGGGAAACAGAAATCGGTGAACTGGGACCCATATATGGCTATCAATGGCGGTCTTGGCCAACAGCCAATGGCGGACAAATAGATCAGATTGAGAAAGTTATTGATCAAATCAAGCACAATCCAGATTCTAGACGGATAATTGTCAGTGCTTGGAACGTTGCAGATCTTCCTGATGAAACCATTTCCCCCCAAAAAAATGTAGCAAACAAAAAAATGGCCTTAGCCCCCTGTCATGCTCTTTTTCAGTTCTTTGTCTCCAGGGGTAAATTGTCCTGCCAACTCTACCAAAGAAGCTGTGATACTTTTTTAGGCTTGGGGTTTAATATTGCATCCTACAGCCTACTGACGAGCATGATTGCCCAACAGTGTGAACTGGAGATAGGTGAATTCATTTGGACAGGCGGGGATGTCCATTTGTATTTAAATCATTTTGAGCAAGCACAAAAACAGCTCTCGAGAGAGCCGTATCCACTGCCACAATTGAACATAAAAACCAAGCCCGACTCAATTTTTGATTACCGTTTTGAAGATTTTGAATTGATCAATTACCAGTGTCACCCACATATTCCTGCTCCAATTTCGATATAGGACAGTAGTTGGTAGAAGCACCAACTGTTATGGGCTTTGTCGGGCGATCAATATCGATGGATATGAGTTCTCCACCAAAAACACAACCACCATCAAGACAGGTAATATTGTTTTTTGAGTAAAACTTCAGATGTGACCAGTGACCAAAAATAATCCGATATTCTCGATTTTCTCGATTCTCTATTTCAAACCACGGGATTAATGTCAAATTCTGACATTCCTCCGGATGATTTTTTTCAACAAAGTCCAATTCAATATCTGGACTCACGTATCTCATCCGAGTTAGGCAGTTAATAACCATTCGATAACGGTCAAAGCCACTCAGTTGTTCACTCCATCTCTTCGGCTTATCTCCATACATCACCTTGAGAAAGCGTTCGGCACCATGCCCTCTTATAAGTTCTTCAACCTCATTGGCATATTGTTGAGATTCAAGAAGACTCCAGTGAGGATGAAGTCCTGCGTGAACCAACACAGTTTGATAAGTGTCATCAATAAACAATAAAGGCAGGTGTCTTAACCACTCTATGAGATCAATTTTATCCCTTGATTCTAAAATGGGCTGTAAACTGTTCTCTACGGATTTAGGATTACTTTTTGTCATCGCTTGAGCAATTAAGTGCAAATCGTGATTTCCCAGAACAGAAACAATGGACGAGCCCAAATTATGCAGATACCTCAGTACTTCCAAAGACTGAGGACCCCTATTGACCAGATCCCCGGTTAACCATAACTGGTCTGATCCGGGCTGGAAATCAAGCTTCTCAAGCAAAGCTCTGAATTCTGAAAAACAACCTTGGATATCTCCTACTGCGAAAATCGCCATGTTAATCGGTGATGCTTCTGGACAAATTAATGTAATCATCCACGGTAAGATTCTCAGGCCTTTTTACTGGATCGATGCCCAGTTTCTCAAAGTCATTTAATTCAAATAAGGTCTTGAGTGCGTTGCTGATTTTTTTACGCCTTTTGGAAAAGGCCAATTTAAGTATACAATTCAGCTGATTGGCCAAGTCATCCTTGAGAATACGATCAGGAATCAATCGAATCATTGTTGAGACTACCTTTGGTCTCGGGTAAAAGGAATTGGGTTTGATATCAAATAATTTTTTTATTTGGCATCGTGCTTGAATTGCAACAGACAACCGTCCGAATGTTTTTCTATTGGGTTGACTGCACATTCGGTCTGCAACTTCTTTCTGCAGCATAATATGTAAATCTTCCACTA
>Ga0209432_1000106_pt1 | contig 11661 bp, 10 predicted proteins | sample METZYME_3_800m_FD_187551 | JGI IMG/M metagenome (GOLD analysis project Ga0209432, IMG submission 187551) | Marine microbial communities from oxygen minimum zone in mesopelagic equatorial Pacific - METZYME_3_800m (SPAdes) (version 2) | ecosystem: Environmental > Aquatic > Marine > Oceanic... | reverse complement strand
GAACAATTTCTCGGTAAGCAGCTGCTGGGCTGTATCTAAAAGGTCCTTCAGCTCTGCTTGCAGATTGTCGAGAGATTTTTGAGGTGTAGGAAATGATGCGATGTCGCCGTCTTCCGGGTCGGTCGGTGGGGTCTCGACTTCGGTTGCCATGACATGAACTAATGAGACTCACTTTTGACCATTGTCTTTTGACCATTGTTACCAAAGACTCATTTTGGATGAATGGAATCGACTCATATGGGTACCTGTGAATTATGCGGTACCGACAACGTCTCGACGCATCAGGTCATAGCCTCTGAGGTCAAGGTCGATGCATGCAACAGATGCATAGAGAAGATGCAACTCCCTCTGTTTGAGTCACCATTTGAGAAGATTTCCTCTTCTCGCAATCGTACCGCGTCAACACCAATCCATAAACCACATGTCAACATCATGCAAGGCGAGTCCAATGAATTATTTTCCGATTTCCACATTAGAATTCGTAATGCTCGAGAAGCTAGGGGGTGGGACCAGAGGCAATTTGCGATGCGAATGAATGAGAGGCTCAACGCTGTGCAGAAAGTTGAGAATGGCTCCCGACCAACAGACGCTTTGCTCAGCAAGATAGAGAAGGTACTGGGTATCGAATTGTACGGTGAGCCTACATTCCAGTCCGATGCGGTTCTCATCCGCGGCACCGATAGGAAAGTCACAATCGCCGATGCCTTGGACGAATTCCTATCTAGAGGGGATATTGATGACTGATGTCCCTCTGCATGTGATACATCTCGATCAAGATGATCCCAAGAAATGCACTGCAAGAGCACTCGAGAAGAGGGGGCATGCTACTCTCCACTACGATGTCAGACAATCACCTAAGAGAGGGTTTCTACTAGACCCAAATTCAGGTGCATTGCTGGGCCCCGATGATCGAAAACTCATTGATCGGGGAGCATCAATAGTAGCACTTGATTGTTCATGGAAGAAACTCGAAGAATCATTGAGCGAGATTTCTACGAATACTAGCCTCATTCCACGTACATTACCACTGGTCCTAGCAGCGAACCCGGTATCATGGGGGAAGCCAGGAAGATTATCCACCGCAGAGGCTTTGTGTGTGTCACTGATACTATCTGGAAGGACAGAGCAAGCCAAATCGATTATTTTACCATTCAGTTTCGGGGAGCAGTTCCTAAACTTGAATCATGAACCCCTACTAGCATACAGTCAGGCGGTGTCGAATTCAGAACTGGCTCGTATGCAATGGGATTTTTTCGATATGCCCGAACTAACGGACGATTGAGCCGGGCGGCATTTCGACATCTAACGTCAAAATCGACACTCCTCCATCACCATCATCAGCAGCCAGTAACATCCCCTCTGAGAGGACGCCTCTGAGCTTACGTGGTTTCAGATTGGCTACGTACACTACATTCTTACCAACCAAATCAGACGATTCATAAATTCCTTTCAGTCCAGCACAGACTGTTCTGGTCGATTCAGGCCCATCTTCAATTGTGATGACATAGAGCTTGTCTGCATCGGGATGGTCATCAACAGAGAGGATTCTGCCTGTCTTCATCTCAACTTTTAGGAAATCTTCGAACTCGATATAACCAGCCTCCGGATCAACGGGGGGTTCGCTTTGGCCATTGTCCTTGCTATGGGCCCGATCGTCGATCAACGATTGCTCGGTGGTTATGATAGTATCAAGGTCCAACTTTTCGAATAATGGAACAGGCTCAGATTCATTCCATTGCAGTGGTGAATCGGGGTCAAAGGCAGCATCCAACAGTATCGAATCGATATCGGATAGCTCACCAAGCATCCCCCAGAGTCTGTCTGATTGGAACGGGATGAACGGACGTAGAGCAACTGCTAGACCGCGACACAACCTCCACGCTAATGCGAGAGATGAGAGGGAGTCTCGGGCTTCGGGCGTATCGTTGCCATCGAGATGTTTCCAAGGTGCTGCTTGCTGCAGTATTGAGTTCCCTAGTTGAGCGATGTTCATTATGCTGCGTAGGGCTTCTTTGAACCTTTGATGCTCCAATGAGTTGATTGCCTCCCCTAGGTGATTGTCTACGATATCCCACGTATCTGAATGCGCGTCGGGCAGATCGAATTCAGTTAGGGGGTTCGCACCATCATTGGGGAGCCTATGGGCAAGCGTCAATACACGATGTACGAAGTTTGCATAGGTGGCTATCAGTTCATTGTTGACCCGATCAACGAACTCATCCCAACGGAAATCAGTATCGTGACCTTCGGGCATGTTGATTGATAGGTAATACCGTAGGGTATCAGGGTCGAATCTCTCTAGGAATGATGGCAACCAGACGGCATGCCTCCTACTCTTACTGAATTGCCCCCCTTGCAGCATTAGGTATTCATTGGCAGGGACGTTGGACTCAAGAGCTAGATTACCTGGTTCGGGGGCATGGGAGGGCGGGGAACCGGATCGGGCGGAGTTGATCCCCATCAATAGTGCAGGCCATATGATGGTGTGGAAAGGGATGTTGTCCTTGCCCATGAAATACAAGTGCTTGGGGGACGTCCCATCTTTAGAAACAGTCCACCAATTCTTCCAAGCATCAACTCCATCAGGGTGGCCAGCACCATCGGCGTGCCTTTCTGCCCAAATACGCGCGCAGGTGTAGTAGCCCTGGACTGCTTCAAACCAGACGTATACCCTCTTTGAATCCCAATTAGAGCCGGAAAGTGGTAGATCAATTCCCCACTGGATATCTCTCGTCACAGCACGGGGCTTGAGTCCCATATCCAACCAATTCTTGGTCATCGCACGAACATTTGGCCTCCAGACATCGGTTCGTTCAAGGTAATGCGAATTCAAAGAATCCTGGAACAAATCTAATCGGAAGAAAAGATGTTCAGTGTCGCGGATCTCGATAATCGATTCCGGGTCGATTTTTGATCTAGGGTTGACTAGATCGTGTGCTTCATAGGTAGCACCACAAACATCACATTGGTCCCCCCTAGCATCCGGCGCGGAACAGACTGGGCAACTCCCTTCTACATACCTGTCTGGTAGAAATCGATAGGAGCCGTCATCAGATACTGAACAGTATTGTTGCATTGTTTTGCTCTCGAGCATGTTTGCATCTAACAATAAGGTGAAAACCTCGCGAACGAGTTCTTTGTGTCGTGGATCGGAGGTTCTGTTATACAAAGCACCGCCAAACTCTGGACCACGGGGATCTATACCCGTATCCCAAGAACAGCCCAGCTCAATCAGCGCTTTCTTGTTTATTTCATGGTAATGATCGACGATCTCCTGAGGGGGCACACCTTTCTCTTCCGCGGTCAGGGTGATTGGGGTGCCGTGTTCGTCAGAGCCACTGCACATGAGTACGTTACGCCCTCTAGATCGCTCGTACCTGAATTGGATGTCGGCTGGCAGACAGTTACCAGCCACATGACCTAGGTGCAGTGGCCCGTTGGCGTATGGCCAGGCCATGAATATCGCTACATATTCCACTATGTCACCGCTTGTTCTGATTAGATGTCGCATGCCACATATTTATGTCATCATCGCCCCACCCTGCCATCGGAGCCGCACATCGTGGATACCAGATGGATATCGCAAAATCTAATGGAATAACTCTGAGAGGCAATAGAATTGAGTGATTACACCCTTCTTATCCTCTATGCATCACTTGCATTGGGGCTCTCATTCCTCTGTAGTATATTGGAAGCTGTCTTGCTGTCTACGACACGGAGCCACATTTTATCTCTCAAAGATACCCACAAGAAAACCAGCGAATTATGGATTGGATACAAGGATGACCCAGAGCGCCCCTTAACGGCCATACTTACTCTGAATACCACGGCTCATACCGTTGGAGCACTCGGTGTCGGGTACGAAGTGCAGAAAGCCTACCCAGAATACAGTGTTGCTGTAGCCTCAGCGATACTGACTATCGCGATCCTCCTGTTAAGTGAGATCCTGCCCAAAACCATCGGCGCGTTGTATTGGAGAAGACTCACGGTGCCATCAGCTACAATGCTTCGCATACTGATATTCGTATTGTGGATTTTTGTCTGGATAATACAGATTCTACGATCGTTCCTTCCAAAAGTCACCACTGAAGAGGTGACTCGGATTGAATTGGCGGTACTTGCAGACATCGCCGAAGAAAGTCATGTAATTGAAGAAGACGAGGAGAAAGTCATACAGAACCTCCTGCGTCTTAGAGATATTATGGTTAGTGAGGTGATGACCCCTAGGCGTGTGATGAAAACTGTCGACAGCCGTTTGAGCATCAAGGATGTATTGAACGAGACTCCAATCATGACATTTGGACGAATGCCCCTGATCGGAGACGGTATAGATGATATCAGGGGTTTTGTGCGAAGAAGTGAAATTCTAAAAAAAGCTGCAGATGACCAGTATTCCACTACTATGGAGAGCATCTCGCGGGAGATATTATTCTGCAATCACGATGACTCCGTGGACAGAGCACTCGAGGTGCTGCTAGAGAATAAAGTACAAATCCTCGTCGTGAAAGATGACTTCGGGCACACAGTTGGATTAATCACCATGGAGGATGTCATTGAGACTCTTCTCGGTGTGGAGATTGTCGATGAGTCGGATCAGGATGCGATTGATGACGGAAACCATCACGAGGACATGAGGGAGTTGGCAAGGCAGCAGTATGAGGACTCGGACCCGGAGTAATCACTCAGTGGATTCATCCTCAAGCAGGCCTCTGGATTCTGTGTAGTCGGCTATTGACTCAAGGCGCTTCCACCAACCAGTTGCACTGTCCGACTTACTGGTTCGCACTAACCATACACCACCGAACAAGGTCTCCCAGAGTCCTAAGTCAGAAGAACCGAATCTATGCATTAACCAATCAATAAGGGGGGGTACAAGCATCAACATACCAGTTACTGTGGCAATCTTTCCTAAATCTGATTCCGGCATTCCCTGGGAAGTGAATGAGAGGATAGCAAATAGCCCCGCCATCACGAAAATGAAGGACAGTCCTTTGAGGGCAGGATATGCGTAGAAGGGGTGATCCCCGCGGGTGTTAACATAACTTGTTCGACTGACCCAGTTACCAATGGTTCTACCACTGTTCTTCGGCACTATCACTAGATTGAGCGACATCAATGCGATGCCGAGGATAACCATGGGTGTCGGATTGAAGTAAGTGCCCCAAGCAGTAATCGCAAACAGCGGAACCGACCAGCCATAACTAACGAGGAAATCCACGAAGCGTCGGAGAACAGATTGGCCTTTGGTGGCTGCCTCAAACCCTTCGGGCATGACTTTGGGGACTCTGGTCTTCTTCTCTTTCTTAGTTTTCTTAGCTCTCTCCCTACGTGTTTTGGCCTTCTTAGTAGGTTTCTCTTTGACAGGTTCGGGATCGGGTAAGACAATGGTGTCAGGAGCACCAATTTCAGTGGGTGGTGAAGGCTCTTCGGTCTGAATCTTACCTGCCTTCTCTAGTAGGCCCATTCGTTCACTCTCCATACAACTCACCCATTCGGGTGAACAATTCAAAGCCGGGCGATTCGACGAACTCGTTTATCTTATCCTCGGGTAAATCACCGAGTTCGGCGTTTATCATGAGAAAGAAATCTCTGCGCACATCTTCATCGGCTGCAGAAGGATCCGCACCCACGGACTGGAATAGTGTAAACGAATCAGACTGGACGAAGGCATCAATGAAATCTTCAGGCATATCGCCCAGCAGATTGTTGACAACATCAAAGAACCCGGAAAACTCATCAGACGAGGATCCGCTTTGATCCACCGAACTGGTTTCTTCGGTTTCAATAGGAGCGCTAACTAATTCGACAGTGGCTTTCATACTACGAACATCCTGTTGCTGCTTCTTTCTGAGGACAATAATCTCTCTATCCAGTTCTGAGCCGAATCGGTCGGAGAATCGGTCGAGTAGAGTACCGACCTCGCCAGTTGCTATCCTGTCGATATGCCCGTACATGCTGTCTTTGCTTTCAACAGCGAGTGATGGATCAGAGGCACGACGCTTTTCCCATTGACTCTGGAAGTCGGAGGGCGAGGAAGCGTCCGCGTCCTCGACAAGTTCAATTTGAGGCGTTTCGTCATCAGTAACTTCGTCGACGGTTAAATCATCCTCAAGCACTATTCCAGGGGGTGGGGGAGGCGGTAGCGAGATGCCTGGGGGCAGTGGTGGAAGCGGCAAATTACCGTAGCCCTGCTCGTCGTCTTCGTCATCTGCCATATTACCCACCGAATCGATTCCAAACCTCTACACTATTCAATATTCTGTGATTGAGAGCGTTAAGATATCGGTGTTACGTGCTTTGCACGTTGCCCCAGCCCTTCAGAGACAGGAAGGTAGCCATGGATTCAGGCACCTCGAAAACATCACCAGTACCACCATCTACCTCAAAGTCAGAGATACGTGCAATGACATCGTCACGGGTCAATTCTACCTTCATTGAATTGTTTCCTGTGAATGCCACGGCCTCGCTGAGTGGATCAAAGGCATTGGAGGAATCAGGGTCCAGTCTGGCCAAAGGCAATTCAGTGACCCGCAGGCCGCATTTTCCATGAAGGCTCCCTATCCATCTTATGACTCTCTTGACGTCGACTGTGACGGCTTCATCGGTTTCGCCGACAGGAAGTGGCGTGCCTTTCACTAATTCCCAGAATATCGAAGTCTTGTCTCCAGGGAATACCCGAAGACTGCTGTCCTCCCTCAGTCGTTGTATTCTACCCTCATCCTGTGATAGCTTAGCCAACTCCTGAAGCTTAGCCTTGCTGCAGGATTTAACAGAGCAATCAGGATGACGGATTCGCTGTTTCATGACTTCATGAAACTCAGTCAGAAGAATCGTCTTTTCATCAGAACCATCAGATATCGCTCGAAGTTTGAAAAGAACGTCGTCAACCCCCAATTGCACTCTGGATTTCCATCCCGATTCGTAACCAGAGAACACGTCTTGCACATTGACCCCCTCTCCTCTGATATAATTCACCAATTGCCTCCTAGCATTGGAGTCCAAGTGTAGATATGTGGGGTCCCTTACATGTATGTGAAATCCCCTATGGCCAGAGAATGTTATCTGTACGTATTCCTCACGAAACCCGAATTCCGGCTCAAGGAACTCCGACCAAAGGCGCCAAGCCTGCTCCTGTACCAATTCAATCATCTTCGGGAAATCAGTATCTGATACGCCGGGGAGGTGATCTCCATCCAAATCGAATATCAAATCAGCACCCATCCAACCTTTGTCGACCATATTCCTCTCAGAGGGGTCGTTGTAGTATGCTGTGCTGTGAAAGCATGAATGCGGTGCTTTATGATATAGATAGTGGAGGAGCTCTCTCTTGTCAGAGAATCCCCGGTGTCTATCCGGTGGTTTGCCACCCCAAGGGATGAACATCCATTCGCGTGAACGAAATCGGGGCGGGCCCCATAGGTCATCGACACTAAGGGACTGGTAGTATTCTCCGAAACGGAGTGCGAAACGACTCCACCCCTCAGTCATAGATGCCTGAATATGTGGCGGCAAATGAATATGTGGAGTCAATCTAGGTCGAGTTGGGTGATTTCCCTGCCGTCTGTTGCAGAATCTGCTCCAGTGAATTCGACATAGGCCTCCCAACAAACATATCTATCGTCCAGTACTATCGCCTCAGCGAATGTGAGGGCCTTTCCGGTTATCGCGCAAATAGGTCCGAGTTGACCGGTGGCAGTGGACAGTTTGGATGAATCAGGCACACTCAGGTGCGGTGACTGGTAATTATTTACTGTTGCCTAACCGTGAATTCCTTCACGGAGTCGTTTTCAACTATCTTCTGTTCGCTGGTACATGCAAGAAGCCGACTTGAGAATACGAATCGGTCATTCCCCCGATCCCGATGATGCATTCATGTTTCATGCCTTAACGTGCGGCTCTTTCGAAACCGCGGGCAGAAACTACGAGCACGTGCTCCATGACATCGAGACGTTGAATCAGCATGCTCTTGAGGGGAAGTACGAAATTTCCGCCGTGAGTATACATTCATTCCCTTCGATTGCAGACAAGTATCATCTGATGAACTGCGGTGGATCAATGGGTGAGGGATACGGACCGATGCTAATTTCAAATTCTGCCCTCAGTATTGAAGAAGCAAAAGAAAAGGTAATTGCAATACCGGGCCTGGGCACTAGTGCATATCTCGCCCTGAGATTAGCATGCGGTGATGTTCAGGTAGAGGTCGTTCCATTTGATCAGATAATCCCTAGAGTTTCGGAAGGTGAATACGATGTTGGACTAATAATCCATGAAGGACAGTTGACCTGGGCGAACGAGGGTGTGCACATGGTGCTCGATCTCGGTCTCTGGTGGAACGAAAGGACGGGTTTACCTCTGCCTCTTGGTGGTAATGTGGTCAGAAAAAATCTTGGAGATGAAATATGCGAACAACTCACTGCAGATGTTAGGCGTAGCATCATGCATTCTCTCAATGATCCCGTAACCGCTCTTGAGTTTGCAAAGAAATGGGGTAGAGGTATTGATGAGGAGACCAACAAGGAATTTGTTCGAATGTATGTCAATCAGAGGACTGTTGACTACGGTGCGGATGGACGAAGGGCCATTCGAATGTTTTTGGGCGAGGGACAGGATATAGGTTTGATACCAGAAGATCTAGATTGCAGTAATTTGAAATTCATCGGTTCGGGGATCGATGGCTGATGACTAACAAACCTGATGTTAGTGAATTCGAATCTGTCGACATATTCAAAAAATCAAGGTTGAAACCATGTTGGGGTTTCCTTCATTCCGCAGACATCCGTGAGAAAAACCTCCAGCCCCATTATTGCATCAGCGTCCAGATAGTTTCTGACTTCATTGTCAAAATATTGCGAAACCCTACTCTCAGGGAACCCCAATTTCTTTGCTGACGATTTGACGACCCGCAATTTCCAATCAGCATCAGAAAGGAACAATTTGTACTGTTCAAGCATGTCGGAATGGGCTTTTCTGAGGCTGTTTTCGGGTGAATCCTTTCGTGCAGCAAAGACTCCGAATACCATCGGGAGTCCGGTTTGCGCAGTCCATTCGTAACCAAGATCGAGCCTGACCAACCCGGGGTAATCTCTAGCTGCTGCAAGGGCTCTGTCTCCGATTAGCAGAGCGCCGTCACAATTTGATAGCATAGCATCGATATCTGGTCCTAATTCAATGAACTTGCAATTCATTCCTCTGCCGTTTAACACCCAACGAAGGAGAACCTTGGATGTGGATGAGTCTGATGGGAGTGCGATGTCTCTCATCGATTCTAACGGGCGAGATCCGAAAAGGAGTACTGAGCCTACGTTTCCTGCACTCACTATCCCCAAACCCGGAATCAGGTCGAGCTCGTCAGAGTGTTCGGCATAGTCTGCTGTTGGGATAGGTGCAGTCAGACAATCCCGTCGAAGAACGTGTCCTGTGAGCCAAGAAGGCGGCGCGGGAAGGATTTTCCATTTATCCTCGAGGCCGTGAAATATGGGATCGCAATTCGTGAATGAAACCCTTCCGAGAACTTCATCCCAGGACATTGAAGCACCTATGCTCGACTGGCCATTGGGAGTGTACGAACATCCCCGTGATCGTCCCCCTTGAATATGGAAAATGCAGAATATATCGAATTTCGTTTTACTGGAATCGATTCTGTTTGCTCAATCAGGCGGGCCAATTCATCCGTGGAGGTATCTAACTTGGTAGAACTACCGGCCTCCTGCATAATCTCCTCATGACCAACGGTGCCGTCAATATCATCCGCACCGGCCTTCAGTGACATTGCAGCAGTATGATCGCCGATGTTCATCCTGTAAGCCTTGATATGGGGAATATTGTCCAGCATCAGCCTAGATACAGCAATGACTCTAATCACTTCTGTCGACGTGGCCAACTGAGCTTCGGGAATCCTAGACATATCGGGTAGGAATGGATATGGCACGAAACACTGGAATCCCCCACTCAAATCCTGTTGGTTTCTGAGCTTGTCCATATGTATCACTCTCTGAACAGACGTCTCGACTGTGCCGAACAACATAGTACAATTTGTTTGAATACCCAGCGAATGTGCAATACCGTGAATCTGGAGATACTCATTTGAAGACTCTTTGCCCCTGCATATGCGATCTCTGACTGAGTCGACCAGAATTTCTGCACCACCACCAGGCAACGAGTCTAAACCAGAATCACTTAGTGCCTTGAGTGTAGCCCTCACAGAAAGCCCCGAACGGTTTGCAATGTGCCTGATCTCCACGGCAGTGAGAGCTTTCAAATGGATATGGGGATATTGTTTTCGGACACCTCTGAAAAGGTCGGTGTAATGCTCGATTGTCCATTCTGGGTGTAATCCACCTACTGAATGTACCTCATCAATTCTATCTGAAAACGGCTCAATTCGATGTATGAACTCTTCCACGGACAAAGCATATGCTTCGGGATGTCGCGAGCCTTTACGAAAAGCACAGAATCTACAGGCCAGAACACAGATGTTCGTAGTGTTGACATGGAGATTCTCATTGAAATACACATGGTTACCAAATCTAGCGGATTTGACCATGTCTGCCAATGCGCATACCGAAGACAACGATTTATGCTCAAACAGAAGCACGCCGTCTTCAACCGGGATGCGGAATCCGTTGGTTAGAGTTTCTAAACAGGTCGATAGGAAAGAATCAGATGAGATGCACAACGGAACAGGCATAGTAGAAAGTCGCTCGCGCCAATTCAAGTGCCCGGCGAGTTCATTTTCTGCCATATATCGCCCTCCTCCTCTTCTGACAGACTGCTGTAGTGGCTAGTGGATTTGAACCCGCCTGAGTATTGTTCTGAGACGGGAATCATGGGTGTCGGAAAGCATCAATAGGCAAACTTGGTGGGTATGCATGTGAACAAAGGTACTGGGGGTATGGGGCTCGACGTATCTCAGCTTCAAGAACTCTCACGCAAGTGCCGGCGCAGCATTGTCGAAATGGTGCATGAGGCCGGTGCAGGACACCCGGGTGGCTCACTGTCTGCTATTGATTTAATTGTAGGATTATATGGGACAAGGCTTAGAATCGATTCAACGAATCCAGACTGGAATGACCGTGACCGATTCATCATGAGCAAGGGTCATGCCAGTCCCGCCATGTATTCTATTTTACATCAAGTAGGCTACCTAGATCATGACGACCTAATGGGATTCCGGACTCTGGGCTCAGTCTGTCAGGGACACATTGACATGAAGTGGACCGATGGTGTTGACTTCTCAGCAGGGAGCCTAGGAATGGGTCTGTCTTTCGGCCTAGGCTGCGCATTAGCAGCGCGAATGGACGGTAGTGTACGTGAGATTTGGGTCATGCTTGGTGATGGAGAGATGCAGGAGGGACAGGTGTGGGAGGCTGCAATGGCCGCCAATTATCATTCCGTTGGAAATCTCAAGGTTATGATAGATCGAAATCGCATCCAGAACGATGATTTCCTAGAGGTCCAAATGGAGGTCGGAGATATCGCAGCAAAACTCCTCTCGTTTGGCTGGTCAGTTAGAGAGATAGATGGTCATTCGATGTCCGAAATTGTAGATGCTTTGGAATGGGCTGCTGGAATTGATGACGGACCCTGTGCTATTGTTGCGCACACAGTGAAGGGGAAGGGCGTATCATTCATGGAGAATAACCCCTCTTTCCATGGCAAGGC
>Ga0209432_1000098_pt1:5000-11863 | contig 11863 bp, 6 predicted proteins | sample METZYME_3_800m_FD_187551 | JGI IMG/M metagenome (GOLD analysis project Ga0209432, IMG submission 187551) | Marine microbial communities from oxygen minimum zone in mesopelagic equatorial Pacific - METZYME_3_800m (SPAdes) (version 2) | ecosystem: Environmental > Aquatic > Marine >... | reverse complement strand
GATCTGATATGGACCATTTTCAACTGGGAGTACCGCAGGTGCAGTCATGTGAATTGCAGGCTCCAGTGTAAGCACGCCGTCGTCAGATCCCCCCCATAGAATCAGGACATCTTCAGGTTGAGGAGTCCTGTCAGATTGTCGTGGACTTGGGCCCTCATTGGTGCGAAACGCGAGGGATTTTTCAAAATGGTAATCACTGATCCACTCAGGGCTACAGTACGACATGAGGTCTTTGATTACCCCAGGGTTCTTGAGTTCGCCTAGGCCAGAAGCACCGCGTGGATCATACCCCCATTTTCCGATAAACCCGCCCGAATACGGATAGTTTTGATCTGGCCCTGACGGTCCTCCACAGGGAGCGTGGCGCAGACTCATGTTGTGACCCAACTCATGGGCTAGAGTGAATTCTGATGGTCGCCCAACGCTTGTCGGTCTACCGATGTAGCCCAGGCCACCCCACGCCGATCCTTGTGGCAGGGTGACGGCCCCGTAGTAGTAGTGACCCGGTCCATCTGGATCTGTTCTTCGTAAGAGGTCGATCTCTCTGAGAAAACTGCTCCATCCTGACTTCTCAGTGAGATTCGCATCAGTCGTGTAGGTGTCTCTGACATCGACTTCGAAGTCAGCGATTGGGAATATCAGTCGGGTGTACTGCACCTGATCCGCATACGTAGACAGGTTGCCAGTCCAATTAAAGATTTGCCCAGAACAAGCCGGGAAGGGGGATCCGCACGCCAACACCGGAACGACGCGGAGGTAGAACGGTTCTACCTCGCGGGGATTGAGCGCCATACGACCTGATTCGGGTACGCGCACAGAGCTTCCAGGAGCGAGCGGTACAACTTCCTCAGGATCCAATTCGATCACCAATTCAACGCCCGGCTGTAATACAGCTGCTGGGACAAGCGTATTGTACGACTTTTCGAGTTGGCCCTGATCAGGGGATACCGGAAGAAAATACAGTGGAGATAGCATCCTGACCGAATAGACAACCTCATCTCCGGAATAAAACGACGCCCTAACCGTAGGTTCAAAGAAGCTCATTTGGTCGCCGGTCATAAAGACTCTGAGCAGTGCGTCTTTCCCGGCGATAAGCGGAACACTGCCTGTGAGAGCTTGAACACTTTGTATTAAGTGAACGAAGGGTGCAGAAAGCTGAACCTCAGTTGGATTCACTCGAACTCGGGTTTCAGCCTTCAATCCGGCTACTTCCCCGGCCACAGTCACTTCTCCGCCCTTGAGTCCCTCCATGGAACCATCACCTGATACTCTCAGAATCTGTGGATCGGAGATCGACCAACCTGGTAGAGCCCAGGTAGGCAGTGGCGTAAATGCCTGTTGATTCTGGTCGGTAACGACAGCTCTCAACGCCGCGGTATGCCCTTTTGTTAGGACTGTATCGATCGGGAGTACTGACAGAGCAGTTGGATTCCGATCAGGTTCTAGTGCTAGATCAGCACACCCCATTACGGTAACGAGCACTGTGGCAGCTAGCGGCATGGTGACTAGAATACGGATATCGGATACTCCGGCTGAGTGGCTCATTTTCTGCGTACACGATTCATAGATGGTGAAACATTGCAACAGCTTTGTCAGGAGGGTCAAGCGGAGCATTTTTTCTGCGGCCTTTTGATTACTCGTTGAGAAGGCTCACTCACCAGGGTTAGGTTAGCCATTGTGGCACCTGCGCCTGTAGCTCAGCTGGATAGAGCATCGGCCTTCTAAGCCGAGGGTCCCAGGTTCGAGTCCTGGCAGGCGCGTCTCTAAAGTCCGGAAGAAAATGGCGTAAACAAAATGGCTACTCACTTTTAAGAACTCTTTGTTTGCAGGGGTTTCAGGCGTGGGACATCGGCCTTCTAAGTCGGTAGTCCACTAGCGCTATTCTGAGCGACTTAGCAGGTTGGTCATCGGTGTCCCGCTTTGGCTTAAGCATAAATCTTTAATCATGCGCAAATACTTACTCGTCAGTCTGATGCTGTTAGTGGGGTGTGACTCTCCGACGGTTCCAAATGGTGTGACGTCACTTACGGTCAATCCGTCGCCCGTAAGTTTCGATGCGCTGGATGACACTATTCAAGCAGCTGTCAGCATCGGCGGAGCGAGTGACGCGGTGGTAAAGTGGTCTGTCTCAGATTTGTCTGTTGTGAAGGTTTTGTGCTGGTCCGGTCAAACTTGTCAGCTCATCTCTGTAGCGAATGGTACGTCTACGCTCACAGTAACCTCAGGCTCTGTTACTACCTCAGCACCTATCGAGGTTTCCCAACTTGCTGCGAGCTTCGAGTTGTCCGATACAGCTCTAAGCTTTTCGGCGTTAGGTGACGAAACTCAGCTCACGATCGCACCGAAGGATAAGATGGGTCACGAGATGAGTGGTGCCGAGGTCGTTTGGGCCACATCTGACGAATCCATAGTGGCTGTTTCTGATTCTGGGTTAGTCACTGCAACCGGAATCGGTGACGCGACAATTACCGTAACTTCAGGTTCCCTGGAAGCCACTGCCTCGGTCATGGTCAAGCTCTGGACATCGGTTTCAGTCGGGCAGTCGCACAGCTGCGCAATTACGACTTCAGCTGAAGCATATTGCTGGGGCTCCAACCAATACGATCAGTTGGGACTCGGTGAGAGCATGACTGATACTGCAGAGGTTGACGTTCCAAGTCTTGTGAGTGGCGGACACTCTTGGGAGTCGATCTCATCTGGAGATCAGCACACTTGTGGGGTGACCACAGCCGGGGACTCTTACTGCTGGGGAAATGCGGGGTACAGCCGCATGGGTGACGGTACAAGTGGTTCGACCCGCCCAACTCCAGCTCTCGTCATCGGTGGGCATTCCTGGGCCTCGCTGTCAGGAGGCAGACGTCACACGTGTGGGATCACGAGGTACACCGAAGCAGGCTGTTGGGGTGATAACTATTACAGGCAGCTGGGTGACAGCACTCGCTCGACTCGCTCGAGTCCTAGGTTGGTTTCAGGTGGCAATGCCTGGCAATCGATCTCGGCGGGATACGATCACAGTTGTGGGGTTACCATGTCTAGCCAGGCGTATTGCTGGGGGAATGGACAAGCGAGCAAGCTGGGTTATGGGGATAACGAAAGCCGTATAGCTCCGACTCTTGTGCGTAATGGCTATGTGTGGCAATCGATCTCAACGGGCCGCTATCACACATGCGGAATAGTGGCCAACAATGAGGCGTACTGCTGGGGATACAACGGGAATGGGAGGCTCGGTGACGGGACATATAACTCAACAGTAGCTGAGCCTAGAGCGAAAGTGGTAGACATCATGGAGGGATGGGCCTCGATCTCGGCAGCTTATTCCCATACCTGTGCCGTAACTGTGATCGGTGAGGGTTACTGCTGGGGATCCGGTGGTTCAGGGCGTTTAGGTAATGGGACGTCAGGAACGCGTCGGCGTCCGACATTGATCAATGGTTTGCACGAGTGGGAAACGATCTCCTCGAGATGGTACCACAACTGCGGAATCACAACAGACGGTGCGATCTACTGCTGGGGTTCTGGTGGTTCGGGCCAGTTAGGTGATGGACAAGGGTCGACTAATTATCTCCCCGTCAGGGTTCTTGCGGCATGGTAACCGGGCATCGATTAGTGCTGCCGAGAATCGCCTCTGAAGGCTGGAAGTCCATAAGGTCAAAGTTGGGGCTGCACCGTAGTGCCACAGCACGAATTCTCAGCTGTGGTGTGCTCTTGGCTCTTGCTGCTTGCAATGCGGAGCAGGCGACAGCTCCCACGATACCAACATCGATTACGATTGATCCTCCTAGCCTCAGCTTGACGGCGTTGAATCAAGAGGGCCGACTCACTGCAACTGTCAGGGATGAGAATGGCGGCTTGAAGGAAGAAGCTCCGGTAACATGGACGACCTCAGATCGGAATATAGTCGCGGTATTTGCGGCTCTCGGCTTGGTAACCTCGCGTGGCGAAGGGACGGCTACGATCACTGCTACCTCGTGTTCTGGTAACTGTTCTGCGACTGCGACTGTCACTGTTAATCAAGAAGCCGCTTCGGTCGCGCTATCCGATAGCACTCTGATTTTTTCCGAAGCCGGTGTGACCGTTCAATTAACGGCCAAATCTGTAGACGTAGAGGGTTACCCGGTCGTCGGTGACACCGTGACTTGGTTGAGTTCGGATGTGGGCGTCGCGACTGTATCTTCCACGGGCTTAGTTACCTCTGTCGCACCCGGAACTGCGGATATCACAGCCAGTTCTGGATCTGCTAGCGCAGTTGCGTCAGTAACGGTTACCCAATGGTCATCAATTTCTGCCGGAGTCTTCCACACCTGCTCGAAGCTTGGAGAGGGGGCGTACTGCTGGGGTGAAAATCTCTCCGGTCAACTGGGTGATGCCGCGACATCCAGCTACCGGTCGGTAGCAACCCATGTAGTTGGTCCACCCAATACCTGGCAGTCGGTCTCCGCCCGATATGATCACAGCTGCGGTTTTGCCCCTTCAGGTGAAGGTTACTGCTGGGGTGAAAACAGCCGGGGACAGATCGGGAACGGTGACACGACGGATGTCTCGGTGCCGACTGCAATGACCGGTGCTGGGTCTTGGGGTTCGATCTCTGCGGGCTGGTATCACAGCTGTGGTGTGGCCCCTTCAGGTGAAGGTTACTGCTGGGGTGAAAATCCTCAGGGACAGTTAGGCAATGGTGATAGCATAGACGTATGGACCCCGACACCCGTGGGTGGTAGCCATACGTGGGCATCGATCTCCGCGGGAGGAAACTTCAGCTGTGGCGTGACCACATCCGGGGAGGGGTACTGCTGGGGGTATAACTATTGGCGTCAGTTGGGTGATGGCACGCGCACAAACCGTTCAGTTCCGACCGCTGTGAGTGGCGGGCATACCTGGGCATCAATATCCACCGGAAGATATCACTCCTGCGGAGTCACTACGTCCGGAGATGGCCATTGCTGGGGATATGGGAACTACGGTCGACTAGGGAACGGCAGTACGGCCCATCGTTCGGTTCCAACCTTAGTGAGTGGTGCCCATACATGGGCATCGATTGCTGCAGGAAACCGATACCACACGTGCGGAGTGACTACGTCCGGAGAGGGCTATTGCTGGGGACGAAATAGGTACGGTCAGGTCGGTGATGGTGCGACGAGTAACCGTTTGATCCCGACGCTGATTTCTGGAGAACACGTTTGGGAGTCAATATCCACAGGGGGGTACCACGCTTGTGGATTGACCGTGGGTGGTGGGGCCTATTGCTGGGGCCGGGATAACTATGGGCAGCTGGGCAATGGCCTAGCCTTGGACAGTCGGGTGCCGATCAAGATCTTTATGCCCAGTTAGCTCAATACACAGACCGACTATCCCGCAGGTAGGCACGGGATGTTTTACTCGTACTAACCCCGTCAGAATAGCCTTGTGCTACTGGCGAGCTCCGCACGCTGAGGCCTGGAAGCAGAGGGTATCACCACCAGCCGGGATATGACCTGTCTTATCCAGAATCCCGTCTAATCTGACATTCGCGATCGATGGTCCGTTGGCAGTCATTGTAACTAGAGTGACATGATCGAATGACATCTCACTGCTCGAGGATTGGGAGCCTCCTGTAGTACCGAGCATGATGTAGTCTCGGCTGTTTCTTATGGTGTGCGAATACGTGTGGAGGTGTCCGTTGAATAGGGTGTAAGGACGATTCGATAGGGCAGCTTCGATTGCTGCAAAGTCGGGCTCATCCTCATTCTGCCAGACGGGCTTGTGCATGAAGAGCAATGTCCATCGAACATCAGGATAGTCGTCGAGCACGTCGACAAAATAACGGGCCTGCTCAGGTCCAATCTCGCCGGTCATGCGCTCGGGCATCTGGTAGTACTCCATCTCCTGAGCCCTCTCAGGATCTTCGGCTCCAACGCTGAGAGCTGTAGCGCGAGCTTGGTATATTTCGCGCATACGCTCGGGCGTGTAATCCTCTGAATCCAGCGCCAAGAAAAGCACGTCCTTGTATATGAAGTGATAGTAACGGGTGCCATACCTTGTCTTCCACACCTGTCTCATGACTTCGTTCGTCAGGTCGTGGTTCCCGCCGACGCGGAATACGGGAGCTACAACCTGGGCAGCCCGCTCATCGAAAGAATCCCACTCTTTCACGAGTTGTGTCTCATCTTCAGTTCCACCCTCGATGAGGTCACCCACACTCAGGATGAGCTCGGGACGCAAGAGAGACAGTTGCTCCACCGCAACCTCAAATACCCGTTGCCGTTCTCCTCCGTTCAGGTCAGAAAATATAGCGAATGTGAACTTGTCCCCAGCATCGTCGAAGCTGTCGTGGGACCAAGGCGTAGCGTCGGTGGCTGAATCATGCAGGAAAGTGTTTGTGTTTGGTTCCGAGCAGGCCAGGAAACAAGTTAGAAGCACGAGTAGTGATCTTTGTAATGTGACCATTTTGGGTATTTTCTGGTGAGAAGGTTGTCGGGGTCTGGAGCGGATCCCTAGTTAAGTGTTTTGCGTGGATGATGAGGTTTGGATCATCTGATTCAGTTCATCTTGCGCGCGTCAAAAAGCCTCTTCCAAATTAGGTTTACGCTCAATCTAGGATTGCTTAGCTTGCTCGCGCTTGCAAGCGGGTAATTCTTGAGATGAGCTTCGCTTGAGTAGTGCTCAAGTACTGTTGCAGTGATGATCGATGGTGGGCGTAGCTCAGTCGGTTAGAGCGCCGGGTTGTGGTCCCGGAGGTCGCCGGTTCAAATCCGGTCGTCCACCCTTTTTAATAGTTGAGGAAAGTAGGCTGTAATATTGGGTGGTCAAAGACTGTTGACCCCTCTAGGAGGCAGGATTATCATTCCGTTCTCGCAGCAGGCGGCTGCTGGACTGCCGTCGCTGCGTTT
>Ga0209432_1000098_pt1:0-2500 | contig 11863 bp, 6 predicted proteins | sample METZYME_3_800m_FD_187551 | JGI IMG/M metagenome (GOLD analysis project Ga0209432, IMG submission 187551) | Marine microbial communities from oxygen minimum zone in mesopelagic equatorial Pacific - METZYME_3_800m (SPAdes) (version 2) | ecosystem: Environmental > Aquatic > Marine > Oceanic... | reverse complement strand
CCATCCCCCAAGGCTAAATACGAACTCGTGACCGATAGTGAATAGTACCGTGAGGGAAAGGTGAAAAGAACGCCTGACGGCGAGTGAAATAGAACCTGAAACCGTGTGCATACAAGCGGTAGGAGCCTGGCATCTGCTACGGCAGATGAGCGGGTGACTGCGTGCCTTTTGCATTATGATCCGGCGAGTTACTCCTCACGTGCGAGGTTAAGGCCTTAAGGGCCGGAGCCGAAGCGAAAGCGAGTCTGAAATGGGCGCTGAGTACGTGGGGGTAGACCCGAAACCGAAGCGATCTATCCATGGCCAGGTTGAAGCCGGGGTAATACCTGGTGGAGGACCGAACCGTTGTGGGTTGAAAACTGCTCGGATGAGCTGTGGATAGGGGTGAAAGGCCAATCAAGCTCGGAGATAGCTGGTTCTCCCCGAAATATATTTAGGTATAGCCTCAGGAATTTTGTCCGGGAGGTAGAGCACTGAATGGGTTAGGGGCCCTACCCGGTTACCGACCCCAATCAAACTCCGAATGCCCGAGACATGGACCCTGGGAGTCAGTGGGCGAGCGATAATGTCCGTCCGCGAGAGGGAAACAACCCAGACCGTCAGCTAAGGCCCCTAAGTGTGTGCTAAGTGAGAAAGGATGTGGATTTGCAGAGACAACTAGGAGGTTGGCTTAGAAGCAGCCATTCCTTTGAAGAGTGCGTAACAGCTCACTAGTCAAGTGGATCCGCGCCGATAATGGTCGGGACTCAAGCACACCGCCGAAGCTACGGATGCGACCCCGCGTTCGCGTGGGGAAACATGGTAGGGGAGCATTCCCTGGGCGCTGAAGCGGACCCGTAAGGGCTTCCGTGGAGCGCAGGGAAGAGAGCATGCCGGAATGAGTACGCGATAAACAGAGTGAGAATCTCTGTCACCGAAAGCCTAAGGGTTCCGGAGCCAGGCTTATCCGCTCCGGGTTAGTCGGTCCCTAAGCTCAGGCCGAAGGGCGTAGGCGATGGGAAACAGGTCAACATTCCTGTACCGTAATGTGCGCGTTTGACCCTAAGGGGGGACGCGGAAGTGACAGGACCGTCGGGTGGCGGAATATCCGATGTAAGGTGGTAGGCGATGGGGGGTAGGCAAATCCGCCTCCTTAGCCGAGCGCCGATGCCGAAGGGGAACTCGTTCCCCGCAAAGGGTCCGTAATCATGCCGCCAAGAAAAGCCTCGTAGGGGAGTTCACATTGCGACCGTACCTCAAACGGACACACGTAGGCGAGGCGAGAAGCCTAAGGTGCTCGAGTGAATTGTGGAGAAGGAACTCGGCAAAATGTCCCCGTAACTTCGGGAGAAGGGGAGCCCGTGTTAGGTGAACCCGCTGCATGGGGGAGCCGAAGCGGGCCGCAGAGAATCGGCCCAGGCGACTGTTTAGCAAAAACACAGGTGTCTGCAAAGTCGCTGAGACGACGTATAGGCACTGACGCCTGCCCGGTGCCGGAAGGTTAAAGGGAAGGGTTAGGATTCGTCCGAAGCTCCGAACTGAAGCCCCGGTAAACGGCGGCCGTAACTATAACGGTCCTAAGGTAGCGAAATTCCTTGTCGGGTAAGTTCCGACCTGCACGAATGGCGTAACGATCTGGGCGCTGTCTCCTCCACAAGCTCGGCGAAATTGGAGTCTCGGTGAGGATACCGAGTACCCGCGACAGGACAAAAAGACCCCGTGCACCTTTACTACAACCTGCTATTGGGTCTTGGCACTGCATGTGTAGAATAGGTGGGAGGCTTTGAACCAGGGCCGCTAGGTTCTGGGGAGCCAATCGTGAAATACCACCCTTGTGATGTTGAGGCTCTAACCCAGGGGAGTGAATCCTCCTCGGGGACCGTGGCAGGCGGGTAGTTTGACTGGGGCGGTCGCCTCCCAAAGAGTAACGGAGGCGCGCAAAGGTTCCCTCAGTGCGGTCGGTAATCGCACGAAGAGCGTAAAGGCATAAGGGAGCTTGACTGCGAGATCGACGGATCGAGCAGGTACGAAAGTAGGCCTTAGTGATCCGGCGGTTCCGAATGGAAGGGCCGTCGCTCAACGGATAAAAGGTACGCCGGGGATAACAGGCTTATCGCCCCCGAGAGTTCACATCGACGGGGCGGTTTGGCACCTCGATGTCGGCTTATCACATCCTGGGGCTGGAGAAGGTCCCAAGGGTCGGGCTGTTCGCCCGTTAAAGTGGTACATGAGCTGGGTTTAGAACGTCGTGAGACAGTTCGGTCTGTATCCGTCGTGGGCGTTGGAGTGTTGAGGAGAGCTGTCCCTAGTACGAGAGGACCGGGACGGACTGACCCCTCGTGTACCGGTTGTTCCGCCAGGGGCATTGCCGGGTAGCGACGTCGGGAAAGGATAACCGCTGAAAGCATCTAAGTGGGAAGCCCCCTCCGAGATGAGCACTCCCAGAACGTAAGTTCTCAGAAGGGCCGTGCGAGACTAGCACGTTGATAGGCGGTAGGTGGAAGCGTGGCAACACGTGTAG
>Ga0209432_1000094_pt1 | contig 11967 bp, 6 predicted proteins | sample METZYME_3_800m_FD_187551 | JGI IMG/M metagenome (GOLD analysis project Ga0209432, IMG submission 187551) | Marine microbial communities from oxygen minimum zone in mesopelagic equatorial Pacific - METZYME_3_800m (SPAdes) (version 2) | ecosystem: Environmental > Aquatic > Marine > Oceanic | place... | reverse complement strand
GATTCCGCGCATCGGCCAGCAGATCGATATGTGTCCAAGCACTTCCGGCTTCAAGAGCTGGCGCGCCATGGCTTATTCGCCCCAAACTAAAGCACTTTATATACCAATCACCCTGAATTGCGAACTTGCCACCTTTGGCCCCACGGAGCAAGTATTAGGAGGTGGCGGCACCGGTCCGGTGCGGCGCACCAACTACCCCCATCCGGATTCTGGCGGAAATCTGGGTGAGTTACTGGTATTGGATGTTCCCAGCGCTGAGGTCAAGTGGCGTTATCGGCAACGGGCACCGATTAACACTGCTGCCTTAACCACCGCCGGTAACCTGGTATTTGTCGGAGACTGGAATCGCTACATGTATGCCTTCGATGCCGAGACGGGTGAAAAACTCTGGCAAACCAGGGTGACTACTTCAGCCCAGGGTTTCCCCATTTCTTATATGGTAGATGACAGGCAATATGTTGCTCTGCCGGTCGGTGTTGGCGGTGCTAGTTGGTCAGGGATGCTGCCCAGAGAACTGACTCCGGAATTAAGCCGTCCCAGAAACGGTAATTCCATTTATGTATTTGCACTGCCAGAATGATAGAAATTAACGTGAATAAAACTGCTCGATTGTGCCTCTTGTTAAAATTGTTTCTCCTGCAATCAATAGGGTACGCGCAATCTACCAGCTCCATCGGGGACGGCATTTACACCGTTGCCCAAGCAGAACGGGGCGCTGAACAATACGCTGCTCGTTGTGCTTCCTGCCACTCTGCCGATCTGCGTGGTAACAGCAATTCTCCGAGCCTTCGCGGGATGGCCTTCATGTTTATCTGGGAAGGAAAGTCGGTCGGGGAGTTATACACCAAGATGAGCGCGGAAATGCCTACTGATCAGCCGGGTGGTCTGCTCTCTAACAATTATGCAGATATCCTTGCCTTCATTCTGCGAACTAACGAATTTCCGAGCGGAAACCAGGAGCTGTCTCCTAACGAAATAGACCTCAATCAAATCATCATTTCTTCGAATTAACTTTTGAATTTTTTTACTTAAGTACGTCGGGCCAGTTCTCTCCAGACACGTTAAACGAACTCAGTTGATCTCCAAAAGAATTAGTTCCTCCGGCACAATCAGTACTTCTTTTGCCTGTGCCTTTTTTACCATTTATTTGGCAGCTTATTCGGTTCACCGCAACTATTGATACTTTAGTCTCAACGAGTTAGTCTGCGTCGAACGAGCGAGTGTGCGATATAGGGGAATAAGCATAGCTGATTAGATTTAATTGTTTGGTTTGCGCCTTAGAGCTGTAAAACCAAGACTCAATTTACCCCTGCTTCACTCAACAAAAGCTCCTGTTGCATAGTTCTGCAACCAGAAAAAAAATAAGAAGACCTATTTAATAAACACTGTAGGAGAAGAACCGCAATGAACAAAAGAACTGGCGCATTTAAACGCCGAATCAGCTACACAGCGATAATATGTGCTATCTACGCACCCTCACTAGTAATTGCTCAAGAAGATGAAGAAGACGGGCCTGGGCGCGCGATCGAAGAAGTAATTGTAACCGCTGAGCGAAGGGAGGCCTCGGTACAAGATACTTCTATTTCTATTACAGCCCTGACTGCAGAAAATTTGGAAGATTTTGGTATTAGAAATCAGGAAGACTTGCAGAACTTCATCCCGGCAACGACCATCCAGCCTTACGATGCAACCGTTAGGGGCGTAGGTCGTAACTTTCGTGCCTTGGGCGGAGATCCGGGTATTTCTACCTACATGAACGGCATCTACTCTGAAGACCTGCTTACCGCGACCGCTGCCACTTTCTGGGACGTTGAGCGAGTAGAAATATTACGTGGGCCTCAGGGAACGTTATACGGCCGAAATGCCGTTGGTGGCGCTATAAATATCCTTTACAACGAACCCACCCAGGAATTTGATTATTCCTTAAAATCTATCGTCGGAAATTTCGGCACCGATGAATGGTATGGCATGATGAATATACCTGTGAATGATCAATTTTCAACCAGGGTTAACTTTAGTGTTCGAAATCGTGATGGCGTTGTCGAAGAATTAGGCTCCGGAGCCGACCTTGACGGTCTCGGCACAGAAAATGCCGCTATACAGTTTAAATGGACCCCATCGGATAACCTGGAATTTAACCTTCGGCAAAATTGGATGGTGATTGATCGTCCCTTTGGTGGTGCCAATGGAGGTGGTTTGGTAGTGCTCAACGAAGACGGACAACCAAGCCGCAACACAACTTCACTGGTTCCAGGCATGCGCTTTATTGATACCAGCAATACCGCACAGGCGAATTACGACAGCAACACCTGGTACGACCAGAGCCAACCCATCCATAACTATAAAGATCCTGTGACCGGTGCAATGCGACAAGCACAGCGGGTAAGGCCAGGTATCGATTTCGGTGATTTCAACGGCGCACAGAACGCAGCCGCTTCCATTGATGGGTTCAATTCCACCTCTGCTGCAAGCGCACAAAGATATAACGACTGCGTTTTCGGGGGTGACATAGATGGAGGCGACCTATGTGCGGCAACCAACGGGATGAATAATGAAACTTTTGAGCAGGAAGGCACCCAGTTCAATGCAACGTGGACCATTAACGATAGGCTCGAAGTCAAATATCTGGCCGGGCTTAACACCTTAAGTTACCAGCGTGAGACGGATGACGATAACACAGCCAGTATGGTTCATGACCGGCAGTTTTGGGTGAACCATGAGGCAAGATATGTATCTCATGAGTTACAGGCGTTTTATGACGTTAACGATTCGCTTTCCTTCACTTCAGGGATATTCTCCTACGATGCAAAAATTGACCAGCGTGGTGACTTCTACTCAACGCTGAATGAAGCTCGTATGGCCAACCCTTACGTTGACAACACCGCTTTATCTGCGGGTGCGGCCGGCGCAATCGGTGCTCCCTTTTTAGCCGGGATAAATGCATCGACACTGGCCTTCTCCGGACGCCCAATGGTGGAACTGTTTACTGCCAGGGACTCTTGTATGACCTATGACCCGGCTCCGGCTCCAGCCTGTGCACGAAACTTTGGAGTCGATAATCCCGGTGCTCTTGTTTTGCAGACTTCAGCCTGGTATGGCGACGATGGCACGAATCGTGGCCTGGACATAATACATGGTCCACAGACAGTTGGCTCCGATCTGCTATACACCACCCAATCCAAACGCCAGGCATATGCTGCATACACTCAGGGGGTATGGAATATTAATGAGACCTTCGACCTGACCTTTGGTTTACGTTACGCGGTCGATAAACTAGAAGCTCAAGAAAATGTGTGGCGTTATGGAGAAACCGGTGCAGCGCCAGGAGCCTTTCTTGCTCTCTATGGAGGCCTTGCCAATGTAAATCGCGTTAATGGTGGCTTGGTGGACGATGGTAACGGCAATCTAATCATACCAACCGAAAAAGTGACTAACGGAGGCATCCCATTCGCCCTTAGCGTTTACCGGCCCTTTGAACGAGAAGACTCAGAATATACCGGACGTTTGAATCTAGACTGGAACATAACCGATGATGCCATGATGTACTTTTCGGCTACTCAAGGTTATCGCGCTGGCGGTTTTAACCTGGTTTTCTTCAGCAATAGCCCTACCTATGACCCGGAAAAGTTGATGGCCTACGAAATTGGCTACAAAACCCAATGGCTGGATAACACGCTGCAGTTGAATGGGTCTTTTTACCTGTATGACTACGAAGATATTCATACGGTAGCAACCGAAGTGAGCAGCATAGGTGGTACAACTACCTCAGTAATGCCGGCACCTGGGGCAGAAATAAAAGGTGCCGAAGCGGAATTACTGTGGTTAGTGACTGATGACCTAACAGTTGGTGGCAGCTTCAGTTTCACGCCAAATGAGTACAGCAAAACCCTGCTAATATCCGACCCCTCTCGTCAAGACGTACCAGAATCATTGTTTCCAAATTTCGAATCATTGGTTGAAGATATCAACGGTAATCAGTTGTTACATGTACCAGAGGGTAAACTCACCGCTTATGGCATGTACACAGTGCCTCTAAGCGGCGGTTCTCAAGTAGAATTTGTCGGACTTTATAGCTGGACCGATGAAGTTTATTTCTCTCCGTTCGAGAGAGGGACAGAAAAAGCAGAAGCCTATGACCGGTTGGATTTTCGCGCTAACTGGACGTCTGCAGATTCCAGCTGGGCAGTCAGCGCATTTGTCAACAACGTATTTGACGATATCGCTAACCTGCAAATTCTTCGTCAAGGCGAAGCCGAGTTCTTCCGCCACACCTCTGGTACAACGGTACCAAGGCTGTTTGGATTGGAGGTGCAATACAGTTACTAGGTGATCCTTATTATGTGAAAGTTCTATATCCGCGCAGGGTATTTTAAGCCGGGCAACAATGGCAGAGAAAAGAAAAAGGCGACCGAAGGTCGCCTTTTTTTGTATCGATTACCACAATAAATTTTGGCCGTGGTGGCCTCATCAAAACGTGGCATTAGCGTTAAACGGACTTGCTGTGCCTCCTTTTATAGGGTTAATCTGGATCGAGGTCATGAATTCCCAGCGTTGCAAGCGCTTCGCCACTTCGGCTACATCTTGCAGATACCCGTTATCCACGATAGGCAACCCCAAGTTTACCTGGGTTAGCTGGTGGATAGGTCGATTTATACCTGCTACCCCGGAAGGCTGGACGTCGTTGACAGCATCACCTACCAGGATTGCTACGTCCCGTTCTCTCAACCAGGGAAGTACGGAAGCATGTAAACCCGCTCCTCCCTGTCCATAACGCCAGGGACCTTCCGTATCCCGCTTTTGCCAGCGACCAGTTCGCACGAAAAGCGCATCTCCACTCTCTATCTTAACCCCGGCAAATTCTTCCCAGGCTTCCAAATCCTCCACGAAGATCGGCGTACTCGGGTCAAGGTAATCGACACCGCGCATAAGTGGAATATCCACCAATACTCCGCGCGTGATATAGGATGTACCCATCTTGTCAACAGCCAGGTCATCACATCCACTGGCTGTGAGGTTTTGTGGATAACCGTTGAAAATGATGTACCTGCCATCGATCTCGGTACGATAATGACAGAGTGCATCAAGGTGGGACAGCATACCGTCATGTAACGAGAATTGAATCTCGTCCAGGGCAAAACTGGGTTCACCTGTGACCGGATCCAGTCGGCTCATCCAGTGGTCATAAGGACCAAAAGCCTGGCTGTCGATCGTTTTCTCCTCAATAACGAAATGCTGCAAGGTTACAGTTGTCCCTTCTTGCACCAATGTTGCTGCCTGTTTCGTTTTTTCCGGTGTAATGAGATTGAGCGTGCCGCGCTGATCATCGGGACCCCAGCGCCCCCAGTTGGACAGTTCATCTTCCCATTCCTTCAGTGTGTCCAGGGTAACCAGCACCGCAGAATCCTGTGTTGCAGGATGCACATAAAATTCCTGGGCACCAGTAATACTAAATAGCAATAGAGGAATTAAAGTGAAGGAAAGTTTCGTCGGGAATTTTTTCTTAGTTGGCATCTCTAAAACCTCCGTTTCAAACAGATAGTATACTTAAATCATAATCAGCTTGGTGTCAGGAGTCCAGAGCAACACGAGACCATATTATCAGCAGTAGAGATATGCATAAGGATCGCAAGGCGGGGTTAACATCAATTGCCCGGTAAATAAGGGCTGAAAGATCATCAGCAAAACCACGTTTCTGCACCAGGGATTTGAGGACGGCCCTGCGTAAAATGCGGGTACGCATATTCTCAGGATAGACTAGAATGTCCCGGTGATTTTTAGTGAGGTAGTCACACCACGCGTACTGCAACGATTCTCGATTTCCTCCAAGATACCAGCCGAAAGCCGACCCACGAATCGAGTTCTCTCGCGACATTGGTTGTTGGAACCCAGGCCACGCGCATCGAAACGCCAGCTGGTTCCATTCGGGCTGATCCATTCTGCGAATACGGATGTACTCGGGTCGCCCTGCAAATCCAGCACGTCATCAATGTCATAAATTTTCTCATTGCCATCGAACCGGTTACTCCAGCTACCACCCCAGTTCAAGCTCCATTGTGGAATGTCATGACGAAAACTAAGTGACCACCGTCCCCTGCCAAAATGCGCAAATCGCCGATCAATACCGGTAAAAGGATCTTCAATCTCCGAATCCTGCACATTCCAGCGAGAAGATACCAGCAGGTTGGGCATGTCGATCATCTGCATTCTCACGCTGGCATTGATATATAAGCCGTACATCTTGCCGTCACCAATATTGCCATTGGCGGAAGCCAGATCGTTTTCTGAAGGGGATACGTCAATTCTCTCAATTCGATCGCGGTGATCATGATAGAACAAATTGGCATCAACCACCCCAGCATCGTTGGGCAAGCGGTATTCGGCATTGAAGTCATACTTCCAAAACCATTCCTGGCGTAAATTAGCGTTGCCAGCAAAGGTATTGGAGTCTTCATCCTGGTCATCTGTGGCTGCCACAAAATCACTAAAGCGTAATTGACGGACTACCTTTTCCACAGAACCTCTTAATTGCAAGGAGGGTGTAATGTCGTATCGGAAATCCACTTTTGGTTTTATAAAATCAAAGTCGCGCTTGTTATTCACGTCTCCTTTTTGTTCGATTTCTGAATATTCGTAAAGCACATGAGATTCCAGCGACATGCGCGGATTAATAATCCAGTTATGAATCAGGAACGGCTCATAACGAGTCTCCTCCACCGTTGAATTAGCATTATTTACCGGCATGGGCACTAATCCTCCAAAAGCCGGTGACGGTATTCCATTAGCATTTAGCATGCCCAGGGCAAGATTCGAGTCCAGTGTAGTCACAGCCCGCTCAGCGCCAAATTCAATATCCTGCCCCGTAAATATGTCCATCGTATAAGAGCTACGAACAATTTCTTCTTCGGTGACGCTACCCGATTTCAGAAACAGGTTCTTGTCGGAACTGCCATCATTGAATATATCGAAACGTTCGCGAGTGGAGTCTCGGTTGTCCTGGTTTAAAACAAATAAAACCTTGAACCGGTCGCCATTATCAAAGAATGTCTCAAAATCACCACCGATTTCCCAGTTATCCCGCTCACCCGGAACATCTTCAAACTGGTTCAGTATTACGCTGGGCTGCTCTGTGAAATCAGTGGTTGATCGTTCCACTTCAGTCGGGTTGTCGTTCTGGGAATACAACGCATTGAAGCGCGCACTGGTTCGCTCGCTGAACTCATAACCGAGGTTCGCCGTATATTCATAGCTGGTTTGTCGTGTAGTACGCTCTTCTATGACTCTGTCGTTTGGCGATAAATTCCCGAGAACACTGTCTTCTTTACTCTCCTCATGACCATAGCGCGGTTCGACAACGGCACTGAGTACCAGATCCAGGCCTCCAATGCGATTGGTGTAAGACAGATTGGCTCCAGGTTGAGTATGTCCATCGTCCTGGTGGTCTGCATTAATCTGGTACTGAAGCGAGGAATCCGACACTTCTTCAAAGGTAACGATATTTACAACCTGACCGCTACCGCGTACGTCCAATTCTCCTGATGTCCCTCGAATAATCTGGATATAGTCCACCTGATCGGCCGTGATGCGATTCAGAATTCCACTGGTCTGGTTATTTTTACCTGCAGTTCGCTTTCCATTAATAAGGATCTCACTTGAACTGCTACCGCTGCCAAAACCGCGACCGCCACCACCACCACCACCACCGCGGAATCCCCCGCTGGAGCTGGAACCGCCACCGGTCGTCGAGCCAACCCCGGGGATACGATCGAGCATATCCTTGGCAGACACAGAGCCATACTCGGCAAAGTAACTGTTTGGATAGGTAACCGTCGCTTCGTCTTCTGAAATCTGGCCAAGGACCTGAAGGGGGAAACAGGTCAAAGCCAAAAAACACAGGGAAGAAAAGTAGTGCTTGAGGTACTTCAGCTTCATAATACAAATGACTGCTAGTTGATAGTGGGGTTATCGGCCGCTTGCCCGGTAATTAACCGTGGAATGTGACCATAAAGACAGAATTTTCTCCATACATTGTCAAACTTCGTAACAAGTTACGCTAGATTGCAATGGCTTGTTTATTTTCCAGAACCAAAAACTATTTGTCCCTACATCTACGGCACTTTACTATCTGCTCATCGGTTGTATACAAATTTTAGCCTGGAGCGGCAATATGTCTCGTCAAGTTCTCTTCTCCTTGTTCCTTATAGGCCTAATGACAGCTGAAGCATTTACCCAGACTGACGATAACCGGCCGCGGGCGCGGGAAATCGGATTGGTTGTTGGGATCTTTGAAACGGGTAGCTTAAATGCCATAACAGACGTTAATGGGGTTCGAGTTGGCCATTCGACGGTAATCCGTAGTGAAGATATACGTACAGGTGTCACCGCTATTATTCCTGCCCCCGGTAATCTCTACACCAACCCCATTCCTGCCTGGATTCATGTCGGTAATGGCTACGGTAAATTGATCGGCGAAACTCAGGTACGGGAATTCGGTGAAATCGAAACCCCGATACTGCTTACCTGCACACTGTGTGTCTGGAGTGCCGCTAATGCCTTAAAGGAATGGGTGTACCTGCAACCTGGCATGGGTGAACATACAGTCAATCCAATTGTCGGAGAGACCAACGATTCAAGAGTCAACAATATGTGGGCCGACCCCGTCCAACGTGAAGACGTATTTGAAGCCTTGGAAAAAGCTTCCAATGGTCCTGTGCAAGAAGGCAGTGTGGGAGCAGGTACCGGGACTCAGGCTTTCGGTTGGAAAGGCGGTATCGGCACCAGTTCAAGGGTGTTACCCGAAGGGTTAGGTGGATATACAGTGGGCGTGCTCGTGCAAACCAACTTTGGGGGTATCATGACAATCAATGGTGCACCGGTTGGGCGCGAATTAGGAACTTATTCCTATCGAGAGCAACTGCGTGAAAGCGGTGATGGTGATGGCGAAGACGGATCTATTATGATCGTAGTTGCCACCGACGCACCGCTGAATGCCCGCAGCCTCGACCGGCTGGGATTGCGAGCTATCATGGGGCTGAGCCGTACCGGCTCATTCGCGAGTAATGGTTCCGGTGATTATGTTATCGCCTTCTCGACCCACCCGGCCGTGCGCAAGCCCAGAACAAGTGACGAACCGGTTGTAACTGAAGTATTGGTTAATGACTCAATGTCCCCGCTGTTCGCGGCCACAGCGGAAGCCACTGAAGAAGCTATTTATAACGCTATCTTCAAAGCTACCACTGTTTCCAGTTCAAGAGGTGAATTACAGGCCATCCCGATGGATGCACTCATGCGGATTCTAGAACAGTACGGAGTACTCAATTGGGATATGAAGATTACCAATTAAATTAATCTCCGCACAAGGAAACAAGCGCGTAATTGTTTTACTAGCGCGGACAACAAAGCGAAACCATGTATTCTCTATAGTATTATCCGAATGAGTGCCACTTGACGATTTAGTCAGCGCTCATCTGACTGTAAACTCGTATATATTTAGACACAAAAAATCAAAGGACTATTGCGATGCATAACTCTTCTGCCCTACTAATTACCTCCATCCTATCGCTGTTTCTTTCCTCAGCTGTTGCTCAGACATCAGATAGCGCTGCTTGGACAGCAACAGTACAGAACGAATTCCGAGTGATCCCCAATATCACCTATCGACGCGCCAATGGTGTCGAGCTCAAGATTGATGTCTATCAGTCTCGCAGCAACGAAGGACCTGCACCCACTTTTATCTATTATCATGGCGGAGGCTGGGTCGGCGGCTCGAAGGAAGCCAACGTCCTGCGCTTATTGCCCTATCTGGAAGAAGGCTGGACTGCTGTTAACGTGCAGTATCGCCTTGGTGACGTGTCACTCGCTCCTGCTGCAGTGGAAGACAGCTTATGTGCACTACGCTGGGTCGTCAGAAATGCCGGACAATATGGATTCGATACCGATCGGCTAGTCGTGTCAGGCAATTCAGCCGGCGGACACTTAGCGTTAACTACTGGCATGATTCCCTCAGAAGCCGGCCTGGATCGGCAGTGCCTCGGAGATGAAACACCCAAGGTGGCGGCGGTCGTCAACTGGTACGGTATTACCGATGTAAATGATTTACTCCATGGTGTTAACCAAAAGAGCTATGCTGTACGCTGGCTTGGTGCTCAGCCTGACATGACAGAAATTGCTGAGCGCGTATCTCCCGTAAACTACGTCCGGTCAGATTTGCCCCCTATTATTAGTATCCACGGTGACGCCGACCCAACTGTACCCTACAACCATGCTATACAACTACATCGCTTGTTAGATCGCGCCGAAGTTACCAATGAACTGATTACTGTGCCGAATGGCCGGCACGGCGGCTTTCCCGCGAATGAAATGCGGCGTATTTATGGGTCAATATTCAGTTTTCTCAATAAGAATCTGCCCAACTAACCGATGACTCAGTACCGGGAAGCAACCATGACCAAATTAAAACCCTCGCTTTTATTTGCTGGCCTGTTGGTGGTTCTGACCTGCTGTACGGAAGAGAGCAACGAGCAGTCACAGTCCAATACTGATAGCCAATGGCACCACCACGGTGCTGACCATTCTTCCTCGAAATATGCGGCCCTGGATCAGATTAATGCGGATAACTTCGAACAACTGGAGATAGCCTGGCGTTGGGAGTCGGCAGACAAGCGCATTCCAGACTCGATGTTGTATCCCACTGGGGACTATCGTGCCACTCCGCTTTTAGTTAATAACGTCATGTATACCAACACAAACCATGGACAGGTAGTCGCCCTTGACCCAACCACAGGAGAAGAGTTATGGCTGTTCGATCCTGAAAGCTATAAGCTAGGCCCTCCGAATTTCTCGCCTGTGCAAACTCGTGGCATCGAATACTGGACCGACGGGGAGGTAGAACGCATTTTTCTGGCCACTCTTGGTAAGCAGTTGGTGTCTATAGATATTCACACCGGCCAACCTGATCCTGATTTTGGCAATAATGGCTTCATAGATCTTACTCAGAATCTGGGCCGCCTAGAGTTCGAGATGCGCAACATTACCCACGGTGCACCACCCATTGCTGTTGGCAATACCTTGATTGTAGGCTCGAAGATCTTCGACTACATCATGAGCAACCGCAGCCCTCCCGGTCATGTGCGCGCCTATGATACTCGCACCGGTGAATTCAAGTGGCGCTTCAATACAATTCCCCAACCTGGTGAAGACTATAATGAAACGTGGGAAGAGGACTCGTGGCAGACAGCGGGCAACACCAATGTCTGGACATACATGGCAGCGGACGATGAACTGGGCTTGGTTTATCTACCTACCTCCACACCTACTAACGATTATTGGGGTGGCAAACGGCTAGGTGAAAACGTATATGCTGAGAGCATCATATGTCTCGATGCGGAAACGGGCGAACGGGTCTGGCATTTCCAGACGGTACATCATGGGTTATGGGATTATGATATTGCGTCAGCTCCGAATCTCATTGATATTATTGTCGACGGAAGGCCTATCAAAGCCGTGGCCCAGGTTTCCAAGACCGGCTTCACCTATGTTTTCGACCGGGTGACCGGAGAGCCGGTATGGCCTATCGAAGAGCGATCTGTGCCGCCAAGCACGGTTCCTGGTGAGCGCGCTCATCCAACACAACCTATCCCAACGTGGCCTTTACCCTTCGAGAGAATTGGCGCGACAGAGGAAGATCTGGTGGACTTCACTCCAGAAATCAGGGAAGAGGCATTGGAGATCGCGAAAAACTTCGTGCTCGGCGATATCTTCACACCACCTATCGTGCAAGGCCACGATGGAAAAACTTCAACCTATGTCGTTCCCGGAGCCGGTGGTGGGGCTAATTTCCCGGGAGCTTCCATGGATCCTGAAACTCAGACCCTTTATATCCAGTCAGTCACCAGACCAATTGGCATGGCTTTGGTGGAACCCCCTGATGGAACTTCAGACTGGCCCTATGTGATTCAATATACCCGCACA
>Ga0209432_1000092_pt1 | contig 12007 bp, 9 predicted proteins | sample METZYME_3_800m_FD_187551 | JGI IMG/M metagenome (GOLD analysis project Ga0209432, IMG submission 187551) | Marine microbial communities from oxygen minimum zone in mesopelagic equatorial Pacific - METZYME_3_800m (SPAdes) (version 2) | ecosystem: Environmental > Aquatic > Marine > Oceanic | place... | reverse complement strand
AGTGGCGTGGGAAGCAATTCAAGAAATTCATCCCGATCAAGTCGATTCTCTGTTTTCTCCAAGTCTTCAGCTAGGTACATCCACATCTTTTCATTACAAAAACCAATAGCGGGATGAATATTAGTTAAAAAAGTGAGCTTATTTGCCTTAAATCCCGTTTCTTCTTCCAGCTCACGGTAAGCACAATCTACCGGATCTTCTCCATTATCTAACTTTCCAGCTGGGATTTCAATGAATTCCTCTCTCGGACCATATCGGAATTGTCTAATTAAACATAGATTCCCATCAGCTAAAATGGGAATAAGGCAAACAGCCCCTGGATGGTCAATCCATTCGCGAGTGCTGGTTTCACCATTGGGTAACTTAACTTGGTCAAAATACAGGTTGATCAATCGACCAGAAAAGATTTTCTCCGAAGAAATTTGCGTTTCTTTTAAATCAGACATAGATAAATATTTATTATTGGTATTTTTGCTGTAGGACTCTGGCTTTTTTTATCTGCTCCCAATCGCTTACAGGTTCAACCAAAGAAGGAGTCATGTTGATTACTTCTTGCAAAATCGCAATAGCTTTATTTTTTTGTTTTTCTTTATAAAGTGCCTGGGCTAAATACACTTTCTGGACAGGGGTCGCTTCGCCAGTTGTAAATGCTTTTTGCAGCCATTTTACCGCTTCTTCATTATCAGGCCATGATAAAATAAATGGTATATAGGGTGACTTGAAATGGACGGCGCCCAACATCAGATATCCGCCACCATCTTCGTATTCTGGATCTAATGCAATAATCTTCATGGCATGGTCTTTCATTTGTTCAGCTACGCCTTCTCGAGCAGCAGTCAAAATGCCATAAACCTCCGCCCAACTCCCTAAATTTGTTAAATACCAATAATGGAAACCGGGTTTCTGTGGATATCGATCTATATAGGTTAATGCTAGATTTATTGCTTTATCAAAAACGGCTTTTTGTTCATCTTTTATACTACTGACATATTTCCCTTTAAAGTAGTAGGATTTTAATAGTCCAATAGCAGCATCTATTTCCGCATCTGGTTCATCTAAAGCTAATTGATAGTATTTGATCGCTTCATTAATTGCTGCCGGCTGTGCCCGATCCTCAATGCTCCCTTTAGCCTTACGGTTATAAGCGATTAATCCTTTTTCTAAATTGGTTTGCGCATATAGACCACCAATCCACAGAATTGGGATTAACCAATTTAGGATCATTAAAAATATTCGATATATGTGATTTTTAATTCACGCTGGAAATAATCCACTTTCTCATCATCAAATAGAAGATTATTAAAATCCATCTCAATATGTAGATGCTCTACAAATGTCCACCGGATAGCTGCATTCAAGTAACCTCCGCGACTGATAGACATGGTCTTGGCTGTCATATCATTTTCATTAAGGGCTGCATTATATTCCATAAGCACGGAAAATTCTGGATTGAATTCTATATCCATTCCAAAGAAATAATTTATATCCTTATCACCATCATTCACTTCTGCAAAATTATAGTTTGTTCCGGCATGTATACCAAGATTACCTAATGGTGTTACCCAATTTTTGCTGGCGGCCATAAAAAATCCCATAGCCTTTACATCATACCGCATTAAGGAATCGGCAGAATTAAAACTTCCCATCCCTTGTGTATCCAATCCCATTGAGACCCCAGGCACAGATTCAGTCTCATCAATCAGACGATATTTTAAATGTGCTTCAGGTCGGGGATACCATATTAGGCTGTCATCTCCAATTAAATTGGCTGAACCAAATGAAAGACCAAACTGAAATCGGTCAGTAAGGCCAGCACGCAACGACGTGGTAAATCCTCCATCCTTTTGTATCCGCATCTGCATCGCATAACTGCCACGTACAAGTGTACCAGCAGAAGGTATTGTTACTAACGTAGTTGGGGGCGGGTAGGATTGTGCCCACCCAAATGCAAGAAATAAAAAGGCGGTGAAGGTATAATGTCTCAAAAACTTCATTCAATCCTCTAGTATGTGGTTATAGAGTAGACAATTTACCCACTGTGTTTATCGCAATGCAAGTTCAGGGGTAAATGCGTTCTCCGTACCTAGAAGTGATTGATTCCACTCGAAACTTGGGCATAGTTAATTCATCTTTTTCGCCTACAATTATAAATTTAACACGTTGTATACCCAATTCTACTAAATGGATCATTAAACTGTCACCATTGGTTAAAATCATTAAATCATAGTCAGTTTTGGGTATAAATATATCAAAAGGTACATTTAATTTTTTCTCCCGAATATCTTCTAATAAAATTGATATCTCATCGAGTCGATTGCCATATCTAGGTGGTGGTGTTTTATACAATTCGCTCGCAGGAGGTTGTGTCAAAGCTATATGGCTTAATTCTTGTCCATTGCGATCATACTCCCAAATTTCTTTGCGGTTCGCAAGCATATCTACTTCATAGGCGAACCTGCGGATAACTAGCTCATCAGGTAATGATGTCCAAACCTCACCGCTGAGTAACCCTAGATGATCGTATATAAAATTAATTTCTCCGTATTGTTCACCCCGAACATTGATGAACTGTATCGATTGTATTTGATCTGCCTTATTAAGAATGAATTTTGATTCTTGCCCTTCATAGTAGTTGTAGCTCTGCTCGATTGAGACCTTGCGGAATTCTTCTGACCAGGGTTCATCCATGCCGAATTGGATCAAACTGTCCGGCTTTTGATCAGAGTTTAAAAAATATCGCCGGACCAATTTATTATCGTTGCCATATTCTAAAAATTCTTGTTTAAGAGATTCTCCTTCTACATTGATCCACTCTTTTAAAACAGGGACTTTACGATCATTATAAAAAACCTGAATATGAGGCTGCCCAAAACGGTTGGTTGCCAAAAGACGAATATCAGCCATATAATCGTGATCGTTACCATAAAAACGCATAAAACTTACTTTTAGATTCTGCCCATAATTGAAAGCAACCGTTAGGATTAATATAGAAACAAATCTCAATCTACATTCCTTTATGAACAGACATTTCACCTAAATAGCTTTTGGACCAGGGTATAAAATCACCGGCAGAAATGGTGGATCGTATTTTTTCCATCAGTGTCATATAATAAGTCAGATTATGGATGGTAGCCAAGCGCATACCCAATACTTCTTTTATATTGAATAAATGACGCAGATAGGCGCAACTAAAATTTTGGCATGTATAACAATTACAATCGGGATCCAATGTTCCAAAGTCATCTTTATATCGATTATTCTCAATATTTATAATTCCTTTACTGGTAAACATTTGCCCATTTCGAGCATTTCTCGTTGGGAGTACACAATCAAACATATCCATACCACTGCTTACTGATTTGACTAAATCGGTTGGACGCCCAACTCCCATAAGGTATCTCGGTTGATCCTGAGGCAGTAATTCATTCATTTGACCCACCGTTTCAAACATAGATTCTTTTTCTTCTCCCACAGCTAAGCCGCCAATAGCCATACCACAATCGGCGTAAGGAATTAATGCTTCCGCACTTCTTTCCCGCATTTGTTTGTAAATACTGCCCTGAACGATTGGAAATAGTGTTTGCTCCCAATCATACAAAGGGGCCTGATTATTCAAATAATTATGGCATTGTTGTATCCATAGAGTTGTTCGTTCAACTGCCTTCTCAACACTTGCTCGATCGGATTCTGCCGCAGGGCATTCATCAAAAGCCATAATAATATCAGCTCCTAAGTTGCGCTGAATACCCATGGATAATTCAGGTGTAAAAAAGTGCCGACTGCCATCAAGATGGGATTGAAAGACTACCCCTTCATCAGAGATTTTATTTAATTGCGCCAGGGAAAAAACTTGGAATCCACCGCTATCAGTTAAAATAGATTTTTCCCAATTCATGAATGCATGAAGACTACCAGCCTTATTAATCAATTCATGGCCAGGTCGAAGGTATAAGTGATAAGTGTTCCCAAGAATAATCTGTGTATGCAAATGTAAAAGGACTTCAGGATCAATTGTTTTAACTGCTCCATGGGTTCCGATTGGCATAAAAACAGGTGTTTGAATTTCACTATGATGGGTTTTAATTACCCCGCAACGGGCTGAAGTGCCCTTTGCCCAATGGGATATTATAAATTGCATTAAAATAAAATCTGGAAAGCTTCAACTACACTGGAAATACCGGATACCTTTATTCCTTTTAGATGTTTACTTATGCGTTTCACATTGGTCGCCGGTGCGATCACTGTTTTAAAGCCCAAAGATTTCGCTTCATTGATGCGTATTTCTAGCCGGCTAACAGACCGTACTTCTCCACCAAGGCCAACTTCACCAATTAAAACAACTGAATTAGAAAGCATTTGATCACGGGCTGCGGAAGCAACAGCTGTAATCACTGCCAGATCAGCAGCAGGATCATTCACTTTAAGTCCACCAACTAAATTTACAAAAACATCATTCGTACCCATGTGAGTTCCTAATCGTTTTTCAAGAACTGCTATTAGCATGGCAAGACGTTTGAAATCAAAACCGTTCACATTCCGTTGCGGCGTACCAAAATTGGCATTGGAAACCAATGCCTGCACTTCAACTAAAATTGGTCGGCTACCCTCCAAAGAGGGGAAAATAGCGGAACCAGAAATATCATTCTGACGTTCTGCTAAAAAAAGTTCAGACGGGTTGTCCACTTGCACTAAACCATTATTTTCCATTTGAAAAATGCCCACTTCATTGGTAGTGCCAAAACGGTTTTTAACAGAACGAAGAATGCGGTGATCATGACGCTCATCTCCCTCCAGATATAAAACTGTATCCACCATATGCTCCAACATTTTAGGCCCGGCAATTATACCTTCTTTTGTCACATGCCCAATAATGATGATGGCAATATTAAGTTGTTTCGTCAATTGAAGAAGTTGTTGCCCGCATTCTCGTATCTGACTAGTGGAACCTGGCAAAGAACCTAATTCTGCACTAAAAATCGTTTGGATCGAATCCACCACAATCAATTCTGGCTTGATCAAAGAAATCTGGTCCAAGATCCCTTCAATTCTGTTTTCAGATGACAAATGTAATGTATCTGATTGCACTCCTAATCGTCGCGCCCGCAAACCAATCTGACTCTCACTCTCTTCTGCTGATACATATAAAGCAGGTTTTTTGAATGCGGGTAAAATCTGCAGAGCTAAAGTAGACTTCCCAATACCAGGCTTACCGCCCAATAATACTAGCGAGCCAGGTAGAATTCCTCCACCTAACACACGATCCATTTCTGAAATACCAGTAGGGACTCGTTCTACTTCGCCACCAATAAGTATATCTTCCAATTTTTGTGTTTCACGAGCCTGACCATTATCTGCTTTAGCACGGTTTTTAGGCACTTTATATTCACTGAGCGTACCCCATTCCTTGCAAGAAGGGCATTGGCCAAACCACTTGGGATGATCATTCCCGCAGGACGAGCATAGATATACAGTTTTAGATTTTATTTTGGACATATATGTGTGGGAAATTGAGTCAGGCTGAGTGCAGAATCAAGCTGAAAGGCAGTACACTTTACCAGTCATACCCTATGGAAAGATACCATTGGGGTTTGGAAAATCCACTATCGGTCCAGTCATAGGCCGCTTCAATACGGAAAAGCATAAGAACCGGTAATTTAATACCATAACCGATGGACTTGACCCAGGGAGAAAATTTATCTGGTAAATTATTACCGTATTTTGTTTGTAAATACGGAAAGTCTGTAAACTCCCGTGGATCATCCCAGGCTGCTCCAATATCCATAAAAATGTGACCACGGATATTTCCTAAAAGAATTTTCGGAAAGCCTAGCTGAAAATATTGGATAAAAGGGAATCGAAATTCAAAATTGGCCAAAAATACATTTGTCCCAAATCGCTCCGAGAAACGGGCTCCCCGCAAAGGATATGCAAATTCTGAAAAATAAATATCCTGAAGCAGCGTATTATTTTGACTATCTAGGATAACATTGCGCCAGCGGGACTCTCCTGTTTCATCGTCTCTAACACCATCCGTCGTCCCTGTACCTAAAAGCCAATTCTGCATTCCTCCTAAAAAATATTTCTGCGGATTCTTACCGGTACTTGTACCAAAATATATTCGTCCGGCAAATGAATAATCTCTCGTCACCATATGATATTTGCGCATATCAATTTTGATCTTTTGGTAGGAAATCCCCTTGTTACCCATAGCAGGACTAAATTCAATAGTTGTATTTTGACGAAAGCCATCTACCGGTCCGGTATAGCCAAAAACAGTGTTGTCGAATACATAACTCACAGTAGGATTTGCCGAGATGAAACCATCTTCTTGTACAATATTATTTTGATTTAGTAATGGATCAATTTCAAATAACTTATATTCCAAATTATGAATTATGACACCGGCATCGATGCGGTGAAAGCGATTAAAAGGTCGTGACACCATGGCGGCAAATCCAAAATGACGCATTCGAGCTGTTAATTCTGTGAGTGTATTAATTTCATTTATAGAGTATCCAGCAAAAAAGAAATCTGCTTGGTGGAATAAAGTGAAATAGTAATCCGTCCGTTTTTTTAGGTAGCCGTAATTCAAATAATAATCACTATTAGATAATGAAATCTGGGATTGCATAGCCGCAGATATTTGGTGATCACCCATCATATCGCTCCAATACATCACAATTAATCCCTGATGGCCAAATACATTATTGTACCCATATTGTCCTTGTGCCACATCTAAACTGAAAAGGGTTTTGTAAACCTGCGGAATATATTCTCCATTATCCTTTTTATAGGCTGAATCCGGTTTGGACTCCAATGGTTTATTATCTAAAGATTGATCGTTGTTATAATGCTCAAATTCCCAGGCAAAAATATATGTCGAAAAATCGGTTGTATTGGCGTCACTTCCTCTTCTTTTATGTTTTCTTAAGTCAACAAGTTCTTCTTTATCATTTTCTTCCTGGTTTAAAATAAAATTAGTAGGAGAAAGCTCAGTAGAGTCCAAACTGAGGGGGTTATTCATGCGATAAACATCCCAGCCCAGCCCGGAATAACCAGTAAATACCATTGTTGCATCATCTTGGGTTAAGCTTAACTGAAAAAGCCCAGTGAGTAAATTTGTGACTGCTTGGGATTCATTTGTATTGAAATCATGGCGAAAAAGATTCCATGTCCCCTGATAATCTGCAGTATAAAACAGTTTATTATCCGTATGGGCAAAAATCGGATAATTTTCATTATAATCGGTCTCGGTGATACGAGATACGTTCCCAGATAAAACATCAATGGTATAAATATCCTTTTGATCGTATTTATGATTAATCATGTCCTTGGCAGTAGTTTTACCGTTATTACTTAGTCCGCCACGGTCCGATACAAAAGCAATCATTTTACCATCTGGGCTCCAAGACGGTTCAGTATCAGAAAAAATATCATCGGTTATATTTATTTGTTTTTCATTATCAAGATTATAGATATAAATGTCACTGGCGCCACCTTCATTCCCAACAAAAGCTAACTGTTTTCCATCTGGACTCCAAGATGCGGTAAAAACACCATCCAATTCAAAAATTATTTTCTTCTGTTTACCTTTATCTACATCAATCAAATAAAGGGCATCATGTGCACCGGATTTGGCTGCAAGTGCAATTTTTTTGCTATCTGGAGACCAACTAATTCCGGGCTGGAGAAATTTCAATTCTTCAAAATTGATTGATCGGTTTCCTTTGATTAACCGCTTGATTTTTTTCCCTGTCACAACATCCAAAATATAGATATCCATATATCCTGACCGATCAGATAATACTGCAATTTTACTCCCGTCCGGAGAAATGGTGGGTGAAACATTATAAAAGTTCTTGGATTTTTTGTGATCAGTCAGCCGTTTAGCAATATCGTTGACTTCATCTCTTCCAGCCACATCGGGGTAATATTCCTTTTTAATGTATTTATGCCATTGTTCAGTTAATTCTTCAAAGTCCATACCAAGGGCTTCTTTAAATCCTGCTTCTGCTGTCCCTCTCAGTTTCATCGCTTGAAATACTTCGCCAATTTTTTCACGACCGTATTTGGCGGCAATAAACCGCCAAACTGATTGACCCCCTTTATAGGCTAAAAAGTATTCTAGTTCACGTATGGTTGGGATACGTTCGTTGATGGCTAAATCACGGATTGTCATATCCGCTTGTGTATCCCAATTTGAAGAAAGGTATTCTGCTAACCCTTCATTTGCCCACAATGGAATTTGGAGCCTTATTTGACCCGAAATCACATTTTGCATTCTACCACCATATACTAAATCGTTTATCATCGCGTGGACCAATTCATGGTGAATAACATGGCGAAATGCAGCATAATCCCCTTCAAAAGGAATGACAATTCGATTCTTGAATAATTCCGTTACACCACCAATCCCTTCCTGCATGTATTGTGCAATTACATTTGTCTGTTGAAATTCATTGTGGGAATGGTAAACAATAATGGGGACCCGTTTTTTCAAATTCCAGCGCAGGTGTTTTGCAATTTGTTCGTAGGCCTCGCCAGCAGCTGCCATTGTAAAATGCGCTAATTCAATTTCATTGCCGTAATAGTAAATATCAAATTGTGGTGATGAAATAAAATTCCAATCAAAATCCCTGTATTGTACTTTATTTTGACCAAAGATTTGTGCGCTGAGCATCGATGATGATGCAAAGATGATGAGGAAAATAATGCGTATCATATTATTATATATTCGAATTTAATTCGTTAGTTCCTGAATTTCGACGATATTCAACAAAAAATGTTAAAATTTAATTTATTTAATTTTTCCAGTTTCAAGATTGACTGTCCCCTCGATAAAACAGTATTTTAGCCTATATGGATTTGCCAGTCTATTTTATTTCCGACGTCCATTTAATGCTGGAAAGAACAGAATCTGAGGTAAAACGACAAGATATACTGTTCAAATTTTTACATCATGTAAAAAAATCTGGCGGCACGCTTGTAATAAATGGTGACCTTTTCGATTTCTATTTTGAATACAAAGATGTGATACCCAAAGTATTTTTTCCGTTTTACCACGAAATATTAAAATTACGTGAGGAAGGGATAAAAGTACATTTTATTCTTGGAAATCATGATTATTGGGTCCGTGATTTCATTACCGAAACTCTGTTTGATCATACTTATTTTTCGGATACAACTTTCGATCTTAATGGCAAAAAGTTTTACGTGACTCATGGAGATGGTTATTTATCGTGGGACAAAGGTTATCGACTATTAAAAGGGTTGCTTCATTCCCGTTTATTTATTTGGACCTACCGGATGCTTCATCCGCGACTGGGATATAGGATTGGTGAGTGGGTCTCTAAAAAGGGAAAACATTATCATCATTCCAAGGAATACAACAAAAAGATATTAGATGAAATGTCGATTCATGCACAAAAACGGTTGGAAAAAGGGTTTGATTATTTTATTACCGGCCATTACCACCAGGCAAAGGAATTAACACTTAATGGTGGTAAATTATTGATTCTTGGAGACTGGCTAAGCTTTTTTACTTATGCAATATTTGATGGACATGATCTGAAATTAAAATTTTGGGAACCTCATGAAACGCCATAATCTTACCATTATAATTCTTTCTTTATTCCTTTTTCTTGAGGGGTGTTCCATGTTAAAGAAATTCTGGCCTGGAAAGGATGAGAGTGATGATATTTCCTATGAGTTGATTGAAAAACTTAGAACAGATTTCAGTGAAGGAAAACTCCAAGCCATTGAAGAAATGATTGCGATTTATAACGACACCAATCAACCATTTGATGTACGGATATCTGCAGGAAAAGCACTAGCGGAAACCCAACATCCTACCGCTTTAAATGCGATTAGTGAAACGGTGGGTGAAGCGGCCGCTTTAGATGTGACTTTTATGGTAGCCTCAATCGAGTTATTAGCCGAATTCAAAGATGACCCTCGAGCTGCAGACGCCATGGTAAATGCCATGAATAAAGTAGAAGAAAAGACTAATTCGTTGCAAATGGCACTGGTACAGAATTTAAATAAGGTCCGCACTAAAGATCAGGTCCTTGCATTGCTAGACCTATACGAAATTAGCCGAAACAATTATAATCGCACGGAAAGACTGCTGACAGAAACACTGGGAGCATTGGGAACTGATGAAGTGGTCCCCATTCTTACACAAATTTCAAGGGATCCAAATGTTAATCTGGGTATTCGCAATCGCGCATTAGAGATTCTTGGGAAAAAAGACCCATCCCAGGTGGCTGGTGCCTTTGCAGAATTATTGGGGGACCCTCAGACTAATTTAGAAGTTCAGGATTTCGCCTTAAATACTATGAAAGGTGTAAAGGAAGAAAATCTAATCCTCGCACTACTGCAAACTTACCGTTCAGGTAAAGATCAATATTACAACTTACTGAATACGCTTTTGGAAGCACTGGGTGAATTCAAGGACCCCAGTATTCAAAAAGCAGTAAAAGAAATTGCCATGAATGATGCCTACCCTCAAGATATTCGTGTCAAGGCAATTGATAAACTCTCAGACTTAGGTGATGAGACTGTAATCCCATCCCTTATGCCAATTTTATCTGATCCTAATCAATTCAATCTGCATTCTGCCGTTATCCAAACTGTGAAAAATTTGGGGGTATATGAAACATACGAACAGGAAATCCACCGGAGGACGTTCGAAGCACATCAAAAAGCAGTTATCTTGAATGAATAAGATTCCAGTACTTATTTTGTTTTTCAGCGCCCTTTTCTCTCAAGATGCGGCGGATAGCACAGTTATTGCGGCGCCACTTGATACAACTACTGCAACAGATTCAAATTCAGTACAAATACCAGATACAATAGTTGACGAAAGCTTGGTCCCATTACCTGAAGTACGTGAAATGAGTGATAAATCAGATAAACTCCCTCTCGATGAACCTTTTTTTGAATTGAAATCCAGTATTGACATACTTCATCAACAAATGGATTCTCTTAAACGAGTCATTTCCGTTTACGAAAAAGGTAGGGGCCCCATACCAACAATCGATGAGGAATTACTCAACTTAATTAAAATTCCACAATTGCGACATCGTATTGAACTACAAAATGGGACTATTGTAAACGGTGAAATTATTGAAGAAGATGATTTAGGAATTATCGTTCAAACATCTATTGGACAGTTGGCTATCGAACGTGATCGCATCGTAAATATTACAGATGATTTACCTCCAAATGCCAAGGTTGAGCTAACGGGTGAACCTTTTGTAAACGCCTTTCCAGATCGGGAAGAAATAACCGGAAAAATTAAAAATATTGGTGCAAAACGGGCTGACTTTGTACGGGTGATTGCTAACCTTTGGTCCTCCACAACAATGCTCATTCAAAAAGATTCTGTTTTTGTTACTGGGAAAAAACAAAAATATTTTAGTGGTATTCGAGCAAATACCGCTATCGAACCCGGATCTGTAAGTGAATTTAAATTGGTAATTCCCCTATCTGAAGGAGACAAAGTTTCCTATCGAACCTATGAAGTCAGATGGGAATCATATAAATAATATTTAAAACAAGTGCGTCTGATAGATATCGTGAAGGCGCAGTAAACCGGCACAGGACTTCCCACCGCCGTTGACAACCGGTAATACAGATATTTGAGATTTCCGATCTTCCATTAAAGTTATAGCATCTTTTAGCAAAGCATCTTTAGAAATGTAAATTGGATTTGAAGTCATCACCTCAGCGACTTTTAATTGATCAATATCACCATTGTTTGCTAAACAGCGGCGCAGGTCACCTTCGGTGACAATACCTAAAAGCAGGCTATCACCATCCATTACCAACGCTCCCCCTTGCGGTTTCTCTGTCATTTCAATGACTACTTTTCTTACAGGGTCATCTATCATCACCGCTGCAACATTTTCAATTGGTTGCATAATATGGGCCACAGTTAACCGAAGGCGCCGCCCTAAATCACCAGCGGGATGAAGTTTGGCAAAATCTTCATGATTAAAACCGC
>Ga0209432_1000081_pt1 | contig 12514 bp, 14 predicted proteins | sample METZYME_3_800m_FD_187551 | JGI IMG/M metagenome (GOLD analysis project Ga0209432, IMG submission 187551) | Marine microbial communities from oxygen minimum zone in mesopelagic equatorial Pacific - METZYME_3_800m (SPAdes) (version 2) | ecosystem: Environmental > Aquatic > Marine > Oceanic... | reverse complement strand
GACCAGCCGCTTCTCATGGTGGTCGATGGCGTCCCGTTGCCGCCACTCCTCGACCTCCTCGTCGGAGCGATATTTCGCACCAAGCGTTTGAACTCCGTGATGGTTGTAGTAGCGGTAGGTCTTGCACTCCACGAAATACGGTCCTTCGCCCCGTCTGGCACGCCCTACCGCCTCGAGGGTCGCCTCGTAGACGGCCACGGCGTCCATCCCGTCGACGATTGACCCCGGCATGCCGTAAGCGGCTGCCCTTTCGACGATGTCGGTGATGGCCATCGTCTGCTCGCGTCGGGTGTACTCGCCGTATTCGTTGTTTTCGCAAACGAAAACCACCGGGAGTCGGAGGGCGGCCGCCATGTTGGCTGCCTCGTGGAAGGCACCGATGTTGGTGGACCCGTCGCCGAAGAAGACGACCGACACCCTTCCATCGCCGCGATAGGCGTTGGCGAAGCCCGCACCGACGGCGATCGGAACACCCCCGCCGACGATGCCGTTCGCCCCCAGCATGTTCAGGTCGAGGTCGCAGATGTGCATCGACCCGCCCTTGCCGTTGCAGTAGCCGGTGGCCTTACCCATCAGCTCGGCCATCATGCGCCTCAGGTCACCCCCCTTGGCCACCAGGTGCCCGTGCCCGCGATGGGTGGAGGTGATCTGGTCGTCAGGGTGTAGCGCGACGCAAACGCCGGCCGCCACGGCCTCCTGGCCCACGTAGAGGTGGAGGAAACCGGGCATCTTGGACCCCTCGAACAGCCGGCCGGCCGCCTCTTCAAAGAGGCGGATGCGAACCATTCGGCGATGTAGGTCCCGGAGGATTTCTTCGGTCGGTTCCACGGATGACTCTCTGTCGGTCGTCGGTCGTCGGTCGTCGGTCAAGCAGTCTGCCCCAAGCCCCAGCGGATGGCCCGACGGAGAAGCTCGTAGTACTGGGGCTTCTCCCAGGAGCAGCGCTCAACCTTGGGGTAGTAGTCGGTTAACGGCACCATGTCCCAGTGGCCGCGGCAATGACCGAGGGTGTTGTACAGGACGGCCCCAGCCCCCAGCGGGCGCAGATACTGGATTAGATGTTCGTCGGACCCGCCAGTCCAGTCGGCCTCGGCAAAGCCGGTGGCCTCGCCCGTCCAGTGGGTATGGAGGAGGACTTGGAGTGCCCCTCGGTCTGGGTACTCCATGAGGTAGAGCTCGTCGTCGGTCTCGAACGGTTCGATACCGGACACCAGCCAGTGGTCAGGCGCCGCGACCCGGACGGGATAAGGGGCGATCGGCGGGTGGGCGATGAACTGGCTTCCGAGTGTTTCCGCCCAGTGCGGGAAGCAGCGCGGTGCCTCAACTCCGTTGGGTCGGGGTAGGTCCAGCGCTGCGTTGGTGCCGTGGAGGGCCACCCATCGGCCTCCGGCTTCGACCCACGCCCGCAGCGCATGCTGGGCGACCGCTGACGGTCGCACATCACACGTGTAGCTAATAAGGACCTCGGCCGCTGCAATCGCCTCCAGGTCCTCGTAGGTGGCGGCCACCACAGTCCGAACGTGTTCATGCTCGGCCAGCAGCTCGAGCAACTCCCGCCGGGCGAAGTCGATGTCGTGGTACTTCCCTCCGGCGACGAGGTACGCGTCGAGCCGCTCGGGCGCAGCGTCGCTCATCGGCGCTTCAGTAGTTGACGCGCTTGAGGAAGCCGCCGTCCACGGTCACGTTGGTGCCGTTGATGTGTCGGGCTGCGTCCCCGGAAAGGAAGGCAACCGTGTTGGCTACGTCCTGAACGGTGCCGAGTTCCCCGGCCGGGTGGCCTTTTTGCACCGCCTCGAAGAAATCGGGCATGGCTTCGGCGATCCGATTCCAGTCGCCTCCGTCGACCCAGGTCGGCCCCGGTGAGACGACGTTGCACCGAATGCCCCGGGCGCCAAGTACCTGGGCCTGACCGAGGGTCCAGTTGGTGACCGCCGCCTTGAACGCCGTGTAGCTCCCGGACCCAGACGCGAAGTGCTCAGCCGTTGCCGTGGTACCGATGCTGACGATCGCCCCACCGCCGTCGGCTAGGGCGTCGGCGGCCGCGGCGACCCCGGCGACCAACGACTTGAGGTCGATCTCGAAGTTCTTTAGCCAGTCATCGAGCACCTTCTGGGGCTTCCCCGAGGTGGTGTGCACATACACGTCTATGCCGCCCAGCTGTTCCGCCGACGAGGCCACCCAGGCCTCGAGCGCAGAGGTATCCGCCGCGTCTACCGCCGCGCCGTAGATGGTGCCGTTAGCGCCCATCTCGGAGACCGCGGCGTCGACACCAGCGGCGTCCCGGGCACAGATGGACACCGAGGCTCCTTCGGCGAGCAGCGTCTCGGCGACAGCCCGGCCGATGCCCTTCGTTGCACCAGTGACTAGTGCCTTCTTACCTGTCAGCCCGAGATCCATGTCCTCACCCTCCGATACGGAACCACTTATCGGCCCGTTTCAACGATCGATCGGCCAGTTGACCACGCCACCATCGGGGCGGCAATTCACCCCATCACCACGACTTTTAGCGGACCACGTCCTTCCAGGGAATTCCTTTGTCGACCCGGGGCTCTCCGGGAAGCCCCAGTACCCGCTCGCCGAGAATATTGCGTTGCACTTCGTCGGTTCCTCCCGCGATCCGATAGCCGGGAGCTCCGAGTACGTGCTCTCCCCAGGCGTAGGTGCCCCATTGGCCGTTGTCAGCGACCAGTGCGGCACCGAGGATCTCGCTGACGACATCCGACATCCGCTTCATGCCTTCGGTCCATAGCAACTTGCCCAACGACCCTTCGGGGCCTGGGGTTCCCCCGGCCTTAGCGATGTCGGCGGCCCGACGGTTGGTGAGGCTCTCGATACGGGTGTGGATGTACATACCCGCCATCTTCTGGCGGATGACCGGATCTCTGTTCACCCCGAGGGCCTGAGCGGTGGCCAGCAGTTGGTGCCAGGACCCCCCAGCCCTGGCCTTTCCTCCGCTGCTGTCGGAGTGGTCCCTTTCGAAGCCCAGGGTGGTAAGCGCCACCCGCCAACCCTCACCCTCGGGTCCCAGACGAAGCGTGTCGGGGATTCGGACCTCGTCGAAGTAAACCTCGTTGAAGGAGGTCCCTCCGCTCATCTGGCGGATGGGGCGGATCTCGATGCCTGCAGTGTCCATCGGCACCATGAAGGCCGTCATGCCTTTGTGCTTCGGGGCCTCGACATCGGTACGGGCGATCAACTCACCCCACTCGCTGAACTGGGCCCCTGAACTCCACACCTTTTGGCCGTTGATGACCCACTCGGCACCGTCGCGGACGGCCCGGCATCCTAGGCCGGCCAGATCGGACCCGGCCCCCGGCTCCGAGAAGAGTTGGCAGCAGAGGACCTTGCTGCTGAGTAGCGCGGCCACGAGCCGCTCCTTCTGTTCGTCTGTGCCGAACAAGTCCACCGTCGGGGCGATCAGCCGGGTGGTGACGCTGAACGTCTCATGGCGGGCCGGGAGGGCATAGCCCGACTCGAGGCGGGAGAAGGATCGCGCGTGCCTGGTGGTGAGACCTAGCCCTCCATACTCCTCGGGCCAGGTAATGGCGTGGTAGCCCCGCTCCGCCTTCTTTAGGTTCCACGACTTGAGGTCCTCGAGGAGAGTCCGTTCCTCGTCGTCCAACAAGGCGTGGAAGACGGCCACGCTGAACTCGCCCTCACCCCAGACCAAGTCCCCGTCGTCGGTGGCCGTCTTCGGCTCACCGTGCTCGCGAAGCCATTGTGCGGCCTGGTCAGTGAACTCCTCGACCGAGATCACGCAGGAAACCTCCTCAGGGCCGGACGGCAGCCGGAACTCGAACCTATCGCGCACCTAATTCGGCAGCCCACCCCCGACAGAACGGTCGGCATGGCCGGCAGGTCACGGTCCGGACCCGACCTGGGATGGGTTGGTTTAGCCTTGCCGGTCGATGAGCGTGGTGCCCCGTGACCAGTGAGGGAAGCCGGCGACTGGGACGGCCGCCCGATTCGAGTTCCGCCGAGACCAGGGGCCGGATCCTCGATGTGGCCCGGGGATGCTTCGCAGAGTTCGGCTTCGAGGCAACAACCAACAAGACGATCGCCTCGGCAGCCGGTGTCACGGCCGGTGCGATTTACCACTACTTCGAGTCGAAGGTCGACACCTACGTTGCCGTTTACGAGGACGTCCAGAGATTGGTGTACGACCGTTTCGATGCCGGGCTGGAGGGTGCGGGCACGTTCCGGGACATGTTCGGTTCGCTGCTCGACACTGCCCACCAACTCAACGAAGAGGATCCGACCTTGGCCCAGTTCCTTGGCTCGGCCCGGGTCGACTTCCAGCGGTACCCGGACCTGGCCAACGAGATGGGCGACCAAGTCGCGTCGCGTCGAACCCGTTTCTTCGCGGCAATTGTCGACTGCGGTATCCAGACCGGCGAACTCGACGCCACCGATCGGGACCGGGTGCTCGCCCTGATCGAGACGCTGGTCACCGGTCTGACCGACGCCGTCTCCGGTGACGGGGCAACCCACCAACTCGCCGTCGACGCCATCAAGGCCCTCGTCGATGGCACCCTGGTGGGCCGTCCGGACGACAACCACTCCTAACCGGTACGGCACGTGGCACGTGCGGCCCGTGATCAACTCCGGCGTGTGACCTCCGGATTGCCCTCGCTCCACACCCGGACCAGATCCCGATGGGCGATCCGCCACCCGTGTTCGGTGCGGACCAGTCGGTCCTCGTACCGGCCTCCGACAATGAAGTTGGACCCGCCTTCGACGGTCCGGACATGCTGAGCCTGGAGGTAGCAGCGGCAAGTCGCCATGTCACCGTCGACAACGACTTGGTGGTTGGTCACCATGTGCTGGCTGTTCTCGAGGGGGATGAGGGCCGACGACACCCGTTCGATTATGGCGTCCACCCCGTGCAGCGTCCCGGTGCCGAGATCAGCTGTGGCGTTGACAAGGAACACGCTGCGCAGGTCATCCCAGCGGTGCCCATCAAGCGCCCAGCAGTAGCGGATCGTCAGGTCGATCACCGCCTGGTGGTCGCCGTCAGCGCCGGTGCTCATGGAGTGATTCTCCGGGGTGATCTTCCGAATCGGTTAAGACGCATTCTGATCTCCGCTGCTTTCAGACAAGGGTCCAGCCGCCGTCGACGGTGAGGTTCTGGCCGGTCACGTAGGACGCCGCCTTTGAGGCAAGGAAAAGAACGGGCCAGGCGATCTCTTCTGGTTGACCCTGCCGTCCCAGAGGGATATTCGACGAGCGCTGTGTCATGAGCGGACCCATCAGTCCGGTCTCCGACCCGTCCTTCGGCCAGAAGTGCTCGATCTCACCGGTGCGCATTCCGACCAGCGTTGGTACCGGAATAGCCCCCGGGCTGACGCAGTTGACCCGGATCTGGTGAGGAGCGAGGTCCACGGCGAGGCTCCGGGTGAATTGGATCACCGCGGCCTTCGCCGAGTCATAGCCGGTCCCCAAACACGGCAGGATCCCATCGACCGATGCGATGTTTACGATGGCGCCACCCGTGCCCTGATCGACCATCCGAATCGCCGCCGGTTTTGAGCAGTTGAAGACCCCGGCCAGGTTGATGTCGACTGCCCGCCTCCATGACTCGACCGACTGGTCGAGGATGCTCCCGGCCTCGTGATAGCTCCCCGCGTTGTTGACCAACACGTCGAGGCGATCGCCGGCAACTCCGAGCACCTCGGCACAGGATTCGGGATCAGTCACGTCGGCATGCACCGGCGTGCCGCCGATCTCAGTCGCCACCCTCTCGGCACCCTCCCCGTCTAGGTCAACGACTAGGACGGCGGCCCCAGCCTGGGCGAACGTCCGGGCGATGGACTCCCCGATCCCGGTAGCCGCACCGGTGACGGCCACAGTCAGCCCGTCGAAGCACAGCAACCGCCCTATCGCCTCGTCCATGGGACGGTGACCGTAGTCCGGGGCCCTGTCAGCTTGCCGAAATTGATCAGAGGGTTAGTATCCGGCCCCTGACCGGCCCACGACAGTCGGGGGAGGATTTATGGGACTGCTGGACGGACAAGTCGCCTGCGTTACCGGCGGAACCCGCGGAATCGGTAGAGGTACGGCTGAGGCATTCCTGCGGGAAGGCGCCAGCGTGGTCGTCAACGGCCGAAGCGAGGAGAAGGGCGCCCGGGCCCTTGAGGAGATGGGAGGAGGAGACCAGGTCCATTTCATCGCCGGCGATGTGAAGTCGCGTGGGGGCTGTGAGGCGATTGTGAACGGCACTGTCGAACATTTCGGCCGAATCGACATCCTGTTCGCCAATGCGGGTGGTGCCAAAGACCACGCCCCGGTCGCCGAGCTCACAGATGCTTCGATGCAGGACTCCCTTGAATGGAACTTCTGGCACACCTTCTGGACTATGCAGACGGCCCTGGGCCACATGATCCCTCAGGGGTCGGGGCGGATCATTGCCATGTCGTCGGTTGAGGGGAAGGCAGGCAAGCCCGGCATTGCGATCTACGTTGCCGCCAAGCACGCCATCAACGGCCTGGTGAAATCAGCAGCCCAGGAAGTGGGAACCCTGGGCATCACCGTCAACGCAGTGTGCCCGGGGGCCATCGAGACCGACATCATGAAGGCCGAGGGCCCCGGAGCCGCCGAGGCGATGGGCCTCGAGAGCTACGAGGCCCTGCTCGACATCTTCGCCCAGCAGTCGGCCATCAAGCGGCTCAACGAGGTCACCGACGTCGCCGAGGTCTGCGTACTGCTGGCCTCCGAGGCCGGCGCGGGTATCACCGGCTCGCTCCTTTCGATCGACGGCGGTACGTCGCCCTACTAGAGATCAGGAGATGCCAATGGGAAAGCTCGAAGGAAAGGTCGCCTGTATCACCGGAGGCACCCGCTCGATCGGCCGAGCGATGGCCGACGCGTTCGTCGCCGAGGGAGCCAAGGTGGTGGTCAACGGCCGCGATGCCGAGAAGGGCCAACGGTGTCTGGAGGAGATGGGCGCCGGCGACGACGCTGCTTTCTTCGCCGGTGACGCCTCCGAACAGTCCACGGTGGAAGGCCTGATCGACTTCACCATCGAAACGTACGGGCAGTTGGACATCTGCTGCCTGAACTCGGGAGGCGTCAAGATGACGGCACCGGTGGCCCAGATGACCGACGAGGAATGGACGCTTGAGGTCGACTGGAACCTCAACCACGTGTTCTGGGGGATGCGCCGGGCACTCCAGCACATGATCCCCCGCGAGTCGGGCCGGATCCTCGTGACCTCGTCAGTGGAGGGAAAGCTCGGCAAGCCAGGAATCCCCGGCTATGCGGCCACGAAACACGCGGTGAACGGCCTTATGAAGGCAGCCGCACAGGAGGTCGGAACGCTCGGCATCACCGTTAACTCAATCCTTCCCGGACTAATCGAAACCGACATCGTCCGTGAGACCGGCCCCGAGTCGGCGATCGCCATGGGGCTCGACGGTTACGACGCTCTCATCGACCTGTTCACCCAGGAGTCGGCCATCAAGCGCCCCAACCGGGTCGAAGAGGTCGCGGCGGTTGCTGTCCTGCTGGCCTCCGACGCAGGCCGCAACATCACCGGGAACATGTTCCCGGTCGATGGCGGCACGATGCCGTACTGACCCTGGACGGCGGCCAACCTCACCCCACCGGTAAGCGGGTCTCGATCCTCGGCCCTCCGGTACAGATCGCCTACCAGGTCGCCGACGTTCGTCGGGCCGCCGTGCAGTGGGCCGCTTGCGGAGTGGGCCCGTTCGTGGTTCACGAGCACATTGGCCTGGCCAGGGCAAGCGTGGCCGGCCGGCCGGGGACCTTCGACCACTCCTCGGCCTACGCCCAGTGGGGTGAAGTGATGCTGGAGTTGATCGCCCTACACGGGTCACCGACTCTGGCCGCCCCGGACGGGATCGGCCTCCACCATGTGGCCCACTTCGTGGGCGACCTAGCAGAGGCGGCCGAACACCTCGACGCCACCGGGTGCCGCGAAGTCCTCCGGGCCGAGACGACCGCGGGGCTGGCCTTTGCCTGGCACGACAGCCGGTCGACGCTCGGTCACCTCACCGAGGTCTACGAGCCCACCGACCGCCTGGTCGGGCTCTACGGCCAGGTCCGTGCCGCCGCTGAGTCTTGGGATGGAGCCAGGGCGATCATCGAACCCTGACCGACGGTGACCCCACGGCTGGTCAGCGGACGGTGTCCACCGTTCGAAAATGGGCAGTCAAATCGTCGAGCCGGGCCTTCAGGTCCTCGTCGAGGGGTTTGTCCACCGCGGCGGCGGCATCATCGAGGTGTTCGGGCCGGCTGGCGCCCACGATCGGTGCCGTGACCACCGGGTTGGCTAACACCCAGGACAGTGCCAGCTGGGCCATGGACATCCCGGCCTCGTCGGCTAGGGGACGGATCTCCTCGACCACCGCGAACTTGTCGTCAGCCCAATACCGCTCCCGGTAGCGCTCAGCGGCGGTTCCCAGGGTAAAGCGGGTTCCCTCGGCCGGCCCGTCGGCCGCCACGTGCTTGCCGCTGAGCATGCCGCCAGCAATTGGGTTGTACGGGAGAACGGCCACCTCGTCGTGGACGCAGAGCGGCAGAAGCTCCCGTTCGATGTTCCGGAACAGCAGGTTGTACCGGGGCTGGACGGACTCATACCGGACGATACCCAGCGTTTCGCTACGTCCGATCGCCCGGGCTAGCTGCCATGCGGCGTAGTTCGAACACCCGACGTAGCGGACCTTTCCCGCCCGCACCAGGTCGTCCAGCGCCCCCAGGGTCTCGTCCAAGGGGGTCGCGGTATCGAAGAGGTGGATCTGGTACAGGTCCAAGTAGTCGGTACCCAGGCGTCTGAGCGACGCCTCGATGGCGTCCATGACATGTTTCCGGCTACCACCCCGGTCCCACGGGTTGGGGCCCATTGGGGCGAAAAACTTGGACGCCACGATTACCTCAGAGCGTCGACCAGTCATCCATCGTCCGAGGATCTCTTCAGTAACACCGGCCAGTTCGCCGTCGTGGCCGTTGGGGTACATGTCGGCCGTGTCGATGAACGTGATGCCCCGGTCGAACGCCGCGTCGAGAATGGCCACCGACTCGGGTTCGTCGCATTGCATGCCGAAGGTCATCGTGCCCAGGCACAGGGGGGAGACCCGGAGACCTGTCCGACCGAACCGCACCGGCCTCACACCGGCCGCCCCACATTCGCGACTGCCCTGCCCATCGTCGGACCGTCAGTGAGGTCGTGGCGCATGCCGGCCGGGACTGGAAGCCGGATCAATCCGGTGACCAGAGAGGCTCGGGAATCGTCCAGTCGACCGGCTCCCCCCACTGTTCGGAGAACACGGCCTCCTCAGCTGGTCGCCGAGCCGGAACGCCCCAGCGGCCCTGCGGGTAGCCGATCGGAACCATTCCGTGCATGTGCCAGATGTCGTCTCGGGGCATGCCCAGAAGGTCCTCCACCCTCTGCTTCTGTAACTTCAGGAGGCTGGTGATGGTCGTTCCCAGGCCCTCGGCCCGGGCCGCCAGGCAGAGATTCCAGAGGCACGGATAAGTCGTCGTCTCCCCACCCTCTTTGCCGAACACGAAGATGAGCATCGGCGCCACGTGGAGGTTGTCGGCCAACCACTGTGCCGACCGACTGATGGCCACGGTTTGTCGCACCGCGGGGTCATCACGGTCCCCCTCGGCAACCACTTTCTGGGCGCCTGCGTACTTGGTGGCATTCAACTCGTCGAGGCACTCCCTGTAGATGCCCTGCATGGTTTGCTTCATCTCCGGGTCGGTGACACACACGAAGCGGAAGAGTTGGGTGTTTCCCGAGTTCGGGCCTCTGATCGCCGCGTCAAACAACCGGGGTAGGACCTCGGGCGGAATCGGATCGGGTTCAAGTCGACGCATCGCCCGGGTGGTGTAGATCGCTTCGTAGACATCCATCATCAGCCAAGGTAACCGCGCGATTGGTCGACGTGTATGGTCGGCTCGGTGGGCCGGCACGACGGACGTATCGTCTGGGTCACCGGCGCTGGATCGGGCATTGGCCTGGCCACCGCGCATCGCCTCCTCGACCAAGGTGCCTCGGTGGTGGTAACCGACGCCAACACCGACGCCCTGGCCTGGACGGAGGATTACTCCAGGGCCGTGGCTGTCCCCGGTGACGTCACCGACGAAGCGGTCAACGAGACCGCCGCCGCGGCGGCGGGCGAACGCTTCGGTGGTCTCGACGCTGCTGTGCTCAACGCTGGGATGTCACAACGGGGAGATCTGGCCACCCTTCCCATGGAGAAGTTCGACCGTACCTTCGACGTCAACGTGCGGGCGGTGGTACTCGGGATCCGGGCCTGCATAGGACCGATGCGGGAGCGGGGTGGTGGTGCCATTGCCGTCACCTCGTCCACCTCGGGCCTGGGTGGTGATCCTGGCCTCTGGCCCTACAACACGGCCAAGGCCGCCGTCCTAAACCTCGTCCGGGCGGCCGCATTGGACCTAGGGCCGTTGGGCATCCGGGTCAACGCCGTCTGCCCGGGCCCGACCGAGACCGGTATGACCGAACACATCCTGGAGGACCCGGAGCTCTACGAGTCGCTCCGGCGCCGCTCGGCGCTCCAGCGCTGGGCCCAACCCGATGAGGTGGCCGCGGTGTTCGACTTTCTCATCTCGCCAGAAGCTTCGATCGTGACCGGTGCCGTGGTACCGGCCGACGGCGGCATCAGCGCCAGCACCGGCCAGTTCCTCCCCGAACCGATCCCCTAAATCCCTACCCCCGCACAGGAGAAGACACCCCGTGACCGCCGATGAGGAGAACTACGAGGACCTCCGTGCCTACGACCTGGACCCCGAGGACGAGGAAGCACTGCTGCTGGCCCACAACGAGTGCACCTTCATCTGGGCCAACCGTGAGGGCTGGCCGGTAGGCGTGATCATGTCCTACATCTGGCGTCAGGGCCGCTTCTGGCTGACCGCCTCTAGTCACCGGGCCCGGATCCATGCCCTGCGTCGAGATCCGCGGTGTTGCATTGTGGTCACGTCGACCGGATCACCGCTCCCCCGGAACCAGGCCGTCACCTGGAAAGGGACCTGCACCCTCCACCACGATGAAGCAACCAAATCGTGGTTCTATCCCGACTTCTCGGCTGCCCTAAGGGGCGAGGGCGAGCCGGCTCGAACGTTCCAGAAGTACCTGGACTCGCCGCTGCGGGTGATCCTTGAGGTCGAGCCGACCCAGCGGATCGGCTATGACGGGCACAAGATGGCCCGGGCTACCAGCGAGTGGCTCGCCCGGAACGCCTGACCAGAGGATCAATCACGTCCGACCCTCCGGCACCGGCGTTAAGCCCGGCAGGTCACCGCCCACTGTGTGACTCATTCCCCGGAGCGCCCAGTAGCCGACCTCTCAAGTGACCGGCTCCGAGCCCGGGCCCAGGTGTGGGCCTCGGTTGAAGCAGCCCATCGGACGGCGTTGGCCAACACCTTCCGGTAATTCGGGTCTGCGTAGGTGTCGGGACCATCACCGAACTGGATGTAGGCCACGGGCGAATTTCCGGCGTGCTTCACCCAGACGACGAGGTCGCTTCCCGGGGGGTGCGACCAACCCTCGGCACAGTTGCGCCGGCCGCGGATAGCCAGACCGGCCGAGAAGAACTCGTCTTCCGTAAACCGGTGCTGGCTGCGAAGTACCGGAACGACCGATTCAACGAACACCGGGGACAGGTACACCTCGTCGGTGATCTCAAACAACGCCGGGAGCCCGTCGACAATCGGGTGGTCCGGGTCGACAACCTCCACCGTGTGGGTCACCCCGTGCCGGTACCCGGAGTCCGGATAGGCCATGCCGGCCAACTCGGCTGGTTGGTAGTGGAACCGGCCTCCGACCACCTCCGCGTAACGAGACCAGGTCGGCCAGGCGGCAATCGCGTGGTGGAGGAAGACGAGGCCGGTGCCGTGTTCCATGACCGCTTCGAAACCGGCTACATAGCCGGGTTCGGGATCGGTGAACCTGACTGGTGGATCGGACCGGGTGAACTCGACCCCTGGCATGTCGTAAAACACCACTACGTCCACGTCGACTAGGCCCTCGGGATTGAACCTCTTGCGAACCTCCGGGTGTTCGACGTGACGCCAGGAGATGTCGGCATTGGCATCGAAGACGGCGAAGAACGGTTCCCGTTCGAACGGGTGCCCCTTGGTGACGAGGAGAACCCTGGTGGGGTCAGCCACGGCCTACGAAGCCCCAGTCGCCCTTGATCTCGTCCTCGCGCTCCATTCGCTCGGCGAGTAGGGCCCGGCCACGTCGCAAAAGATCGGTACTACCACCAACCCGGGCAGTCCCGAGAGCCTCGGCTAGACAGTGGCCGGCCGTCGAGTAGCTGATGCACACATCGTCGAGGTGAAGGCTGTCAGCCAGCGATGCCCGGTGTGTGGCCAAGGCGGTGGAGATCGCTGTGTCGTCCTCGACTGTCTCGGCGACCTCGGCCGCATAGGCGGTCATCGAGTCGATCTCTTCCATCATCCAGGCGATCTCGTGTGAGGCTCGTACCGCGCAGTTGCGCAGTACCTCATCAAGCATGGCCAGACT
>Ga0209432_1000065_pt1 | contig 13308 bp, 14 predicted proteins | sample METZYME_3_800m_FD_187551 | JGI IMG/M metagenome (GOLD analysis project Ga0209432, IMG submission 187551) | Marine microbial communities from oxygen minimum zone in mesopelagic equatorial Pacific - METZYME_3_800m (SPAdes) (version 2) | ecosystem: Environmental > Aquatic > Marine > Oceanic... | reverse complement strand
AACCCTCGGCCATCAAAGATGAACAGTTTGTTGAATTTGTACAGCCAGCGAATCAAGACTCTCATTATCTGTCAAGTCTTCAACTATCAGAAGTCATTGAAGAAGCTTATATTAGTATATTATCAGCATTGAAAAATGAACTAAGGCATCACAATTTAGAGGCAAATATCAAGTCGGGTTTTGTTTTGTGTGGTGGGGGTGCACAGGCCTTGGGATGCGAAGAACTGGTGAGGGAATTCTTCACCCGACGAGTTAAAATAGGGGCTGTACAACGTGATCGGGTTTCAGGTCTAGAAACGATCCTTATGGACTATCGATATGCGGGCTCGATTGGACTTTTATTACATCAGGATGATCTACCACAAATAGATTCTATCAAGTCAAGAAGAAGTAATGGCGTTATAGGGAAATTAAGAGAAGTACTAGTAGGGAACTTTTAATTCATGGTCAAGCAAAGAACAATTAAGAAAACTGTAAAAGCTCGTGGTGTTGGTATTCACAGTGGCAAGCTCGTGAATATGACATTGATTCCTGCTAAGTCTGACCATGGTGTTGTTTTTAAGCGACTAGATGCTGGTGGCAGACAAGTTCATGCTCATAGCGCATTTGTTAACGAGGTTGTCTTGTCAACTGGGCTTGAAAGTCAGGGCGTCAAAGTTTCCACTATAGAACATTTAATGTCTGCTCTTGCTGCGCTTGGTGTCGATAATGTTTTGGTTGAGTTGGACTCATTTGAGGTGCCAATCATGGATGGCTCTTCGGCACCTTTTGTCTTTTTAGTTCAGTCTGCTGGAATAGAAGAGCAAGATGCACCTAAACGATTTATCGTAATCAAGGACATAATTAGAGTTGAAAACGGCAAATCATGGGCACAAGTTTCACCACACAATGGCTTTAAAGTTACATTAGAAATTGACTTTGAGCACAAAAAAATTAAAGAGAGTGGTCAGAAATTGACAATTGATTTTGCTAATCAGTCCTACCTAAAAGAAATCTCTCGTGCACGAACCTTTGGTTATGAAAGAGATGTTGAGGCATTACAGGCTGATGGACTTGCATTAGGCGCAAGTATTGACAATGCCATAGCTCTGTCAGATGATGACATTCTTAATGAAGATGGGATGCGATACCATAATGAATTTGTAAAACACAAAATATTAGATATCGTTGGCGACCTTTTTCTATTAGGTGGTAACGTGATTGGACACTATGAAGGCTACAAGACTGGTCACATGCTTAATGATCAATTACTTTCCGCGATACTTTCTCAACCTCAAGCATTCAGTATTGAAACTTATGAAGAGCTTGAATCTCCGATATATTATTATTCAGAAGATTGGCAGAATGAACTTTAAATAGAGCTCTTGAAAAGGTAATTATTTATCAACCTTAAACACTTTGATTTTCCTACTTTATATACTAAAACACTTGATAACGAAGAGTTTCTAGTTTTTAAATCTTTGGGTATAATCGGTACCTTTTAAATTATTGTGATTAGCCATGAAATTGAATGGTGCTGAGATACTAATAAATTGCCTAAAGAAGGAAGGTGTTAAACATATCTTTGGATACCCGGGCGGTGCAGTTTTGCATATTTATGATGCCCTAGATGCACAGGAAGACATTACTCATGTTTTGGTTAGACATGAACAAGGCGCTGCCCATGCAGCAGATGGCTATGCAAGAACAAGTGGCAAGCCGGGAGTTGTTTTAGTGACATCTGGACCAGGAATTACCAACGCCGTTACAGGTATTGCAACTGCCAATATGGACTCTATCCCTATGGTGGTTATCTCTGGCCAGGTTCCTTCTCCATTGATTGGTAACGACGCCTTCCAAGAGGTTGATGCTGTTGGTATCACCCGCTCCTGTGTTAAGCACAACTTTCTTATTAAGGATATTAGTGAAGTTGCAATCACTGTCAAAAAGGCATTTCACATTGCAACCACTGGTAGACCAGGACCAGTTGTAATTGATATCCCAAAGGATGTAACAATTAATCAAATGGAATTAGAAGAATATCCCGAGACGATCAAGATGAGGTCCTATAAACCAACAACCAAAGCAAGTAATCGTCAAATTAAAAAGGCGGCAGAGCTGATTGCAAACTCGCAGAGACCAATCCTCTATTCAGGAGGTGGCAGTGTTATAGGTAATGCTTCCAAAGAATTGAGAGAATTTACACGGTTACTTGGGTTTCCTATTACACAAACATTGATGGGCCTAGGAGCCTACCCAGGTACTGATGAATTATCGATTGGAATGTTGGGTATGCATGGCACCTACGAAGCTAACATGGCAATGCATGGTTCTGATTGCGTAGTCGCTATTGGTGCTCGCTTTGATGACAGAATTACTGGGAATCTGGAAAAATTTTGTCCCTCTGCTAAATTTATCCATATTGATATCGACCCTTCTCAAATTTCAAAAAATGTTATTGCTGATATTCCTATTGTTGGTCAAACAAAACAGGTATTACAGGCTCTTATTGAAGAACTAAAAGATGCAAAGCTTGCAGATATCTCCAAGTGGTGGTCACAAATCAATACTTGGCGAAGAGTGGACTCTTTAGCTTACAAAAAGAAATCAGGAGTTATTAAACCCCAAACGGTAATTGAGATGCTTTATGAGGTCACCAAGGGTGAAGCTATCGTGACATCAGATGTTGGTCAACATCAGATGTGGGCTGCTCAATATTACTTGTTTGATGAACCTCGTCGTTGGATTAATTCTGGTGGTCTCGGTACAATGGGTTTTGGTTTACCGGCTGCAATGGGAGCTAAAATAGCAATGCCTGATAGAGATGTTGTCTGTGTGACTGGAGAAGGTAGTATTCAAATGATGTTGCAAGAGCTTTCGACAATGTTGCAATACAACACTCCAGTTAAAATCGTGAACCTCAATAACCGTTATCTGGGCATGGTCAGGCAGTGGCAAGAGTTTTTCTACGAAAAGCGCTACGCTATGTCTTACATGGATGCTTTGCCTGACTTTGTGAAGTTAGCAGAGAGTTATGGACATTTAGGTATTTTGGTTGAAAATGAAGCAGACTTAAAGCCTGCATTGATTGAAGCACTTAAGCAAAAGGATCGAACTGTTTTTGTGGATATTATCACTGATCAAAATGAAAATGTATTTCCAATGATCCCGGCAGGTGGTGCTCATTGCGACATGTTATTGTCAGGGCGAGATGAGATGGTCTCAAAAGATGAAACAGACTTTAACGCGGTATAAATTATGAGACATATTATTTCTGTAGTTATAGAAAATGAAACCGGCGCATTGTCGAGAGTTTCGGGTCTTTTTTCGCAGCGAGGTTTTAACATTGAATCCCTTACAGTTGCTCAGACAAACGACCCCAGTTTATCTCGGATGACGATCGTGAGCACTGGAAATGATCGGGTGTTAGAGCAAATTGTTAAGCAGCTAAACAAGTTAATTGAGGTTGTAAAGGTTAGTGACCTAACCAGTCAAGACCATATTGAGCGTGACTTAATGTTAGTTAAAATATGTCCAACTAAAAAAGACAATTTTGACTTAAAACAGTTGGTCGATGTTTTTTCTTGCAAAATCGTTGATGTTACTGATAAAACTACACCATCGAGATTTCTGGAAAGACTAAGAAACTTAACGCATTTTTAGATACGTTTGATCCGGCAAGTATTCTAGAAGTTTCAAGAACTGGAGTAACTGGAATTTCTAGGGGTAAAAAGTTAATTTAATATATAGGAAAAAAAATGAATAGATATTACGATCAAGATGCAGACCTTTCAATTATCCAAGGAAAAAAAGTCGCAGTGATTGGTTATGGTTCTCAGGGTCATGCACATGCCAACAATCTAAAAGATTCAGGCGTAGAAGTTGTCGTTGGACTTAGAGAAGGTTCTTCTTCTGCAGTTAAAGCAAAAGAGGCAGGTATTCGTGTAACGTCAGTAGAAGAAGCTAGCGCTTGGGCAGATGTGGTAATGGTATTGGCGCCAGATGAATTTCAAGCAAATATTTACTCAGAAAACATAGAACCAAACTTAAGGCAAGGCGTTGCTTTGGCATTTGCACATGGACTCAATATTCATTTTGATTTAATTATTCCAAGAGAAGATTTAGATGTCATCATGATTGCTCCAAAAGCGCCTGGTCATACTGTTCGTTCAGAATTTGTCAATGGTGGCGGTATTCCTGATTTAATTGCGATTAAACAAGATGCAACAGGTAATGCGAAAGATATTGCACTTTCATATGCATCAGCAATTGGTGGAGGTCGAACTGGCATACTTGAAACTAGTTTTCGAGAAGAAACTGAAACAGACTTATTTGGAGAGCAAGTGGTTCTGTGTGGTGGAACAACTGCACTTGTTCAAGCAGGATTTGAGACTCTAGTAGAAGCTGGCTATGAACCAGAAATGGCATACTTTGAATGTCTGCATGAGCTCAAACTAATAGTAGATTTATTGTATGAGGGTGGTATTGCTAATATGCGTTATTCAATTTCTAATACAGCTGAATATGGAGACATTTCAAGAGGTCCTAGGATTGTTACTGATGAAACAAAAGCTGAAATGAAAAAAATTCTAAGTGAGATTCAAAGTGGTGCTTTTACTAAGGAATTTATTAGTAATGTTGGTGACTTGCCAGCCCGTCGTGAAGTTCAACGCAAACATCAAATAGAAACTGTTGGTGAGAGTTTGCGTTCTATGATGCCATGGATTGCTAAAAATAAATTGGTGGATCAATCTAAAAACTAAATCTTTAGATTGTATCAGCTTAATTCTAAATAATTGTGACTGAAAAAATACCAAGTAGAGGCATTTATTTACTGCCAAGCATCCTTACTACATTTGGGATGTTTGCGGGTTTTTATTCCATTATTGCATCAATTAATGGGGATTTTACTTTAGCAGCTATTTCAATAATGATTGCTATGATGTGGGATACATTAGATGGACGAGTCGCGCGACTAACAAACACTCAAAGTGCTTTTGGAGCTCAGTATGACTCACTTTCTGATTTAGTCTCGTTTGGTGTCGCCCCGGCTCTTCTTGTCTATGAATGGTCTTTGTCTGACATAGGAAGAGTTGGTTGGCTTGCTGCCTTCATCTTTTTAGCTTGTGCAGCCCTAAGGTTAGCTAGATTCAATACTCAAGTTGGAACTGCTGATAAGCGCTATTTTCAAGGTCTACCTTCACCAGCGGCCGCCGGTGTTATTGCTAGTATGATATGGCTAAAATTTTGGAAGTTTGAATACTTTGATTTTGGTATAGTCTCTCTAAGCTACTACATTGGTGTTGGAATAACAATTGTCTGTGGACTTCTTATGGTTAGTAATGTACGTTACTATAGCTTTAAGGAGTTGGACTCTAAAAAGGCTTCATTTAGATTTCTTTTAGTTATCGTATTAAGTTTAATTGTGTTGCTTTCGAAGCCAAATATATTTTTATTTACTGGCTTTTTTCTCTACATGGTCTCTGGTCCCTTTATAACAATCTTTGGGATTTATAAGAGAAGACAACAGAAAAAAAAGGGCAAAGCTAGTTAAGTTCCTTTATAATCAGCGTCTATGAGAACAAATACTAATTCGTTATTTTCTCTTTCATTGGACAACCTCCTTGCGTTGCTGCGATTATTGCCGTAAGGCAATAATGATCTCAATAGACGAAAGTCTATCACTAAAACTCAAACTTATATTCGGAATAACAAGGAGCAAATTATGTCCGACAAATTAATTATATTTGATACAACTCTTAGAGATGGTGAGCAATCACCAGGCGCCTCGATGACCAAGGACGAGAAAGTTCGTATCGCTAAGATTTTGGAAAAAATGCGGGTCGATGTCATTGAAGCTGGCTTTGCAATAGCCTCCCAGGGTGACTTTGAGGCGGTACAGGCAGTAGCAAAAGTTGTAAAAGATTCAACCGTTTGCTCGCTCGCTAGAGCACTTGATAAAGATATAGATCGTGCAGGTGAGGCTATCAAAAATGCCAATTCTGCTAGAATACATACCTTTATTGCGACATCCGACATTCACATGCAGATGAAGTTAAGGATGACACCAGATGAAGTCGTATCGCAAGCCGTTCGATCTGTTAAAAGGGCGACAAAGTTTACTAGCAATATTGAATTTAGTCCAGAAGATGCGGGCCGATCTGACATTGATTTTTTGTGTCGAATTATTGAAGCTGCAATTCATGCTGGTGCGACAACGATCAATATTCCTGACACAGTTGGTTATAACATCCCTCACCAGTTTGGTGAAACCATGAGAGAGATCATTGAAAGGGTGCCAAACTCTGATAAGGCAATATTTTCAGCACACTGTCATAACGACCTAGGGTTAGCAGTTTCAAATTCACTTTCTGCTGTCCTTAACGGGGCAAGACAAATAGAGTGCACCATCAATGGTCTTGGAGAGCGTGCAGGAAATACATCTCTTGAAGAGGTTGTGATGGCGGTTCGTACAAGGCAGGATATCTTTGGTTGTGACACCAATATTGACACCAAAAACATTTTAGCAGCCTCGAGGCTGGTTTCATCTATTACTGGCTTTGTTGTTCAACCCAATAAGGCAATTGTTGGCGCTAATGCATTTGCTCATGAGGCTGGGATTCATCAAGATGGTATTCTTAAGCACCGCGAAACCTATGAAATCATGAAAGCAGAAGATGTTGGTTGGCATGCTAATACCCTTGTAATGGGTAAACATTCTGGTCGTAATGCCTTTAAAGTAAGAATGAGTGAATTGGGTGTTGAATTTGATTCAGATGATGAATTGAATAATGCATTTTCTCGCTTCAAAGCGTTGGCTGACAAGAAGCATGATATCTTTGATGAGGACCTTCAAGCATTGGTTACAGAAGCACAGGCTGAGGCTACAGAAGTTATCCGTCTAATTTCACTGAAAGTTTGTACCGAGACGGGTAAAGAAAATACTGCAAACATCACACTTTTGATTGACGGCAAAGAGAAAAGCGCCTCTGCAAAAACTTCAGGAGCTGTTGACGCAACTTTCAATGCGATCTTGTCTTTGGTCGATATTGAGCCGACATTACAATTATATTCCGTGACAAATGTTACTCAGGGTACTGATTCTCTTGGAGAGGTTAATGTTCGACTCGAGCATAAGGGAAAAATTGTTAACGGACAGGGTGTCGATACTGATATTATTACATCATCGGCTAAAGCCTATGTGCACGCATTGAACAAGGTAATGGAAAATGTAGAAAGGGCGCACCCGCAAATATGACACCAGAATTGAGAAATGACTATCTTGAGGCTTTAGATATACCTGAGTTTCTTTATAACAAGAATGATTCAATTCCAAGGACTAAAATTAGTGTTCAATGTTTATTGGTAGAAACTAGCACAGAGGGATCATTTTGTGAGCCAGGTGATACCAAAAACTTGTTAGTAAAGATGTTATCTTCGATTGGTTTGTCATTAAATAATACAACTTCTATCTCTATTCAATCTGGCGACCTTGAAAAGAGTATTAAGACTCATCCCGCCAGGATTGTCTTGGTGATGGGAGAGTCAATCAAATCGAAGTCAGATAATCTATTCTCTACTCACCATCCAAGAGATATTCTGAGAAATCCAGCCCTCAAAAGGGAAGTATGGGAGGTATTAAAAAAGGTGAAAAAATGTCTCAGTTAGATTATTCATTGGCTTCTTATAATCGTCCAAAACTATCTACACCTAATGGTGAAAAGAAATTATTGCTTCATTCATGCTGTGCTCCATGCGCTGGTGAAGTTATGGAAGCGCTGGCAGCTTCAGATATTGATACAACGATTTTTTTCTACAATCCAAACATTCACCCCATCGAAGAGTATGAAATCCGTAAACAGGAGAATATTCGCTTTGCTAAAAAGCTGGGTATGCCAATTATTGATGCAGATTACGACCGCGATGCATGGTTTGAGAGAACAAAGGATCAAGAGAACGAACCAGAAAGGGGTGATCGCTGTTCAACTTGTTTTGATATGCGTTTTGAGAAGACTGCTCAATATGCATCCGAAAATGACTTTGATTTGATTTCTTCAACGTTGGGGATTTCTCGTTGGAAAGATATGGATCAAATCAATGTTTCTGGTGCAAGATCATCTGCGCCATACAACATTCCTTACTGGGATTTTAATTGGAGAAAAAAAGGCGGATCTTCGAGGATGCTTGAATTATCTAAAAGGGAGGGCTTTTATCAGCAGGAATATTGTGGCTGTGTTTACTCTTTAAGGGATACCAATCGTTGGCGAGTTTCAAAGGGTCGCGAAAAAATTGAGAGAGGAGTAAAGTTCTACCATGAGGTAAAACTCGAAGTTTCTCAGGATAACTAAGTTTTGATGAGATAAAGCAGTAATGCCTTTTGGGCATGCAAGCGATTTTCGGCTTCATCCCAGACAACACTCTGCTTGCCGTCAATCACTTCTGTGCTAACTTCTTCACTACGGTGTGCGGGAAGACAATGCATAAAGACAGCATCATTGTTTGCAACAGACATCATTCTTTGGTCAACCTGGTAGTCTTTAAAAACTGATTTTCGCTGTTTTTGCTCTGATTCTTTACCCATACTAGTCCAAACATCTGTCACCACAAGATCAGCATTTTCACAGGCATCCATTGGACTACTGCAATAATTGATATTGTTTTGATATCTTTCAACAAACGATTGATTTGGTTCATAGCTATTTGGAGTCGCAATATTTAACTCAAAGCCGAATATTTCAGCTGCCTGCATATAAGTCTGACAAACATTATTGCCGTCACCTATCCAAGCTACTTTTTTGCCATTAATCGATCCTCTGTGTTCTTGAAATGTCATTAAATCGGCCAGTATTTGGCAGGGATGCGACAGATCAGAAAGGGCATTAATGACAGGTTTATTGGAGTGTTTAGAGAATTCAATAATGTCTTCGTGAGAGGATATTCGAAGCATCACAGCGTCAACCATGGAGCTTATAACAATGGCACTATCAGTTATCGGTTCACCCCTTCCTAGCTGTATGTCATTGTTTGAGAGAAAAAGAGCGTGACCACCAAGCTGCGTCATTCCTGCCTCGAAAGAAACCCTAGTACGGGTCGATGATTTATCAAAAACCATAGCCAGGGTTTTATTTAAGAGTGAATTATTGATAGCACCCTCATTGTGTTCCTTTTTAAGAGCTATTGCATGATCAATAATGCCCTGCAATACTTCGAAAGAGAGGTTATCAAAATCGATAAAATGTTTTGTCATAATCTATCCTAAGCGTTGATTAATTTTATAATCTTTTTAATCAAAATGTCTACTTCTTGCTGAGAGATAATCAGCGGAGGCAATATTCTAATCGAGTTTCCTGCGATGTTAATCAATAATTCGTCTTCCAGTGCTTTCTGAAGTAATTGTGTGCAATCGATAATATTTTCATCCAGACCAATACCTAACATTAAACCTTTGACGCGAATCTGGATCACCGCAGAACAGCCTTCTAGATTTTTTTTGAGTTGATCTTTGATATAGTTACTCATTGCATTAACGTTATCAAGGATTGCATCTTCTTCAAAGACATCTAAAACGCTTAAAGCAACCTTACAGACCAACGGGTTGCCTCCAAAAGTTGAGCCATGAGTCCCAGCTATAAGCATTTCAGATGCCCTTCCTTTTGCTAAGCAGGCTCCTATTGGAACGCCATTGCCAAGCCCTTTAGCTAAACAAAGCACATCAGGAGTTAGTTCGTTGTATTGGTGAGCAAAGAGCTTACCAGTACGACCCATGCCAGATTGCACTTCATCTAAAATAAACAACCAATCATTCTCTTCACACACTGCCTTGACTTCATTTAGGTAGTCCTTTTGAGGAATAATCACGCCGGCCTCGCCTTGGATAGGCTCCAACATCACGGCGACAATGTTTTTATTCTCGCTATATTGGTTAATGGACTCGACATCATCAAAATCGACATGTATAAATTCACTCATTAGGGGTGAGAAACCAGTCTGGACTTTACTATTCCCTGTTGCAGAAAGTGTTGCCATTGTGCGACCATGAAAGCTTTCTTTTGCGGTTAAAATAACTGGCATATCTATGCCTTTTTGTCGAGCAAAAAGTCGAGCAATCTTAATTGCCGCCTCGTTAGCCTCGGCACCAGAATTAGAGAAAAACACTTTATCCATGTCGGCTAACTTGCACAGTCGCCTCGCAAGCTCCTCTTGGTGCTCAATACGGTACCAATTTGAAGTGTGTAATAGTTCTTGAGACTGATCTATAATGCTTTGAGTGATTTTAGGATGGCAATGACCTAAATTAACCACACCAACCCCCGAAAGTGCATCAAAATATTTCTTGCCAGAGGTGTCTGTGAGCCAGCAACCACTACCGCTAGTGAAGGTCACATCGAGAGGTGAATAGTTTGACATTAAATTTGACATAGTGTTTCCAGTTAAAAAAATAAAAAAGCCCCATAATGGGGCCTTTGAAACTAAGTTGAATGCATTATTAGTGCAATAGAGCCGCCATTGATATAAAAGTCAGAAGACCAAGTCTTCGAACCATATTTTTTCTTAAAAGCTTTAAAGTAGTCAGCATTTATCTTTCAAAATATTTAAAAGATTAATTATATCCTAGTCTTGTGATTTTATTTTTCTGAAATTTTATTAAAAAAAAAGATAAAAAACTCAACATTTGTTAGAACTTTGTGACACAATAGAGTTGTTTTTATTTATATTTTATTTCATTCATTTAAGGAGTAAAAATGCAATTAAACATCTCAGGCCACCATCTCGATATCACTCCAGCTCTCAAGCAACATACAAACGAAAAACTCTCAAAAATTAAACACCACTTTGACCAAGTAATGAACGTCAATATGATTTTGGAAGTACAAAAAGATGTTCAAACAGCAGAAGCTACGATTCATGTGAGGGGCGCTGATTTATTTGCAAAAGCTGAAAGTCATGACATGTATACATCGATTGACAAACTCATCAATAAGTTAGATTCACAAATATTAAGGCACAAAGAAAAACTACATAGCCACAGAGGCTAGTCCATATAAATTATAATATGTCCAATTTTTGCATAACGAGCTTAGCTTGATATGTTCCTATTGATCACGGATTGTAATTATGGCTGAAATTGAACTCACTTCCTTCGAAGAGTGCCTACAAAATTTAATGACTGCCCTAGAAGCTTCAAATCATGAGGAGGCCAAAGATCAACTCAAGGATTTACACCCAGGTGAAATTGCACTCCTTCTGGAAGCAATAAAACCAAAGGATCGGACTGTTATTTGGCCAGGTATAGAGGCCTCTATTCAGGGCGAGGTGTTAAAGGAGGTCAATGAGGATGTTCAATCTCAACTGATCGATGAGATGTCGGTTGACGCTTTAGTTAAGGCAACTGAAAAACTAGATACTGACGATTTGGCTGATATTGTGCCAAATCTCCCAGAATCGGCTGTCCATAGTCTGTTGCTGACATTAGATTACAAGCACAGAGAACACCTCAACAAGGTTCTGGAATATCCTGAAGACTCTGCCGGCGGATTAATGAATACCGACTTCATTACGGTTAGACCAGACGTTACCATCAGTGCTGTTATTCGTTACCTAAGACTGCTTAAGGAGATGCCTGTCGACACAGATCAGGTGTTTGTTGTTGATAGAAATTTTACTTATTTAGGTTCTCTTCTCATATCAACTCTTCTGACAGAAGAGCCTGAACAAGTCATCATGTCGCTAATCAATAGTGATTTTTCAAAACCAATCCATGCAGACACAGATGAAGGTGAAGTGGCACTCCTATTTGAACAAAGAAATTTAATATCTGCCCCCGTGATTGACGAAAACAATCAATTGGTTGGAAGGATTACGATCGATGATGTGGTTGATGTTATCCGAGACCAGGCCGAGCACTCAGTGATGTCAATGGTTGGTTTGGATGAAGATGAGGACGTTTTTGCGCCGATTATTCAAAGCACGATGCGTCGCAGTATCTGGCTTGGTGTTAACCTAGTGACTGCATTCATTGCGGTATATTTTATTGGATTATTTGAGGCAACCTTGCAGCAAAAAATTGCACTAGCCATTCTAATGCCTGTAGTTGCCAGTATGGGTGGTATTGCTGGAACCCAAACCTTAATTATAGTGACAAGGGGTATTGCCACTGGTAGGGTGACAACAGCTAATATCAAATCCCTAATCAATAAAGAGGTTGCGGTTAGTGGATTGAATGGCGTCATTTGGTCAATCGTCATTGCCTTGGTAACCTATTATTGGTTTGCTGATATAGTGTTGAGTGTTGTTATTGGCTTGGCCATTATTGTTAATTTAGTTGTTGCTGCATTTTCGGGTGCATTTTTACCATTATTGCTGACTAGACTTAGAATTGACCCTGCCTTAGCGGGAGGAGTTATACTGACTACCATTACTGATGTGATTGGCTTTGTTGCCTTTTTGGGTTTGGCAGCATTGGTTATCTAAGCTAAGAGGTATCAAACTTCTGCTAAGAACTTCAAATAAGATTAATTGTTGATAACCTTATGAAGCTTGTTTATACTCATGAAAATCGCTTAATGGTTCTTAATGTGAAGAACATTTTGAGTGATCATGGAATTGAAGTTGTTGTTAATAAGGAATATGCATCGAGCGCTGCAGGCGGTTTAGCGCCTATCGATACATGGCCAGAAGTATGGATAATCAATGATGACGATTTTGGTTCATCGATGAACATTATTGAGTCGCTCGACGTTGAACTTAAGACAGCAATGTGGCAGTGTCTTAAGTGCCTTGAAATGAACGATGAAACGTTCGATTATTGTTGGAACTGCAAGCGAGATAAATCTTGATATTTCAGCACAAACTATTTGAATAATTTGATGGAGCTCAATGTATGAATGTTTTTCATCTAGCATATACAGTTACTGACCTTGATTCTGCAAGAAGATTCTATGGTGAGCTTTTGGGATGCCAAGAGGGCAGAAGCACGGATACCTGGGTTGACTTTAATTTTTTTGGCAATCAGCTGTCACTTCATGTTGGAGAGGTAGTTAAAAGAAGCAAAACCACCTCAAAGGTGGATGATATCTCCGTTCCTATGCCTCACTTTGGTTGTGTTCTAGATTGGAACAGTTTTTATGATTTGGCTGAGAAACTTCAATCAGAAGGTATTAAATTTATTGTTGAACCAAATGTTCGATTTAAAGATTTATCAGGAGAACAGGCGACCATGTTTTTTGAGGACTATTCTGGCAATGCGATTGAATTTAAAGCTTATCGAAACCCATCTGAAGTTTTTAGTAAATAGTTAATTGTGAGGTCCGTAAATGTTTGAAGTATTAA
>Ga0209432_1000051_pt1 | contig 13992 bp, 9 predicted proteins | sample METZYME_3_800m_FD_187551 | JGI IMG/M metagenome (GOLD analysis project Ga0209432, IMG submission 187551) | Marine microbial communities from oxygen minimum zone in mesopelagic equatorial Pacific - METZYME_3_800m (SPAdes) (version 2) | ecosystem: Environmental > Aquatic > Marine > Oceanic | place... | reverse complement strand
TGGAAACCATTATGTTCGTTCGGGACTGGCCCTTGGAATTGGTTAATACCATTTTGGTTTTATTAAACATGTCCTTTGGTGTAGGTCTAGCATCAACCATTTTAGCAATTTCCAAACCGTTCTGAGCACATACTATTGATCCAATAATTGAAAAAAAGATAAATTTTTTCATTCTATATATTTCTTTCAATTAATCGCTGTTTCAGTAATTCTGCCAAAGCAGATAGAACCGTCAATGTGCCGATCGATGTGGATACCATGGCAAAAACCGTTAGCCCACCAATATATTGAATTGGGACAAATGTGGAAAACAATAACGCTCCGAAACCCATATTCGACCCTGCATCCAGAATAATGGGATAACCTACATCATCTATCACTTCCCTGCTTAGTTTATTTGCATCAATGGTTCGGGAAAGACGACGGAACTGGGCAATGTAATGAACGGCAAAGTCAACACCAACCCCAATGATTATTGATGATAAAATCGCCGTAATATGACTGAGCTCAATCCCAAAGTATCCCATAAACCCAAAATTAATTATCACAGCTGAAGTAAGCGGAATTACGGCAAGCATGCCCCATAAAATACGTTTAAAAAAAATAGATGCAAGAATGCCGATTACAATCAATGAAAAAATGATACTTACAGCTGACGAGCGCACTATCATAATAACCAGATCCCGTAAAACCACAATCATCCCTGTAAAATCTACAATTAAATCCCTATCCATCATGGTTTTTACATGGCCATTCATTTTTTCCACAAAGACAAAAATTTCATCGGTAGACATCACTTTTGAAAAGGCAGTAATTAAGCCAGTTTTATAATCATAATCCACGATGGAAGAAAAATCGTCAAGGTCACCTGACATAGAGTAAACGGTGAAAAGATTATTTACTTTTTCCCGGTTATCTGGAATAGTCTCGTAGTCAGAATTATCATCCATTACAGTTCGATGCATTTGTTCCACAACATTGGCAATGGAAAAGCTGGTTGTTACTTTTTCATTCTCTTCCATCTTTTTTTGGAGGGCGCGCATACTGGATAAGGTTTGCGGATTTTTCATATCTCCTTCAACCCGAACCCTGATGTCCACGGTACCAGCCATTTTATCATCCATAAAATCCATGGTATCGCGAATCTCCGTTCCTGGTTTGAAAAATTTGCTCATATTTACATCCACAACCACTTTGGAAATCCCAAATAATCCGATAAGAACAATAGTAGCTCCAGCTGAAAAAACATATTTTGGATGCGTAAGTACAATCTTTCCCAATTTATTGATAACCTTTTCAAATATACTGAGTTCCGTAATTGCTTTGGATTCCAAATTCCATTTTTTCAGACTGATAACAGCTGGAAGCATCAACGAACTTAAAAACCAAGCCCATGCGATCCCGATACCAATAATTATACCGTATCCAAAGAGTGGTTCAATCGGCGATAGTGTCATAGTTGCAAAGGCAGCAATGGTTGTTACACTTGTTAGTAATATTGGAACTAGGAGTGAATCCATTGTGGTACCGAGCGCCAAACGAACTTCATGTTTGGCTCGTAATTCTCTGAAAAATTTTGAAATAACATGTACACCATCCGAATTGGCGATAGTCAAGAGGATGATGGGCATTGAAGTATTGGCGAGAGTAAATAGAAACCGATCAGAACCGGTTAATTGATAAATCCATCCCATGGCACCAATCATAGCAAATAATGATAATCCAATCACCATAAGTACCATGGCAACTCCAGGGACACTTCGTAGGTTTAAGAGCAAAACCATAACCATGATTAAAATACCTACTTTCATTAAATCCTGAACGTCATCCTGAATCATCGCCGGCATAGTACCAGTTACATAGGCCATCCCACCATAGTGTACCTCATAACCAGCCAAAATTGGATCTGCAATAGTAACTAACTCATCCCTGAATAAATTTAATCCATCACTGTTGTATGGTTGAACTGTGATCAAAAAATATTGATCATCTTGGCTGACAAACCTTTTTTTAATAACCGTGTTCTTATCAAGGTAGTCCTTTAAATCATTGATTTCCTCTTGACTGAGATTTCGTTCAGGTTGCAGGTCATCTACTTCCATAAAACCATCCAAATTATCCATACGTGTAGCAGTTGTAATCGAATTTAGCTCTTCAATTTGCTTTCCTGTCTCCAAAGCCTCTGTTAAATCCCATAACGTAGCCATGGCCTCTGGATTAAAAATGGATTTCCCTTCATTACCAAATGCAATAAAGATTACTTCTGTACTGCCGAATTCATCCTGAATCGCTTCCCATGAAATCCTCGATTCAAGGTTTTTAGGCAATAGCTTCATCATATCATCATCAATAAGAAAAAACCTAACGCCCGAACCAACAAGTAACGTTATTAAAAGAGAAATAATGATAGTTCGCCATGGATAATCAAGGCTTTGGTGGATACACCAGCTACGAATAGGGTTTTGGGAAAGTTTAGATTTGATTTTGATCATAATATGTGGAAGAAATAACCGTAATTATCGTTTCCAAAATTATAATTTAATCATGCCCTACAACAATTCCTTTTTAATGATTTCTGGGTCATAATTCTCATAACTTTACTACCCTAATAAACCAATGGAAAATTCTCTGAAGCAACCAACTATCATCCTCGCAAATGGTGCTTTCCCAACCCACCACATCCCATTGGGTATATTAAAAAATGCTGGTTCAGTGATTTGTACCGATGGCAGTGCTAATACCCTTAATACATATGGAATGACACCATTTGCCGTTATCGGTGATTTCGATTCTTATAAAGAAACAAAACCGCCCTTTTCAGGAAAGAAAATTCTCGAATCGGAACAGGACAATACTGACTTGGAGAAGGCCCTCAACTGGTCGCTGAAAAATGGCATTGAAAAAATCACAGTACTGGGCGCTACTGGCCTGCGGGAAGATATGACGCTGGCAAACCATTATATTCTATTTGACTATTATGATCAAATATACCTTGAGATGGTAACCGATCACTTTACCATTACATGCCACAAGGGCCAAAAATCATTCGATACCTTTCCCGGCCAAATTATATCCATCCTTCCGCAACATTATAATACTGAGGTTTCCACGACTGCCCTCCGCTACCCTTTAAATAATATGAGTCTTAATCCTTCTGCCAAGGCAGTATCGAATCAGGCAATGGGTGCTTCTTTTTCGGTGGATGCATCTAAACCCGTTTTAATATTTCGCGGGCACACGGGAAATTAATTCTTGCATTGGCTAGATCTTTCTGTCCTAATCCTATATGCGGGATTGCTCATCGGACTTGGGTTTTACCGCTCGAAAGAATCGGGTAAAGATCCCGAAGAATACCTATTAGCTGGTAGAAAACTCAGTTTACCTGGATTTGTTGCTACTCTAGTAGCTACCTGGTACGGTGGTATACTGGGAATCGGTGAAAACACCTATGCTTATGGATTGCAAACCTGGTTTATCCTTGGATTTCCTTATTATGTATTCGCAGTACTGTATGCTTTTTTTATTGCCGGACGTATTAACAAAATCAGGTGTATTTCCTTACCTGATCAGTTCCATAAACGCTTCGGTAAAACTGCAGGAATAATAAGTGCTATTTATATTCTCGTTTTAGCCAGTCCGGCGCCCTATATCCTGAGTATCGGCATATTACTCCAATTCACCACTGGTTTATCATTGGCCTTTTCTTTGATAATCGCCGTGGGTGTGAGCCTGAGCTATATATGGTTGGGCGGTTTCAAAGCCGTGGTTCGCACCGATCTATTACAATTTGGATTCATGTTCCTGGGGTTTATACTTCTGCTCATTTTCTCCATGAAGTCTGCTGGTACATTTTCAGAGGCCGCAAACCATTTACCTGAAACCCATTTGACTCTCACCGGAGGAGCATCCTTCCAATATATTTTAGTCTGGTTTTTTATTGCTTTATGGACTTTTGTGGATCCTGGATTTTACCAGCGCTGCGCTGCATCTAAATCACCCAAAACGGCCCAAAACGGTATTTTGATTTCCATAGGATTCTGGTTCATTTTTGATATACTGACAATATCTACTGGCCTTTACGCCAAGGCATTATTGAGCCCTGGAGATCCATTGTTTGCCTATCCCCGCTTGGGCGCCATGGTCCTTCCTCCACTGGCATATGGTATTTTTATCACCGGATTATTATCCACTATTATGTCTACTATTGATTCTCTTGGTTTGATCAGCGCCATTACATTTGGCCGGGATATTATATGGCGGATTCAAACACCTGCCAACAGTGATCAAAAACCATGGACAAACGCTTCCAACGGACTTGTCCGAAAAGGACTTGTTGTAACGGCTCTGATTGCCTTGGGCCTAGCTTTTAGTATCCCGTCAGTTGTGAAACTTTGGTATGTTCTGGGGTCAATCATAGTCCCTGGACTTGTATTGCCATTTTTTCTTTCTTTCAGTGCAAAAAAATTATCAGGGCCAGATATCGTAATGATGATGGTTTTACCAGTATTGGTTAGCGTTATCTGGACCATTTCAGGAAATATTTTGGATAGCTATCCCTTAAATCTTGAACCATTCTATCCTGGAATCCTAACATCCGGACTTATTTATGGATTAAAAGTGACCCGTGGCAAAAGAAATTGAACGAAAATTCCTGGTGGATCTTGAGCATTGGCCAAACGAGGCTAAAGGCGTACATTTTGAGCAGGGATATATTGCAATCACTAATTCTGGTATCGTGCGCGTTCGCATCATCAGGGATGAAGTATCAACTTTAACGGTGAAATCAAGCGGAACCGGTTTATCAAGGGATGAATTTCAATATGAAATTCCCATGGACGAAGCCAAAGCGCTTTTAAAACTCTGTCAGAATGATATTATTGAAAAAACACGTTATCATGTAATAGTTGAGGGAAAACAATGGGATGTGGATCAATTCCATGGTAATAATGATGGGCTTTGGATTGCTGAAGTTGAACTAAAATCAGAGGATGAGCAGGTGACGCTTCCCAAATGGGTAACCAATGAGGTTACTGGAGATGAACATTATTATAATGCCTTTATTTCAAAACATCCCTACAATACCTGGAAAAAATGATTCAAATTATTTCCCTAATAATATCTGTATTTTTTTTATCGTTATCGCCTTGGAAGTCAATTCATTGGCAACGGATATATTCAGTTAGCGGTGTGGCCGCTTTTAAAGACGGATTCCTGGTGGTCCATGATAACAAGAAAAAAAATCAGCCTCGCGTCAGTTTCATTGATAAAAAGTACCAGATCACACCTCTCGTATGGCCAGATCCCGAACTGCCATATGATCTAGAAAGTGCTTACCAATTTCCCAATATTGAAAACCGGTACATTTTCATGGAAAGTACTGGCAAGTGCTATGAGGCTTCAGTTGATCCAAAAGATTATCGCATTGATATTCTTCATACCTATACTTTACCCAAGTTAAAACCAAAAATGAATCTGGAAGGGATTGCTATCTTTCCATCCGGGCAAGGTCTCGTTATCATTTACGGAGATCGAGGTTCCGATACCCGAAAATCTACTTTATTTACCGCCTTGTTTAACCCAAAGTCTAAATCATTTAAAGAAGTGAAAACTTTAACATTTGATTTGCCACAGCCGAAAAAGGATAAAAGAAATATCGCCGACTTAGCCTTAAAAACCGATGGCAGCCTCTGGTGCTCTGCTACTTCTGATCCTGGCGATGATGGACCGTTTTCAACTTTCATTTATGAATTGGGTCAATTCAGCCATGCCGGAGCCTTTACTCCAACCCACCCTGATTTACTGAAAGCAATAATGACCTTTGATGGACAAAAGGTGGAAGCCATGATATTTCAGAAAGATAAGTTGGTTTTGATGACGGATAATGAAAATTATGGTTCCACAATGAATACGATAGAATATTAGATGCGAAAACTCTTGACCTTATTAATGTTTTCTATTGGTGTACTAAACAGCCAGATTAATCATCAAGATAAATTAGTAATCAAACGCAAACTTGGAGAATCAACAGTGACTGTTGATTTTGACGGCCGTACCAATGAAACCGGATTTTATCATAAGCATATTGATTTTGGTGTTGCGTATCCGCTTCAGCAGTCATGGATTGTAGAATTAAAATACCGTGCTCAATACCGCACCAAAGAAGATACCTGGAGCCTAGAACATCGCCCACAATTTCAACTGATTAAAAATATTAATAGACCAAGTGTTAAATGGCAACTGCGAACACGCATGGAATACCGGATTCGTGAAGGAAAGGAAGATGAAATGAGAAATCGAAGCCGGATTCAAATCAAAGCGCCGAAACCTATGTCATCATTAAAAATCACACCTTTTATCAATAATGAATCCTTTTTTGCACCGGAGACCTGGAAACACTATATAAACTGGGTCTCATTTGGTTTTGATTTACCAAAGTCAAAAATCGGGAAACCAACTATATTTTACAAATATGTTATAACATTAATTGAGGGTGAATGGGTTCCTACCTATACGTTCGTATTTAAATTAACTATCTAAACTATAAAAAATTCTACTCAGCGCCATCTGCATGGTGGCGTAAATCACTATCTTAATAACTAATGATAAATAATATTTAAAGACGCAACAGGGCGCGCCTTTAACTTTTTCTATTCCATATCCGAGGAATATTCTCCCATTGTTGCCAAACCATTTAACTTTGCGCGTTTAAGTAATGCTATTTGGGCGGCACCGACATTTTCTGTCTTTCCCATCCAAGCTTTCAGAGCCGGCTGCTGCAAAGCGCGACCATAGGAAAAGGATAGGTTCCATGGTTTATTACCATCGACAATTTGATTTATTCGATTTAAATGAGCGGTCGCATCTTTATCACTTTGACCACCGGATAAAAAGGCAATTCCGGGCACAGCGGCAGGAACCGTTCTAGCTAAACATTGCAATGTTGCATCGGCCACTTCATCAACACCAGCACGGTTGGACCCATCATAGCCCGAAAGTACCATATTAGGTTTTAAAACCATCTGTTCATAATTCACACCCTGAGAATACAGTTCAAAAAAGACAGTATGCAGGACTTCCTCCGTTACCACAAAACTGTCGTCAATATCATGATCACCCTCCATCAAGATCTCCGGTTCAACAATCGGAACCAAATCATTTTTTTGGCATAGTGCTGCATAGCGGGCCAAAGCGTGAGCATTGGTGCTAATGCAATATCCGCTAGGATTTTCTTCCGTAATATTGATGACCGCTCGCCATTTGGAAAAACGGGCTCCCATTTGACGGTATTCTTTTAAGCGGTCATCAAGGCCATCTAATCCACTGGTTACTTTTTCACCCTCGCTGCCAGCAAGGTCATGAGCTCCAGTATCAACTTTAATCCCCGGGATCATACCTTTCGATGCTAAATATTCAGGGTAAGGTTTACCATCAGCCAATGATGACTGGTTTAAGGTTTCGTCGTACATAATAACACCACTGATATGATCTTCTATACCTTCTGCGCTGAATAATAAATCGCGGTAGGCATTGCGGTTTTCTGCTGTATTCTCCGTTTGAATATGCGCCAAACGTTTGCCAATAGTTCCTGTACTTTCATCTGCAGCCAGAATACCTTTCCCTGGTGCAACCATTGCTTCAGCTACAGCTTCCAAACTTTTTAGATTCAATCCCATAATTATTTCTCCAGCATTATTCAGTATTTTTGTTTAATATTTTTTCAATCACTTTGGCTGACCAATTTCATCCAAAAGTTGGTGAAACCAATCCTGATCTGTGTTGAACGGTTTTCCACCTTTGATGCGATCAAAATCAATCAAACTCAACTCACCCTTGTTCTCTTCATCCAATCCTACCACACCAGACTTACCCGCTACTGCCATTTGAGTTGCGAGCGCTCCGGATTTCATGATTAATTCTAAATCTTGGGCATTGGGCGAAGCACTGCGGGCAAAATAACCACTTTTCTGAACAAGAGTTTTATCCGCCTCCAACCGGCTAGCAAACTGTTTGGAGAACCACTGACCTGGATTGAGAGTGTCCAAGGCAACATGCCCAAATGCATCCCGAATTACCTCTTCACCTGAGGATTCTTTTTCCTTCAGGATAGTTCCAGTCCCAGCCCCTTCACTTAAAAAGATATTGACAGAGTCTTTTTTATCCATGAGCTTCATCAATCGCTCACACTCGTCATTGAAATTTATTTCTAATTCCGGGATATAAATTGCATCCACATCCCAGCGCTCTTGGTCAATCAAAAATTCTGGTAAAAAAGTCCGCTGTTTTAACCGCTCACGATATAAATGCGCTGTATAAGCTGTCAGCCAGCCACAATGCCGTCCCATCACTTCATGGATAATAAGTTGCCTTGAACTGGTCGTGTTTTCATTAGCGATATTTTCAAAAAATATAGCTCCCTGTTCAGCAGCTGTCCAGGCACCCAGAGACTGGGTAACAGGGAAGATGTCATTATCCACTGTTTTAGGCAACCCTACTACAGTAAGATCATGACCATTCTTTTTTAAATAAACTGATAATTGGGCTGCCATGGTATTCGTGTCATCCCCGCCAATAACATGTAAAATATTAACGTCATCTTTCACCAGTTGATTGGCCGCCACTTCTAAAGGATCTTCACCAGACTTAATGTAACCCTGTTTCACACAGTCCTCAGCATTAGTCAATTTGACCCGGCTATTACCAATGGGGCTTCCTCCAAAAGAATACAGGACTTCTGCTTTTTCTTTGACCGTGTTTGGAATATTAATAGATCGTCCCAGTAATAATCCCTTATACCCATTGAGATAGCCCAATAGTTTTGAGTCTGGTACCAATTGATTATAATGATTAATCAAAGATCCAATAGATGCAGATAAACATGGAGCCAGACCGCCTGCTGTTAAGAATGCAATTTTCATTTATGACTTTATTTTAGAACTGGCAAATTTAACGTGGATTTTTTGTTCTCTTGCACAAAAAGTAATTATAGACCTATAATTACTAGCAAGTTTTAAGTGTCATGTGTTATAACAAGGAGGTTTTCTATGCACTTCAAGAATAAATACCTACGGATTCTGCTTCTTTTATTTATGGGGCTATCATTTATAATGGCAAAGGAAGTTTACAGTGAATCCCTGTTTAAAGCTTTAAAATATAGGAATATTGGACCTTTCCGCGGCGGTAGATCAGCGGCAGTAGTGGGTATTCCTGGTAATAAATTTGTAGCCTACTTTGGTGGCACAGGCGGGGGCGTATGGCAAACCAAAAATGCCGGTCAAACCTGGAATAACATTTCGGATGGATTTTACGGAGGGTCAATTGGTGCAGTCGCTGTTAGTGAATGGGATGCAAATGTCATTTATGTTGGCGGCGGTGAAGTTACTGTCCGTGGAAATGTATCCCATGGAGACGGTATTTGGAAATCCACTGATGCGGGGAAAACCTGGAAAGATGTTGGCCTGAAAGATTCCCACCGTATCCCCAGAATTCGTATCCATCCTAGAAACCCAGACCTGGTGTATGCAGCTGTACTTGGACATTTATCCGGCCCTAACGATGAACGGGGTGTATTTCGCAGTTCAGATGGAGGTGATACATGGGAGAAAATTCTGTATGTCAATGATGAAGTAGGTGCTTGTGATCTCATACTTGATCCAAATAATCCACGTATTATTTATGCATCTACCTGGCGTATCAAACGTACGCCATACAGCCTTGAGAGCGGCGGTGAAGGATCAGGCCTTTGGAAATCTACAGATGGAGGTGATACATGGAAAGAGATTACAAAAAACAAGGGATTACCTGAGGGAATCGTTGGCATCATTGGTATCACCGTTTCTCCTCTAAATTCTGATCGGGTTTGGGCCATTATTGAAAATCGAGATGGTGGATTATTCCGGTCAGACGACGCTGGGGAAACATGGATAAAAACAAGTTCTGATAATAACTTGCGCCAACGGGCATGGTATTATTCCCGCGTTTATGCTGACACGGAAAATGAAGATTTAGTGTATGTTCTAAATGTCCGATTTTGGCGTTCCAAGGACGGTGGGAAAACATTTAATTCCATACGCACACCACACGGAGATCATCATGATCTTTGGATTGATCCTCAAGATTCACAGCATCTAATTATAGCGGACGATGGTGGCGGACAGGTTTCTTTTGATGCAGGCGCAACCTGGAGCACTTATCATAACCAACCAACTGCTCAGTTCTATCGTGCAGATGTTGATAATCAATTTCCCTATCGCGTTTACGGTGGTCAGCAGGATAACAGCACAGTTTCAATTGCATCACGAACTACTTCTGGCGGCATCACAGAACGGGATTACTATCCTGTAGGCGGTGGTGAAAGCGCACATGTAGCACCCCATCCTGAAAATCCCAATATTGTTTATGCCGGATCTTATAGTGGATATTTAACCCGGTATAATCATTTAACTGGAGCGCGACAAAACATCACAGTTTATCCTGATAACCCAATGGGGCACGGCGTAAAGGATATGAAGTACCGCTTCCAGTGGAATTTTCCGATAGAATTTGATCCACATGATCCAAACACATTATATGTAGGGTCACAACACCTTCATAAAAGCACCGATGAGGGTCAATCCTGGGAAATCATTAGCCCCGATTTGACAACCAACACACTATCGATGCAGGATGAGTCTGGAGGCCCAATTACAAAAGATGACACTGGAGTAGAATATTATTGCACTATTTTTGTGATTACACCATCCCCCCATGAAAAAGGTGTAATCTGGGTAGGCTCAGATGATGGTCGTGTAAACTTAACTAGAGATGGTGGAAAAACTTGGGAAGATGTCACGCCGAACATGATGCCAGAGTTTGGAATGGTCAATACCATTGACCAATCACCCCATGATCCGGCAACTGCATATATAGCTGTCACTCGCTATAAGTTGGATGACTTTAAGCCCTATCTATACAAAACTAGCAATTATGGAAAAACATGGAAACTCATTTCAAAAGGGATACCAGATGGTGCCTTTACACGCGTTGTTCGTGAAGATCCTGGGAAAAAGGGTTATCTCTATGCGGGGACAGAAACGGGAGTGTATATATCATTTGATGACGGCAAGAACTGGCAGTCATTCCAATTGAATTTACCCATCGTACCTGTTACCGATTTGGTGGTAAAAGAAAATGATCTGGTTGTAGCTACACAAGGGCGTTCATTTTGGATTTTGGACGACTTGACACCCCTGCATCAATTATCAGACCAAATCGCAAAGTCCAAAACACATTTGTATATACCCCGCAATACTTACCGACTGCCAGGCGGTTACGGGTGGGGTGGTCCAAGTCCAACGTCGGGAAAGAATCCTCCAAATGGAGTAATGACATTCTATTATTTGGACGAAAAACTCGACGCGGAGGATGAATTCACTTTGGAATACATGGAATCGGATGGTGATGTTATCAAAACTTACACCAATAAGAAGGATAAAAAGAATCCAGGGCGCCGCGGCCCCGCGTCTCGTGGGCCTGGTGCGCCCGCCGGTCCCGTCGCTGAGACGAAACAAGGTATGAATAGCTTCGTATGGGATATGCGCTACCCAGATGCCAAAAAGGTTCCTAACGCTGTGATGTGGGGAGGTTCTCATATTGGCCCGAAGGCAGTTCCCGGTGAATACAAAGTTCGATTGACTGTAAATGGTAATGCCCATACGGAATCTTTTTTCATCATAAAAGATCCACGGATAAAAACCACGCAAGCAGATTTTCGAGCTCAGTTTAACTTGCTGATGGACATTCGTGACCGAACAACAGAAATCAATGAAAAAATCCTGACCATGCGCAGCATTAAAAAGCAAATTAATACGTTGACCAGCTTAATGGATAAATCAGGGTTCAAAAATGATGAGCTTCTTACAGCGGGGAAAGAACTAACCAAAAAACTCTCTGCAATCGAAGAGGAGTTAATCCAGGTTAAGTCAAAAAGTGGCCAAGATCCGTTAAACTATCCTATCAAACTGGACAACAAAATTGCAGCTTTGGTTGGAGTGGTTTCCAGCGTTGATGCCAGGCCTACAGCTCAATCCTATAGCGTATTAGAAGAGCTTGTATCACAGGCACAGACCCATTATAAAAAAATGGACAAAGTGCTTACAGAGGACCTCTTTCAATTCAATAATATGGTCAGTGATGCTGCTGTCCCTGCCGTAATGATTATACCATCTGAAATGAGTAAAGAAAAATAAAGGTCAATTCTAATAATAAAAAAGCCCCCGTTTGAGTATACGACACGGGGGCTTTTTTATTATGTATCCCTTAAATATTAAATCTGAATAAAATCTCTCCTTCAAATGTTTACAATAATATGAATCCTATACTTTGGACACCAACCCAAGACCAAGTTAATACTTCCCAAATGGAAGCCTTTCGTAATCAGGTCAATTCCCGGTTCAATATCAATCTGAAAGATTATTTTGACCTCTATGATTGGTCTATATCCAATATTTCAGATTTTTGGAAAGCGGTATGGGGATTTATGGCCCTTGAATTCTCTGGTGATTACACACAAGTCGTAGATGATGATTCAAAAATGCCTGGCGCTCAATGGTTTGAGGGAGTAAAAATGAACTTTGCTGAGAATCTTCTCAGAATTCGTTCTGAAAAACCGGCAATCCATTTTAAAGGTGAAGGTCAAGCGGTTCGAACCCTATCCTATAACGAATTATTTGATGAAGTTGAAAAGCTTTCTTCCGCCCTTAGAAAAATAGGTATTCAACAAGGTGACCGTGTAGCGGGGTTCATGCCAAACATGCCCGAAACGATAATCGCTATGCTAGCGACTGCTTCCATTGGTGCAATTTGGTCATCCTCTTCACCTGATTTTGGTATAAAAGGCGTTTTAGATCGATTTACCCAGATCGAACCAAAGGTTCTCTTTGCTGCAAATGGTTATTACTACAATGGGAAAAAATTTGATTCACTTGAAAAGCTGAACAGTATTCTTGATCAACTTCCCTCCGTGGATCATGTGGTGGTTACACCTTATACAGATAGCAACCCTGATATATCATCAGTAAAAAATGGAATACTTTGGGATAATTTTATCGATTCCAATCCATCTCCATTGAAATTTGAACAACTTCCCTTTCAGCATCCTTTATATATCATGTATTCAAGCGGGACAACAGGATTGCCAAAATCAATCGTCCATGGCGCCGGCGGAACCTTAATCCAACATTTAAAAGAATTACGCCTCCACTGCAATATTTACCCAGAGGATACCATTTTTTATTTTACTACCTGCGGTTGGATGATGTGGAATTGGCTTGTTAGTAATCTTGCTATTGGGGCAGCAATAGTGCTTTATGATGGATCACCCCTTCAACCAAATTCAAATGCCATGTGGGATATGGTCGATGAATTGGGAATCACCCATTTTGGCACTAGTGCAAAATACATAGATGCATGCAGACAGGAAGGATTAAGCCCTATAAAGACACACTCCTTAGAGTCAATGCGAACTATTTTTTCTACAGGATCACCTCTAGTTGAGGAAAGTTTTGATTATGTCTACAATCAAATCAAAAAAGAAATTCAACTAGCTTCTATTTCTGGTGGAACAGACATCATTTCATGTTTTGCTGGAGGGAATCCAACTTTACCGGTCTATCGCGGCGAACTCCAATCTATTACTTTGGGCATGGACGTAGCTGCCTACAACCCAGAAGGAAATGCAATTCAAAATGAAAAAGGTGAACTCGTTTGCCGAAAAGCCTTTCCATCCATGCCTATTCATTTTTGGAATGACCCAAATGGTGAAAAATATCATCAGGCCTATTTTAATGTATTACCTGGAATCTGGTATCATGGTGATTATATAGAAATCAATGATCATGGTGGTGTACAAATTTTTGGACGCAGCGATGCCACTTTAAATCCTGGAGGTGTGCGCATTGGCACAGCCGAGATTTACCGTGTGGTCGATACATTTGATGAGGTGGAAGACAGCTTGGT
>Ga0209432_1000025_pt1 | contig 16945 bp, 14 predicted proteins | sample METZYME_3_800m_FD_187551 | JGI IMG/M metagenome (GOLD analysis project Ga0209432, IMG submission 187551) | Marine microbial communities from oxygen minimum zone in mesopelagic equatorial Pacific - METZYME_3_800m (SPAdes) (version 2) | ecosystem: Environmental > Aquatic > Marine > Oceanic... | reverse complement strand
AAAGGTTCTCACCTCTGGAACAAGTTATTTGTAAGAACAAGATTCAATGACGGCCATTTAGTTGATGGTGAAGCTGGTGTTTTTAATGGCAAAAAATATGAAACTACCCCTAACATTCTTCAAAACAAAGATGATTATGAATTTTTGCAGTGGAAATTCGAATTGGGTGATTGTGTATTTTTTGATATGAGAACATTGCATGGAAATTTGAATGAAATCACTCCAAAAAATGACATTCACAGATACACCTTAAGAATGGCTAAAGAAGGCTCTAAAATAGAATATAGAGGTGACTGGGCAAAAGAGGAAAGAGCGATAATGGCGGCAAATGGTTATCAAAATGGCGATGATTTAGATGGAAAAATGTTTCCAACTCTTTATAAGGAGAGCTAATTGTGAATAACCTAGCGAGCTTATTTATATCTTTTTTAAAGCATTAATAAGATTATCAACATCTTCGTGGGTGTTGTAGTGAACCATACTTGTTCTTACAACACCATCATCCACATCGATACCTAGGGCCATTAAACAACGCCAAGCATAAAAGTTATCATTTCTTGTAGCTATGCCACTATTGACTAGTTCGCTACTAACATCTTTTGATGATTTATTATTAACAGTAAAGGCAATCGTTGGCGCTCTATTCTTGTTCTCTATCTTGCTTTTGCCAATAAGTTTAATGTCATCACGAGAATTGATATAGTCTAGGAGTGGATTTGCTATCTCCTGTTCATGTCTTGCAATTAGGTCATTAACTTTTGTAATTTTGTCTCTCGTTGTTGTTTGGCTTCCTGGGAAGTGGTGTTCATGTAGGTTATTAAAATACTCATACACACCCACTAAGCAAGACAACTCTTCATGGTTAGGTCCACCAGGATTAAGAGTGTAGGGCACATCACCCTCCAAAAATTCATGATTTTGATTTGGTAGCTTTTCTAGAATCTCTTTTTTTCCATAAAGAAGTCCTAAGTGGGGGCCATAGGTCTTATAGAGACTAAATGCGTAAAAATCAACGTCAAGATCCTTCACATCAGGAAACCCATGAGGTGCATAAGAGACGCCATCTCCAATGATATAGGCATCATGCTCATGAACAATTTTAGATATGGACTTGAGATCATTTATTGAGCCAACAATATTAGAGCAATGTGTGACCGCAACAATTTTAGTTTTATCGGATAAAAGTGCTTTCAAATCATTAATTTCAAGTTCGGCAGAAGCTGGGTTGATTTTCCATTCTTTAATAATCATTCCATGTTCAGCAAGGCGTCGCCATGCACCAACATTAGCCTCATGATCTTGATTGGTAACAATGACTTCATCGCCAGAACTTAAAAGACTTCTCATTGCATTAGACAAAACGTACATATTCATAGTTGTAGAACCACCAATAATGATTTCATCATTCTCAGCGTTAATCATTTCAGCAAATAAGTTCGTTGCTTGGTCCATATTATCACCTGCAATTGCAGAGGTATCAAACTCCGCATAGGGTTGAACTTTTGTTGACGTCATAAAATGATTTAGGCGGTCAATAACATTAATTGGGACATAGCTTCCACCAGCATTTTCAAAGAAAGACCACTTGGAACTTAATGGATCTTTAAAAGCAGGAAATTGAGCTCTTACAAAGTCTATATCCAATGAGACATTATTATTTGACATTTTTCTTCCTTATTACTGAGTATGTTTTAATTTTGTTGAACTAGTTTTTATAATCAGGCTCTTCTTTGTCAAGTATTGCCTTTAGAGCATTAAAGTGTAGATCTGAGGCGTCATATTTTTCCCATTGCTGGGCAGTTTTTGTTGCCACTTCGTGACTGGCTAAATGCAACTTTTTACCTGTTCGATAGGCTCCAATTAGAGTCTCACAGGACTTTTCAAAATGATAGAGGTAGTCAAATGCTAATGCTACAGAATCAGCAGCCGTCAGTACCCCGTGATTTCCCATTAATAAAACTGAATTATCACCCAAAATGGTGCATAATCTTTCAGCTTCATCTCCAACCCCCATGCCGTCATAATCATAATCAATTGACACCTTTTCATAAAAGCGCATTGTATTCTGGTCGATTGGTTTCATGACTTTGTCTTCTAGACAGGCAAGAATGGTGGCATATTTTGGATGAACATGAAGTATGCAGCGTGCATGAAGATTGTTTCTGTGCATCGCTCCATGGATAGCCCAAGCTGTGGCATCCGGGGCGTTAGGTTGAGACATTGTTTCGGCATTTTTAGAGTCTATTACAAGTAAGTCGCTTGCACAAATCTGTGAAAAATGCATTCCGATAGGATTTAATAGGAATTTTGAGCCATCATCTGAAACTGCTAAGCTGAAGTGATTAGCAACAGCTTCATGCATGTTTAACCTTGCAGCCCATCTAAATGCAGCAGCGAGATTAACACGCTCTTGTTTGAAATTGTCTTTCATGTTAGTTATTATAATCCTGCTATATAATTCAATTTTCGTTTAAATAAAAAATCACAGTTGAGTTAATCAATATGAAAAAATCATTATATATTCATGGCAACTATTCAGAAGCAAATTCTGGGGAATCTTTTAAAACAATCAATCCTGCTAATGGCCAAGTAATTAGCCATATAGGTCAGGCAAGTAAGGAAGATGTAGAAAATGCCATACTATCTGCTGAAAAAGGTTTCTCAGAATGGTCTGCCATGTCAGCTGTTGAGAGAGGTCGCATCTTATTAAAGGCTGTCTCTATTTTGCGTGAACGTAATGACGAACTTGCCGCATTAGAGGTTCTAGATACAGGAAAACCTTTACAGGAGGCTAATTGTGTTGATATCCATTCTGGAGCAGATGTGATTGAATACTATGCCGGGCTAGTTCCAGCTCTTCAAGGAACACAACAGGATTTAGATGCAAATAAATTTTTTATGTCAAGGAGGGAGCCGTTAGGAGTTTGTGCCGGTATTGGTGCTTGGAACTATCCAATCCAAATAGCTTGTTGGAAGTCCGCACCTTGTCTTGCAGCAGGTAATTCGATGATTTTTAAGCCTTCTGAAGAGACGCCATTAAGCGTCCTTAAGCTTGCAGAAATATATACCGAAGCAGGAATGCCGCCAGGAGTATTTAATGTTGTTCAGGGTGACTATCGTGTTGGACAATTCTTGACAAGACATCCACGAATCGCAAAAATATCATTTACTGGTGAAAGTGAGACTGGGAAAAAAGTGATGACTGATGCATCAGGCTCACTGAAAGAAGTGACCTTAGAACTAGGAGGTAAGTCACCATTATTGATTTTTAATGACGCTAATTTAGATAATGCTATTTCAGGTGCACTATTGGCTAATTTTTATACTCAGGGTGAGATTTGCACTAATGGCACTCGAGTATTTGTTCAGGCAGATATTTACGAAGAATTTTTAGCTAAAGCTTGCGAACGAAGTAAAACAATTAAGATTGGTGATCCGATGAATCTAGAAACTCAGATGGGCGCATTAATTAGTGCTGAACATCTTGATAAGGTCATGGGTTATATTGATAAAGCTAAAACATCAGGTGTCCGTTTAATTTGTGGTGGTAGTCGTCACAACTCTAAAGAAACTTGTGATGGATATTTTATGGAACCAACGATTTTTGCTGATTGTGAAGATGGATCCCCTTGTGTTACTGATGAGATTTTCGGTCCTGTGATGTCTGTATTGAGCTTTGAAAATGAAACAGAGGTTATTGAGAGAGCTAATGATACAAGGTTTGGTTTGGCGGCAGGTGTTTTCACTAAAGATATAAATCGAGCACATCGAGTAATTAATCAATTAAAGGCAGGAATTTGTTGGATTAACAGTTGGGGAGATTCCCCTGCAGAGATGCCTGTTGGTGGTTATAAAGAGTCTGGAATAGGACGTGAGAATGGACCTGAAACTTTAAAAAGTTATACCCAAATAAAAAGCATTTTCGTTCGCCTAGATGATATAGAGAGTCCGTATTAACTTTCATAAAAAAATATAAACTTTATTAAGATATGAATAAACAATTTGATTACATTATTGTAGGTGCAGGCTCAGCGGGTTGTGTTTTAGCTAATCGTTTGACACAGTCCGGCGAGAACAAAGTTCTTCTTCTTGAGACTGGTGGAAATGATAATAATATATTAATCCAAATGCCGACAGCTTTATCTTACCCAATGAACACTGAAAAATTTTGTTGGCAGTTTTATTCTGAACCAGAGCCTTTTCTTGATAATCGTAAAATGCATTGCCCTAGGGGAAAGGTAATGGGCGGTTCTTCGTCGATAAATGGAATGGTGTATGTTCGGGGTCATGCACGCGATTATGATCAATGGGAAGAGCAAGGAATAGAGGGTTGGTCTTATAAAGATTGTCTGCCTTACTTTAAGCGTTCTGAGAGTTGGCAGGGCGGTGAAGATGATTATCGTGGCGGAAAGGGTCCTGTAGCAACTTGTGGTGGTAATAATATGAAATTAAATCCACTCTACCAAGCGTTTATAGATGCAGGTTATGAAGCGGGCTATCCAAAAACTGATGATTATAATGGTGAACAACAAGAAGGTTTTGGCGCTATGCACATGACAATTAATCAAGGAGTTCGTGCATCAGCCTCTAATGCCTACATTAATCAAGCAAAAAATAGACCAAACCTGACAATAATTCAAGAAGTTTTAGTTCAAAAAGTTTTACTTAAAGGAAAAACTGCAATAGGTGTTGAGTACAAAATAAACAATCAAATTAAAGTGATAAATGCTAATAAAGAGGTGATTTTGAGTGCTGGATCTGTAGGCTCACCGCAATTACTCCAACTATCAGGAATTGGACCTGCAGATGTTTTAAAACGTGCAGGTGTTGAGTTGCAACACGAACTGCTTGGTGTTGGTGAAAATCTACAAGATCATCTGGAAGTATATTTTCAATATCATTGTAAAAAACCAATCACCCTTAATAGCAAGTTAAATTATTTAAGTAAGGCGCTTATTGGTGCACGTTGGTTACTATTTAAATCAGGTTTGGGAGCTACTAACCATTTTGAATCTTGTGGTTTTATTCGTTCTCGAAAGGGTATTGAGTGGCCTAATATTCAGTACCATTTTCTACCAGCTGCGATGCGTTATGACGGTAAAGCATCTATGAATGGTCACGGTTATCAAGTTCATGCTGGTGTCAACTCTCCAACGAGTCGAGGAAGTATAAAAATTAACAGTCCTGACCCAGAAGCAAAACCAATCATCTTGTTTAATTATTTACAAAGTGAGCAAGATCGACAAGACTGGCGGGATTGTATTAGGTTGACAAGAGAAATACTAAATCAACCAGCTCTTGACGATTTTCGAGGCGATGAGGAAAATCCAGGATTAGAAGTCAATACTGATGATGAAATAGATGCCTGGGTTAGGGCTAATGTTGAGAGTGCTTATCATCCATCTTGTACTTGTAAGATGGGCTCTATAAATGATCCTATGGCTGTTGTAAATAATAAGGGTCAAGTAAATGGTATTGATAAATTGAGAGTGGTAGACTCTTCTATTTTTCCTACTATAACTAACGGTAACCTGAATGGGCCAACCATCATGGTAGCTGAAAAAATGGCTGATGCTATATTAGGCAATAAGCCACTTGAAGCAAATAATGCTAATGTTTGGGTTGACCCAAATTGGCAAAACTCTCAGCGCAAAGGCAGTCCTGAAAGATTTACAAATAATTATTAATTAATCCATGACAAGATTACTTGCATCTATTTCTATATACGTATAAAAATGATACCAATATCTTCAAATAATATTTTATTGATACTGTTATGGAAGTAGTTAAATTAAATACATATATAGTTGGAACTCCTCAACCACATATAGGTGGGATGTATTGGATTTTTCTATCTATAGAAACTAAATGCGAAATTAAAGGTATCGGTGAAGTTTATTCAGCATCTTTTCATCCAAAAGTTGTAGTTAAGGCGATTGAGGATGTTTTTGAAAGATATTTAAAAGGAGAAGATCCTCACCATATTGAGCGACTATATAGGGAGTGTTATTCGAGCGGTTTTACTCAGCGCCCAGATTTAACGATGATGGGCGTTTTAAGTGGACTTGAGATGGCTTGTTGGGATATTATTGGAAAAGCAGCGAATAAGCCAGTTTATGAGCTTATAGGTGGTAAGGTTCATGACAAGCTACGCTCATATACCTATTTGTATCCAGAAGATAAAAATGGAGTTCTAAATTATGAGGATCCAGAACTTGGAGCCGAGTCTGCTGTTAATTTTATGGAGCAAGGTTTTAGTGCAATTAAGTTTGATCCTGCAGGACCTTATTCGGTTTACTCTGGTCATCAAATATCAATGAGTCGTTTAGAGCACTGTGAAAACTATTGTCGAAAAGTGAGGGAAGCTGTAGGAAATAACTGCGATATTCTAATAGGGACTCATGGCCAGTTAACCCCAGCCTCTGCTATACGATTAGCAAAAAGACTTGAGCAGTTTGATCCATTATGGTTCGAGGAGCCTGTGCCACCTGGACAATCAAGCGCAATGACAGAAGTTGCAAAAAAAACTAGTATTCCTATTGCAACTGGAGAAAGGTTGACCACAAAGTATGAATTCTTTGATATTTTAAAAAACAATTCTGCATCAATAATTCAAATGAACTTGGGACGAGTTGGTGGAATTCTAGAAGCAAAAAAAATTGCTAGTCTTGCTGAAGTCTTCTATACCCAAATTGCTCCTCATTTGTATAACGGCCCTGTAGGTGCTGCAGCAAGTATTCAGCTTGCAACTGCAACCCCTAATTTTTTAATTATGGAAAGTATCAAGACTTGGAATGGATTTCATGAGGAAGTTTTAATGGAACCCTTAAATTGGAGCAATGGAGATATTATTCCTTCAGATAAACCAGGTTTAGGTATTGAACTTAATCTTGATGTTGTTAAGTCTCATTCTCCCTATAAGGGAAAAAAACTTCATCTCACTATGGATTCAAATCCTTATTATGTTGAAGATGATTAAATTTATAGTTAGTATTTAGGAGATATCAATGAAAGTAGGTTTTATTGGTTTAGGAAATGCAGGTGGTAAGCTTGCTGGCAGTTTACTACGAAATGGATTTGATCTTACAGTCAGAGATTTAAATAATGATTTGGTTAATGAGTTTGTAGAGCGAGGGGCTAATAGTGGACGTTCCCCTAAAAAAATGGCGGAAGATTGTAATGTGGTGATTACTTGCTTACCATCACCTAAGGATTGCTCAGAGGTAATGGAGTCTAAGGATGGAGTCTTAGCTGGCCTTAGTGAAGGAAAAATATGGTTAGAAATGAGTACAACTGATGAAGCTGAAATTCGGCGTATTGGCGCTTTGGTAGATACAGTTGGCGCTTTGCCAATTGATTGCCCAGTTTCTGGAGGTTGTCATAGGGCTGATACTGGCAATATTTCAATTTTTGCAGGTTGTACAAGAGAGGCTTTTGAGCTTGCCTTGCCAATATTGACAACTATGGGTCGCAGAGTATTACATACAGGTGATCTTGGAACAGCCTCTAAGCTTAAAGTTATGACAAATTTTTTAGCAACAGTTAATTTAACTTCAATAGCTGAAGCTTTGACAACAATGAAAGCCCTTGGCATGGATATGAACGTTACCTATGAAGCAATCAAAGCATCTTCTGGCAACTCGTTTGTTCATGAAACTGAGTCACAAGTTATTCTTAATGGCAGCAGAGATATAAGTTTTACAATGGATTTAGTTTCCAAAGATGTTGGAATTTTTAATGAGCTAGCTAAGCGAAAAGGTTTAGACCTAGAAATTGCTCCTCTCATAGTTGACATCTTTAAAGATGGTGAAAAGCGTTATGGTCCTCGTGAACTCTCACCTAATATCATTAAGAGACTCGAAGAGAAGGCAGATGTTGAAGTTTTAGGAGAAGGCTTTCCTCCTGAAATAATAGATGATGAGCCGGAAGAGACTGGATATGAGGTAGTTATAAAAGGGCGCCAAGATTATTAATTTTATGAAAAGCAACCAAATACCAAATTTTAATCCTAAAGATATCATTCGCAACATTACTCAGTTGACAGAGAATGGTTTAAAGCAATCAGAATTGGCAAGTAAGGGGGATGACTGGCATAGTGTGGTTGATTTGCTAGATGAATCTGAGCATCTTATTGGGAGAGAAATGAGTGTAAATTCTCATCTTAATGCTGTTATGTTTTCTGAGTCATTCAATGAAGAATATGAAAAAACTTTACCAATAATTTCCAATTACTATAGTGAAATTCGAGCTAATAAATCTTTATATAACGCTTTTAAGAGGCTAAAAAAATCAAGCCTTAATGAGCAACAACAGCATATTGTGAAAGATTCTATTAAGGGTTTTGAGCTTTCTGGTGTTGGACTTGAAGGTGATGATTCAAATCGATTTAAAGCTATCCAAGAACAGCTAAGTGTTTTAAGTAATCAATTTTCAAAAAACGTTCTTCAGGCAACTAATTCCTGGAAAAAAATAGTCACAATAGAAGATCTTAAGGGTTATGGGGAAGCTGAGTTATCAAAGGTCAAAGTGGGTGTTGAGTATGTTATTAGCCTCCAAATACCAGTCTATATTGATCTCATGACTTATGCTGAAAATAGGAATCTAAGGGAAGAAGTATATCGAGCGTATATTTCTAGAGCATCTGATATAGGCATTACTTCTAAAAAGTTTGATAACCGTGATGTGATGAAAAATATTCTTGAGCTTCGTTCAGAGTTATCAAAACTTCTAGATTTCTCAAACTATGCGGAGCTTTCAATTAAATCAAAGATGGTAGAGTCTCCAGAAGCAGTTGTAGAGTTTCTCGAGAAATTAGTAGAATATTCAAGATCACAAGCCCAGATTGAATTGGCAGAACTTAAGTCACTCTCTGGACATGAATTAATGCCATGGGACTTGATGTATTACTCAGAGAAACTAAAGCAAAAAAAGTTTAGTTATAAGCGATCTGACTTGACACCTTACTTTCCTGAAGATAGTGTTTTGAGTGGACTTTTTTCTACCATTGAAAAACTCTATGGCATTGTTTTGACTGAAATTGAAGAGGACGACACATACCATTCAGATGTAAAAGTTTTGGAATTAAAAGATAAAAGTGGCCTTATTGGTCGTATTTATTTAGATGTCTATTCAAGAGAAAATAAACGTGGTGGCGCTTGGATGTCTGACTACCAAAATCTATATAAAGACAACTTACCTATTGCTTTTGTAGTATGTAACTTAAATACGCCAACAGAAGGCAAACCAGCGCTGTTTGAGTTTGACGAAATAGTTACCTTATTTCATGAGTTTGGGCATGCATTGCATCACATCTTAACAAAAGTTCCTTTTCTTTGCGCTGCAGGGATTAGTGGAGTTCCATGGGATGGAGTAGAGCTACCAAGTCAATACATGGAGTTCTTCTGTTATGAAAGAGAGGTTGTGGATAGTATTTCGGGTCATTGGAAAACTGGTGAAAAATTACCAGAAGATTTGTTTGATAAAGTTGTTACTTCAAAAAACTTTCAATCAGGACTGCAGATGCTCCGTCAATGTGAATTTGCTTTGTGGGACATTAATACTCATATCATGGATATAGATACTTATAAGATTCTTGATATGGTTAGAGAAAAAACTTCGCTGATACCAATTATTGATGAGAATCGTTTTCTTAATTCTTTTTCCCATATATTTAGTGGAGGTTATGCTGCAGGATACTTTAGTTATAAATGGGCAGAAGTATTAGCGGCTGATGCCTATGAGTTTGTCAAAAAGAGTGGGGGTATTGGCTCTAAATCTGCACATCATTTTAGGGAATTAATTCTTGAAGTAGGTGGTAGTCGTGATTTTATGCAGCAATATATAAAATTTAGAGGTGGCAAACCTAAAATTGAAGGACTCTTAAAAGCATCTGGAATTGCAGTAAATCATTCTTAAACTGGGTAAAATGTGTTCAATATAAAACAAGGTTTGAATGTAAATGATTAAATTTTTCTTAGGTGCAATTATAGCTTTATCGCTCATTGGTGGTGCCATTAGGTTTGCGTCAGATGAACATAGCTGGCAAATCATCATTCATAAGCAAGAAGCAATTCATAGCGTTCAAAATGGTGCCATTCGTATCTTTAATCAATTCAAGAAAATAATTTCAGATCCCGATATCTCGGATACATCATCGATCGTTATAGAAGAAGGTTAGGTTAACTTAGATATTACGATTGAACCATTCGTGCCACCAAAACCAAACGAGTTTGAGATGGCATTATTAATGCTAATTTCTTTCGCTTCATTTGCAGCATAATCTAAATCACACTGTGGATCTTGATTAAATATATTGATTGTTGGTGGAGCTACCTGATCTCTTATTGCAAGGGTAGAAAAAATTGCCTCAATACCACCGGCGGCACCTAATAGATGACCTGTCATTGATTTTGTTGAACTCATTACCATATTATTTGAATGTGAGCCTAAAGCTAACTTAGCTGCATCGGTTTCAGCAATATCACCAGCTGGTGTTGAGGTTCCATGGGCATTTATATAGTCAACTTCATTTGGATTGATTCCGGCATTATTGATGGCATTTGTCATGCATCTTGCTGCACCTTCACCACCTGCTGAAGGTAGAGTTATGTGATATGCATCGCTACTCATACCGTAACCAGATAGTTCAGCATAAATATTAGCTCCACGCATTTTAGCGTGTTCATACTCTTCAAGTACCATTACACCAGCCCCATCGCCAAGGACAAAACCATCCCTATCAATGTCCCAAGGTCTAGAGGCTGTCTTTGGGTCATCGTTTCGCGTAGAAAGTGCACGAGCTGCAGCAAAGCCACCAAGACCGCAGTTAGTTGTCGACATTTCAGTTCCACCAGCAATCATCACATCGGCGTCGCCGTATTCGATAATTCTTGAAGCATCGCCGATATTGTGAGTTCCTGTAGTGCAAGCGGTAACAATGGCAAAGTTAGGTCCTTTGAGGCCGTACTTAATTGATAGATTGCCAGAAACCATGTTAATGATAGAAGAGGGTACAAAGAACGGTGAAATTCTCTTGGGGCCTTTTTCGCGGAAAAGATCTGCTGTTTTTTCAATGGTTGTTAGACCACCAATACCTGCGCCAATAGCAACACCAATTCTTGCAGCATTAGAATCAATAATCTCTATTCCGCTATCTTCGATGGCTTGAATGCCGGCAGCCATACCATAATGAATGAAGATGTCCATTTTTTTGGCTTCTTTAGGGCTAAGATACTCATTGATGTCAAAGTGTTTAACTGAGCCTCCAAAAGTCACAGCCTGACCTTCCGTGTCAATATTTTTGAGTGAAGCGATACCTGATTTACCGTTAAGAATGTTACGCCAAGCTTCAGTTATCGTATTACCTACAGGGCAAACTATACCTAAACCTGTTATAACAACTCTTCTCTTTTTCATATGATGCTAGTGTGTTTTTCGAATGTAGCCAATTTTTTTTAAATCGTGTTTTTGATGGTTGGTTTGATTTCTATATTATATAAAAAAGGCGCCTTATAGAATTAAAGAAAGCGCCTTTTTGGATTATTTTGAAGTTGTTACGTATTTGCGTTAATATAGTCTATTGCTTGCTGAATAGTTGTAATATTTTCTGCCTCTTCGTCTGCGATCTCACAGTCAAATTCTTCTTCAAGAGACATCACTAGTTCCACAGTATCTAGTGAGTCAGCACCTAAATCATCAATAAAAGAGGCATTATTGTCAATATCACCACTTACATCTAACTGCTCACTTACAACTTTACGTACCCTATCTTCAATACTCATTTTGAGTTTAATCCTTAAATGTTTTAAAAGTTTACATTTTATCGTCTAAAAACAATCTAATAATACTAAATTCTAAATATTTAATTGATACTTTGTAGGGTCAACAACTCCTGCTTGAGTAAAGCCATTTTGTCGAAGAACGCATGCATCACATTCACCACAAGCTTCACCTTTGTTGTTGGCCTGATAGCAGCTAATAGTTTGAGAATAATCAACTTCTAGACTTAGACCTTGTTTAATAATTTGTGCTTTTGTTTGGTCGATTAAAGGAGTATGAATTGTTAATCTATCACCTTCGATAGATTGCTTCGTAGCAAGGTTTGCCATTTCTTCATAGGCTTTAATGTATTCTGGTCTACAATCTGGATAACCTGAATAATCAAGAGCATTGACGCCGATAAAGATTGACTGACAATCAATCACCTCAGCCCAAGCAAGCGCGAATGATAAAAATATAGTATTTCGTGCAGGTACATAGGTTATTGGAATTTCATTGCTTTTTTTATATTTTGGAACTTTAAGGTTGACGTCAGTGAGTGCTGATCCACCAATATCTGCTAAGGAAATTTTCATAATGCGATGTTCGATGACATTGAACTCTTTGGCGATGGATTTTGCAGAGACAAGTTCAGAGCGCTGCTTTTGGCCATAATCAAAACTCAAAGCATAACAATCAAACTTTTGTGATTTTGCAATTGCCAGTGTGGTGGTTGAGTCTAATCCGCCAGAAAGAAGAACAACTGCTTTAGACATTAGCCAAATTTCCTTTATTTTCGAGCCAAGATTTTCGATCAGATGCTCTCTTTTTTGAAAGCAACATATCCATCGTCTGATTGACCTGTAAAGGGTTACTGAGGGTTAATTGTATTAAACGTCTGGTGTCAGGGTGCATGGTGGTTTCTCTGAGCTGTTTAGGATTCATTTCTCCTAAACCTTTGAATCTTTGTACCTGAATTTTTTGTCGCTTATTTTCTTTTAATAGCTTTGCAGAGATAGTATCTCTTTCTTTATCGTCAAGGGCGTAAAAAACTTGCTTTCCTGCATCAATTCTATAAAGAGGTGGCATTGCAACATATACATGACCCTCTCTGACAAGTTTAGGGAAGTGTTTAACAAATAGTGCACAGATCAGAGTTGCAATATGAGCACCATCAGAATCAGCATCAGCAAGTATACAAATTTTTCCATAACGCAGACCAGAAAGGTCATTATTGTCAGGCTCTAAACCAATAGCAATACTGATATCATGAATTTCATTGGACGCAAGAACTTGGGTTGAGTCTACCTCCCAAGTGTTAAGAATTTTACCTCTTAACGGTAATATTGCCTGATAATCTTTGTCTCTAGCTTGTTTTGCCGAACCTCCAGCTGAGTCACCTTCAACCAAAAAAACTTCAGTTTGGTCAAGGTTACTGCTTGTACAATCTGAAAGCTTACCGGGTAAAGCAGGGCCACTAACAATTTTTTTACGAATCACCTTTTTAGCAGTTTTAAGTCTAGACTGAGCATTAAGAATGGCTATCTCGGCAATTTTCTCGCCTATATCGGTATGTTGGTTGAGCCAAAGACTGAAAGAGTCCTTAACGACCCCCGAAACAAATGAAGCACACTCTCTAGAAGATAGCCTTTCTTTTGTTTGACCTGAGAATTGAGGATCTAGTATTTTAATCGACAATACGAAGGCTATTTTCTGCCATACATCATCAGGTGTCAGTTTAAGATTTTTCGGAATTAGACTTCTGAATTCACAAAATTCCTTTAGAGCTTCCGTGAGTCCTGATCGAAGACCATTAACGTGAGTACCGCCCCCGATTGTTGGAATCAAATTAACAAAGCTTTCAGCGGTCGTATTACCTGTATTCTCAGTCCAAGTAAGCGCACAATCGAGTTGCTCTTCTTTAGTCTTAAATGAAATAACGAATGGAGAAGGTGGTAGGCACTCAAGTCCATCCAAAGAAGCCGCAAGGTAGTCTTTAATGCCTTCACCGTAGACCCATCTATCTTTGGTTTCTTCAATTTGATTATCAAAATTGACCTCTAATCCAGGACAAAGAACAGCTTTGGAACGGAGGTTGTGACGTAACTGTTTGACAGAAAATTTAACAGAATCAAAATATTCAGGGTCAGGAGTAAACTTAATTAATGTTCCAGTATTACGTTTTCCAACATCATCTATTTCTTCCAAGTCAGCTGTTTTTACGCTTGAGTTAAATTTCATGTAGTATTGTTTACCTTCTCGCTTAATCCATACTTCAAAGGAACTAGAAAGTGCATTCACCACCGAGACTCCAACACCGTGAAGGCCACCCGAAAACTGGTAAGAATCGTTTGAAAATTTACCTCCAGCGTGTAACTTAGTTAGGATAACTTCAATAGCAGGGGTTCCTTCTTTTGGGTGGATGTCTATCGGAATTCCTCTACCGTTGTCTTCAACCGATAAAGCACCGTCTGAATGAAGTATGACATTAATCTGGTTGGCATAACCAGAAACTGCTTCGTCGACGCTGTTATCCATCACTTCTTGTGCAAGGTGGTTGGGAATTTCAGTGTTTGTGTACATGCCTGGGCGTTTTTTGACTGGTTCCAGGCCAGTTAAGACTTCTATTGAAGAGGCGTCGTAATTTGACATAGTCTGTAAAGGAAATAATTGGCACACATAATACCAAAAAAAAAGCCCCAAAAAATGGGGCTTTTGTTAGATTGGCAATTTAATTTACATCATACCTGGCATACCACCACCCATGCCGCCCATATCAGGCATCGCAGGAGCTGAGTCTTGAGGCATATCTGTAACCATTGCTTCGGTAGTTATCATCAGACCAGAAATACTGGCAGCGTGTTGAAGTGCTGCACGTGTTACTTTGGTAGGATCTAAGATTCCCATTTTAAGCATATCACCATACTTTTCTGTTGTGGCATTGTATCCAAAGTTAGCTTTACCTTTAGCTACCTCATTGAGGACAACAGAAGCTTCACCACCACCATTCGATACAATCTGTCTTAAAGGTTCTTCTAGAGCTCGTCTACAGATTCCAATACCAACATCTTGGTCACTATTGTCACCTTTAAGAGATTTAAGTGATGAAATTGCACGAATAAAAGCAACACCTCCACCAGGAACAACGCCTTCTTCAACGGCAGCACGAGTTGCATGAAGGGCGTCATCGACGCGATCTTTTTTCTCCTTCATTTCAACTTCGGTTGCTGCGCCAACTTTAATTACAGCAACACCGCCAGAAAGTTTTGCTAAACGCTCTTGTAGTTTTTCTCTGTCATAGTCAGAACTGGTCACTTCAATTTGAGTCTTGATTTGACCAATTCTGGCCTTAATTTTGTTTTTTGCACCAGCACCGTCGATAACGGTTGTGTTGTCTTTTCCAATTTCAATGCGTTTTGCAGTGCCTAAGTGTTCTTCAGTAACACCTTCAAGTGACAAACCAACCTCTTCAGAAATAACTGTAGCACCAGTAAGTACTGCAATATCTTCCAAAATTGCTTTACGACGATCACCAAAACCAGGTGCTTTTACAGCAGCAACTTTGACAATACCACGCATATTGTTAACGACCAATGTGGCTAAAGCCTCACCTTCAATATCTTCAGCAACAATAAGCATTGGTTTACCAGCTTTTTGAACTGATTCAAGTGCTGGTAATAGGTCACGTATATTGGCTATTTTTGAGTCATGCAACAAGATATAAGGAGACTCTAAATCTGCTGTCATAGATTCTTGATTGTTAATAAAATAAGGTGAGAGGTAGCCTCGATCAAATTGCATACCTTCGACAACGTCAAGCTCGTTTTCAAGTGTTGAGCCTTCTTCAACTGTTATTACACCTTCTTTACCAACCTTTTCCATTGCTTCTGCGATGATGCCTCCAACAGACGTATCTGAATTTGCGGAGATTGTACCTACTTGAGCAATTTCAGCGTTATTTTTGCAAGGTTGCGATGATTTTTTTAATGCCGCAACTACAACTTCAGTTGCTTTATCAATACCACGCTTCAGGTCCATAGGATTCATACCTGCAGCAACCGATTTAACACCTTCTGAGACAATCTTTTGCGCTAAAACGGTGGCTGTTGTTGTTCCATCACCAGCTATTTCACTAGTCTTGGAAGCAACCTCTTTAACCATCTGGGCGCCCATGTTTTCAAATTTACCTTCAAGCTCAATATCTTGAGCGACAGTCACACCGTCCTTGGTTATAGCAGGTGCGCCAAATGATTTATCAATGACAACATTTCTACCTTTAGGTCCAAGTGTCACTTTTACTGCGTTGGCAAGTGTATTAACACCTGACAACATTAATTCTCTGGCTTCTGGGCCAAACTTTACGTCTTTTGCTGACATGCTTTATCTCCTTTATTCTTCAATAATTGCAACAATTTCATCTTCGCTCATCACTAAAAGCGTTTCTTCGCCAACAGTGATTTCTGAACCTGAATATTGACCAAACATAACTGTATCGCCAACCTTTACATCCAAGGGAATTAAATCACCTTGGGCGCTTATTTTGCCTTTTCCAGCTGCTACGATTTCACCTTTGGAAGGCTTTTCAGCAGACGAATCAGGAATAATTAAGCCACTGGCTGTAGTTTTCTTTTCTTCTACTCTACGAACGATAACACGATCGTGTAAGGGACGGATTTCCATACTTTCTCCTAGTATTGGACTAAAAAATTTGCCGTAGAAGATTTATTCTTCTAGACGTTCTTTAAGCTTTTTAATAGCTTTGTTTTCAAGCTGACGAACTCTTTCAGCAGAAACGCCATACTTGTCTGATAGAGTATGTAAGGTCGATTTTTCTTCTTTCAAGTACCTTGACTGCAAAATATCGATACTTCTTTCATCTAAAGAAGAGAGTGCTTGATAAAGCTTATTATGCTGATCCTGTTGGCTGTTGTCATTTAACAATAATTGTTCTGGTGTTTCGCCAGGATCTGAGAGGTATTGCTCGGGTGTGTAGGTATCTTCGTCGTCATTAACTTCAAAAGCAACATCGCTTAATTGAAGACGTGACTCCATTTCAATGACATCTTTTTTTCTTACGCCTAAATTAGTTGCAATTTCTTCTGCTTGGTCACTGGTAAGTGACTGGTATATATGAGATTTGGCTTGTCTAAGCTTGAAAAAAAGTTTACGCTGAGCTTTGGTTGTAGCT
>Ga0209432_1000012_pt1 | contig 20012 bp, 12 predicted proteins | sample METZYME_3_800m_FD_187551 | JGI IMG/M metagenome (GOLD analysis project Ga0209432, IMG submission 187551) | Marine microbial communities from oxygen minimum zone in mesopelagic equatorial Pacific - METZYME_3_800m (SPAdes) (version 2) | ecosystem: Environmental > Aquatic > Marine > Oceanic... | reverse complement strand
GATATGTGAGATCTCCCGGGAGAATTGGATCTCACCGTGATGGATGATTAACCTGAGACGATCGTCTGCAGCATTCTTAATCCATTACGATAAAACTTCCTTCACTACATCGCCGTACACATCGGTGAGGCGGACGTCCTTGCCACCGGCTCGGTAGGTGAGCTTTTCATGATCAAGCCCGAGCAGGTGCAGGATGGTGGCGTTGAGGTCGTGCACGTGCACCTTGTCACGGGCCACTCCGTTGGCGGTGGGGCCACTCTCGCCATAGGTAAGGCCACCTTTCACTCCGCCGCCGGCAAGGAACATGGTGTAGCCGTTGCAGTTGTGCTCGCGGCCGCGCTTGCCCACGCGTGAACCGGCGGTACGGCCGAATTCGCCGCCCCACACAACGAGCGTATCCTCCAGCATGCCGCGCCGCTTGAGGTCGGCCAGAAGCGCAGCAATAGGCTGGTCGTGGCGCTTGCAGAGGATGGGCGTGAGGGTGTTGTTTTGCTCGTGGGAATCCCAGCCAAACATTCGGGCCAAAGCTTGACTCTTGGGCGGTCGGCTGAAGGGCACAACGATGAATCGCACGCCGCGCTCGGCCAGGCGTCGGGCGATAATGCAGCGCTCTGCGTATTCATCGGTCTCGTCCTGGCCGATGCCGTAGGCTTTTTTTGTGGCCTCGGTCTCGCCAGAAATGTCAAAAGCGTCGGTCGCTTCCATCTGCATGCGGAAAGCGCGTTCAAAACTCTCGATGCGGGCATTGAGTCGGTCGTCAGTGGTGCGGCCCTGAAGGTAGGCGCGGTTCATCCGCTGGATAAAATCCAACTGCTGACGCTGCTGGGCTCGGGTTAGCCACGTGTTGGTCAGGTTGGGGATGATTGGATCTTTTTCGCCCTTCTTTTGCTTGTCCTTGTTCTTGAGCATCACACCCGCCGTCCAGGCGGGCAGAAAATAGGGTTCGGCGGGCGTGGGGTTCATTTCGCCCAAGGACACGAGCGCGGGCAGGTTCTTGCTCTCGCAGCCCAGGCCGTACACCACCCAGTTGCCAAGCGTGGGCACGGGCGAATTGTTTTGGGCCACGCCGGTGAAGGTAAAGGTCTGGGCATGCTCATGTGTGTTGGTGTCGCCCTGCATGGAGCGGATGACGCAAAGGTCGTCGACGTGTTTCGAAATGTGCGGCAACAACTCGCTGACCACCGTCCCGCTTTGGCCGTACTCCTGAAACTTAAACGGTGCCTCAGTAACGTTGGCTTTTTCCTTGGCCAGTTTGTTGATGTCAGGTTTGGGATCGAAGGTGTCGATCTGCGAGGGGCCACCGCTCATCCAGAGGTAAATCACGCGCTTGGCCCGCGGGGCGAACTGTGCCGGCTGTGCATCGATGCCAGGCTTGGCAAAGAGATCGTTTTGCAGCAGCGAAGTGAGGGTGAGTGCCCCGACGCCATTGACCGCGTGACCCAGCACGGTGCGGCGTGAGATGAGGAGTTTGGGAGCTTTCATGGTTTAGTGGATGAACAAAAATTCGTTGGTGGCCAGCAAAGCCTGCAGATAAGCCTGCCAGCGGGCGAGGACTTCGGGCGGAGGCGCATTCTTGTTGCGGCTTTTCTGGAGGGAGGACGCATCAATTTTCCATTCCTTGAGAAACGCTTCTCCTCTGGCAACATCCGCCTTGGAGGCCACCCGGCCATACAATAAACGGAACGCCTGACTGATACGCGCAGGATCATCGGACAAACGATGTAGACGCGTGGCCAGTTTTTCCGTGCTCCGCTTCACATGTTCGCTGTTCATAAAAAACAAGGCCTGCAGGCTGGAGATCGATGCAGATCGTCTTGGAACAATCAGGTCACGATCCGCGCCATCAAACAAATCCTCCATCTCCTTCACCATGTCGTAGGGCGGCTCACGACGGCGTTCATCCGACTGTGGATCATGTTCCAGTAAATTCAGCGTGCGCCAAATGGATTCCACCTCCAGCCGCTTTACGCGGGCCACACCAAAAAGGCCCAATCGTAAATCTTGCTCATCGGGGCTGGCCGTCAGCTTGGAGGTTTGTTGATAAGTGGCTGAGAGTACGATGGTGCGGATCAACCGTTTCATCGACCAACCTTGCTGCACAAACTCATCGCTCAAGTAATCGAGCAACGCCGGATGTGTGGGCGGCTGGCCACTATGACCGAGGTTGGACAACGACGGCGAAAGTCCTTCGCCCAGGAGATAATACCAAATGCGATTGACCATCAGCCGGGCAGTGATCGGGTTTTGTGCATCCGCCAGCCACTCGGCCAATTCCAGTCGTCCACTCTGCTTGGTATAGTTGCCGAGCGGCTGTTGCTGAGTGCCTGCCAGCACCACGGGGAAACGGCGGGGCACAGGGGCGTCTTTAGGCACATCCTTCCCGGGCTTCACTTTGACTCCCTCCTTCGGTGGCCGGGCATCGGCGATCAACTTGGGATCATCCTGATCGACAAAGGCCTCGAACAAAGAGACTTTCTTCCATTTCTGGTCAAAGGCCCGAATAGCATCCTGCAGGCGAAGATATTCCTTCACTTCAGGCGCATCGAGTTTCAGTTTTCGTTTTTTGATCTCTGCCAATCGTTTTGTCTCATCCTTCTCGAATTTATCGATGTTCTTCTGAAGCTTCTCTCGGTTTTTTGCCTCCTTGGGATCGTCGAGTTTTTTGCGTTCATCCGCCAACCGACGACGTAAATCCATCAACTGCGCCACCCGGCCATATTCCTTCAACGGCGCAGCCTTCAGCTTCTTCTCGTTTGCCTCCTTCTGCGCCAGTCCTTTCGTGTACTCATCAAACTGTTTTTTATCCTTCAGGTAGGGCAGTTCCATCACCCGACTACTCTCAAATATTCCCTGCAGCGCAAAATAATCCTCGCGACTCAACGGCTCATGCTTGTGATCATGGCAACGCGCACAAAACAGACTGAGCCCCATGAAGGTGCGCCCCAGTAGGTCCAATTGCTGGGTGTGGCGGTTCTTCAGCGAGAACGGCCGCACTGCCACCAGCCCGTCCAGGTCGACCTCCGCCTTTGAATTAGGGCCAGGCATGAGATCACCGGCAATCTGCATTTTCAAAAACAGATTGTAAGGCATGTCCTCGTTGAACGCTCGAACTACCCAAAGTCGGTACGGATCGTTGGTTAACCCCTTGCCTTTGAACGGCCGATAACGCACATGATCCAGCCAGTGCCGTGCCCAGTGTTCCCCAAACTCCGGCGAAGCCATAAGGGCATCAACGTATTTGGTGAGCAATGAATCCCCTTTAGCCTTCAAATGTTTATCCAAGTCCTCCGGCGAAGGTGGCAAACCCGTCAGGGTAAAACTCAGCCGGCGCATCAGTTGCAGCCGATCTGCCCGCGGCGTAGGTTTCAATCCTTTGGCCTCCAATCGCGTCTGGATAAACCGGTCGATGTCCCCTCCCGGCCAACTCGTATCCTTCACCTCGGGCACCGGCGGCCGCTTCACCGGTTGAAACGCCCAGTGCTTGGAAAAATCAGCAGCTTGGAGAAGGTTTCCCACGCATAAAAGAGTCAGTGCATTCGCGAGTATCTGGTGAATCTTTGGCATGCGCCGAGCCTCTAAGAAAGAATCTCGCCGATGGGCCCGGAGCTTTCCTTGAAGGATTTTACCGGGCAGCCCATTTGCTGGAGAATGGTGAGATAAAGGTCTGAGGCCGGCTTGGTGCCGCCGGGCCACTTGATATGCTGGCCGTGCTTGAAGCCAAGCTTGCGGCCACCGGCCAGCAGCATCGGGAAACTGCCGCCATTGTGGCTGCTGATCTGCGAGCCACCCAATAGCAGCACGGTATGATCGAGCAGAGTGCCTTCATGTGCCTCAATGGATTTGAGCTTATCCATCAAGCGGGCAAGACTAGCGCAGAACATGGCGTCGCGCTGGCCGAGCACTTTGACGTCGACATTGTCAGCACCGCGATTGCCCGAGCCCTTGTGGTGGAAGTCATGCGCGCCACGCAGGGAAGCGCCGGCGCTCTTGGACCACACCTTGTAGTCGTCGTAGTTCGGGCCGCCTTCACCTCCAAGGCTGTGGGTCACCACGCGGGTCATGTCGGTCTGGAAGGAAAGCGCGATGAGGTCCATCATCAGCTCGATGTGTTCCTGCATGCTGTTCTTCACGGCCGGCTCAAGGCGCACACTTTTCTCGTCAAACTCCGGTCGACCTTTATCGATGATACTTACACGGGTCTGCATGCGCTGTTCCACCTCGCGGATGGAGGTAAGGTATTGCTCCACGCGCTGACGATCGGCATGGCCAAGCTTGCCCTGGAAACGCTTGATGTCGCCTACGGCGGTGTCGAGCACGCTGCGATCGAGCGCAATGCGGGCCTTGGCTTCCTGAATCTGTGCCTTGTCGGCAGGCGGAAAGAGACGGCTGAACACTGCCCGGTAATCAGCGGTAGCCGGGATGTCCGCCCCCATGGCGTTACGGGAGAGCGTGGTGGTGCCGACGCCGTTAGTGAAAGACAATGCCAATGACGGGACGTACGTGGGCCCGGCATATTTGGCGGCCACCTGATCCATCGAGATGGTGTTGGTGACCGTACCGGGTGTCTGCTTGATGTTGGTCCCCGTCAGCCAGTTGTAGGGATGCTCGTGACCACTGATGCGGCCCTGGATGTGCAACAGGCTGGTGAGTACCGAAAAGTTATCGCGATGCTTGGCCAGGGGCTTGTGTGACGGGGCCAGCGTGTAGTTTGGGCCGGTGTCCTTGGGGAACCAGTTGTAATGGTTGATGGCACCGGGGATGTAGAAACAAGCCAGCCGTGATGGGTCACTTTGGTTGGATGCGGCCGCGAGCGTCTTGTTGCCCATGATGTCGAGATAGGGCAGGGTCAGCATGGCGCCCATGCCTCGCAGAGCGGTGCGGCGTGAAAGTGATTTGGATTTGATGTTCATGGCAAAACTTCCAACGACTTTTTACTTTAGCTATTCAGTTCTTTCCTCGCAACCCTATTGGTCTCCCAAAAACGCCTCACTTCGCACCACTGCCTTCACCAGATCACCCAGCCGATAGCCCTTGGCGCGAAGGCTGGCCTGAATGTCGCGGATTTCACCCAACCCAGCGACATCCGGTTTACGGCCCGTGCCGTAAAGGGTCAGGTTTTTCAACAGCCCGTGCACGAGATCAGCTTGATAGTTTTTGACGAGTAACTGTTTGCATTCTTCAAAGCTCTTGAAGGTTTCGCCCCGCGGTAACCGACCGGCAGCATCCACCGGACGCGATTTACCCGCACCATTCCAGGCGATCTTCCCGTCGATTTCCTCGCGTTTGTATTTTTCAAACTCGAGTTCACGCCAGCGCCCGCTGAGGTCAAAATTCTGAAAGGCAAATCCCAACGGGTCGATGTCCTTGTGGCAGATGGCGCAGCGCGCATCTTCCTGGTGCTGAACAAGCAGTTCCTTAAAGCTTTTGCCTTGGTTTGCACTGGTAGTCGGATCCAATACCGGCACCTCCAATGGCGGTGGTGGTGGAGGGCTATCCAGAATGTGCCGCAGAGTCCATGCACCACGGTAGATCACCCAGTTATCACCCATCCAGGTGAGCATGGACTGAATGCCGGCGTGGCCAAGTAGACCCCCACCGCGAGGATCATTACGACGCAGTGTCACTTTACGCATCACGCCATCACCAAACCCATCATAGCCATAATGCCGCGCAAGGCTGTCATTCATCATCGTCCAGTCGCTGTCTATCAACTCGCGCGCGGGCCGGTTGTCCTTCAGCATTTGGGCAACGTAGGCGATGGTTTCCTCCTGCATGGATTCCTTGAGGTAACGGCCAAAACGAAAGTCCTGATGCTGCAACGTCTTCATCGCAAGCGTGATCGGCTGGCCCATTACCAGCCATTGGCGAACAAACGGCCGCACAAACCCGTCACTGCGCGGATCGGCCAACAGGCGGTCCACCTGCGCATTGAGCACCTTGGCATCACGCAATTTATTGTCCTTGGCCAATTGCCGCAGCTCGGCATCGGGCGGAGCGCCGATGAGCATGAAACTCAACCTCGAGGCAATGGCGTGATGTGATTGACTCACCGGACTGAGGTAACGAAAGGGCGCACTCATCAGCACCGAATGAAACGCCGCGCGCAGGGCATCATCGAAGGATGCGCCCTGTTTGCGCACCTTTTGGTACAGCGCAAAAAACGGCTTCTGCTCGGCCCTACTCACCGACCGCCGCCACGCGCGCTCCATCCATATCCCAAGCAATCGCTTAGCGCTGGTATCATTGTCTACAATCTCGCCCACGTTCGTGCCCCACTCCGCCGGCGGCCATTGGGCAACGTAATCCATTTCCGCCTCAATCGCATGCAGCGTTAGGTAAGGTGCAGGAGTCTCTTCCACCGGCGGCTTTTTCTTGCGATCCCATAATGGCCGATACAAACCCGTGCCTCCCGGAACAGGTTTATCCTTCACCTTACGATCCTCATTCTCGAAGCCCTTCACCGCGTAGGGCATTTCCACCATCGGCTGCAGCTTCACCTCCAGTCCGCGTTTGCCCAATGGCAGGTCATTGACCTGCACATGGTAAATTAATTCCTTCGGCTTGCCCGAGGAGGCTGTGATCTCGGCAGAGCCGAGCAATCGCCCACCCGCCTTCACCCACAGGCGCGGATGCGGCAGGTCCTTGAATTTGCCTTCAAAGGCCGACACCTCCATCCGAAAACGCAGCACACCCCTCCCATCTGCCGGTGGCCACAGGGTAAACGCACAGCCGTTGCGCGAGCCGAGCCATTGCGGCTCCATCAACAGGCCCTCGGGGTGGTTCACTCCGCGTGCCTTGAAGTAGCCTCCGGTTTTCTTCCAGTTATCCAGTGTGCGGCGCGGGTCCTTAATGTTGCGCAGTTCAGAAACCCAGTTGGTGCCTCTTGCTGGCTCGAGAAAGCGAATACCCTCCACCGCACGGCGTGTCACCTCCATGGCGCGCGCCACTGAGTCGGCGGCATCCTGCAAGGCGGTTGCGCCAGTGTCGAAGCCATCCATCTTGCCATCGGCCGGCAACATGTAGGCGTAATCAACCTTCAGCCCCGTTAAATCCTGCAATGCCGCTGATAATTCGCGCCGGTTCAACCGCCGCGTGTGACCCGCACGCGAAGCTGCCTGCTCAGTTTCAATCCAACCCAGTAACCGTTGCACGGCAGCCTTTCCCGGCCGCGCCTCATCTTCGGGCGGCATCTCGCCTGCACTCAACATCTCATGCACCAGTGTCCACAAATGTCCGTCACTGGGATTAAATTCCTTCAACTGATCCAGCCGAATACGCCCTTTTTGCTTTTCTGTTCCGTGACACTTCAGGCAATGCTGCTTCAAAAAAGGTTGAACGTCCCTAGCAAAGGAAGCTGCCTGCGACCAAGGCGCCATCCCGAAAATAAAAACAACTGCCAGTGCTTTTCTCATTTTAAATCCCAGAACTTCAATTCCCCTCTGCTTCCCGATACAGCCCGCTCGCCATTGGGGCTAATTGCCAAGCTGATAACCGGCCCGGTGTGACCCTTAAATATTTGCAGCAGCTTCCCCGTGCCCGGGTTCCAAACGCACACCGTACGATCATCGCTGGCTGAGATCAATCGCTCACCTTTGGCACTGAAAGCCAGAGCCGTTATGTCATCGGTATGCCCTCTCAACGTGCGGACCAATTCCCCTTTAGCAGGATCCCACAATTTCAATGTATCATCCCATGCACCCGAAGCCGCCCATCGTCCATTCGCGCTCCAGCCTACCGCGCTCACAGCCTCACTGTGCGCACCAAGCACGCGTTGTTCCTCGCCGGTTCGGGTGTCCCACAATTTTACACGGTTCTCGCCGTCGCCGGTCAACAGTTGATTGCCATCGGGTGAAAAGGCCACACCGGTCACGTCATACTCATCACCCTGCTCCATCGTGAGTAACGGTTCGCCGCCACGCACACTCCACACCTTGGCTGTGTCATCACCACTACCGGTGGCAAGGTACTTGTCATCCCTGCTAAAGACAATCGAGGTGATATTTTCCTTATGCCCGCGCCAACGCGCCAGCACCTTGCCGCTTTTTGCCTCACACACATGCACCCCACCTCTCCAACCACCCACTGCGATGAGTTTCCCTTTATGACTCCACGCCACCGCCGTTGGAACGGAGGCAACGTCCTTGATTTGCATAACCGTCTTGGCTGTACGCGCATCCACCACCCACAAGCGTCCCTCATCATTTCCCGCCACCACCCGTTGACCGTCAGGACTAAATGCCAAACATTGCACCCACTTCTGGGTCTTCAAGGAAATCTCAGTGGCTCCCAACAAGCCGATAGTGAGGAATAGAAAAATTCCTGAAGTGAGTCGGTTATGGGAGGAGATAAAGTTCATTTGGTTTGTATCGGCGTGAAGGCAATGATGATGCGTCGGTTACTTATCGGGAAATTTAGGATATTGCGGACCTTCCCAACGGATTGTGCGGAGTTCGCGATCGGGGGCGAAATTTCCCTTTCTCCTTCTTTGGCCCATGACATTCCACACAAACCCGCTTCAAAACCGGCTCGACCTCCTTGCAAAACTGCTCAAGATTAGCCTGTGGGACTTTGGCACACAGACATCCGGCCGTTATACCTAACAAAAATAAACACTGCAGTTTCATTTCTTTCTCAGGTCATAGCAATAGATTCCGTTGCCGCCACGGAAAAACATGCGGCCATCGACGATTGGGTTGACGATGGGTTGCCGACCGTAGGCAGTGGTTGTGGCATGGGGCGGCGCCCATTTGCGTTCCTTGTCGCCGAGCAGGGTGAGCTTATTTGGGTCAGCGTCAAAAAGAACGAAGCCGTGCTTGCCGTGTTGGCCCTCGGGCGAAAGAACCAACTTGTCGCCCGCGACGATCAGCAAGGGATTGCTCCCCGGCGCCTGGTAATGCGTACTGCCGGAGGGATGAGGAAATTTCTCCTCGGTGATTTCGCCCAGCACCTTGCCCGTTTCAAGGTCGAGGCAACGGACGAGCCGTTTTCCGACGGCGTACACGATGCCGTTGGCAATGGCCAGATGAGGAGCTTCGTCCTTCACGATGTGAGCATCTTCCCACAGCCATTCCAGCCCTGTGTCCGACAAGCGCCAGGCCGTCATGTGTTCGGTAACTTTCGATTTATCGTATTTCTTCGTCTTGGGATCAATCGGCGGAAGTTTGTAACGGAAGGCAACGAGTTTATCACCCGCGATGGCCAAGAGATTGGCCGCCTGTCCCTCCGGTGTTCCAACCGTGCCTGCTTCTTGCGACCAAAGTGTCTTGCCCGACTGCGGATCGATCACACGAACCTGTGATGGTTTGTAATGCTGGTGCCCCACGACGAGAACGAGGCTGCGATCGCCGAGTTTCACCTTGCGCAGACTATGATTCGCAAAACGCTCAGTCTTGTTTTCCCAGACGACTTTGCCTGTATCCACGGCAAGACCGTAGGTTGTGTCTTTGACGCTCCAGATCACTGTCTCGCCCATCAGGAGCGGCGACTGACTCGGCGGTCCTTTCGGCCAGTGCTTGGTTTGCGGTGTCTTATCGTATTTTGGAAACTCCCAAAGGGCTTTCCCCGTCTTCGCATCCATTGCCTGAAGGGAATTGCTGAAACTCGGGTAGAGGACCTTGCCTGCCGCGACCAGGGGTACGCCGAAGGTGCCGCGATGCTTGTGCGTCTGCAGGTTGTAGGCACGCAACGGCCAGGTGGTCCGCCACAGCGTTTTCCCGGTGCGCGCATCCATGGCGACCACAACCTCGTCCGCCAACGGTCGCCAGTGGTCCTCAACGGCTCGAACCTCGACCTCGTTCCATTTCATTTCCTCAATGAGCTTCTTGAACCCTTCGCCGCTGTACTTGATGCGCCGGCTCTCGTATGCCTTGCTCCAGTCGGTGTCGACGGAACGATTGGGTACGTAAAAGCCGACGTAGACCACACCATTTGAGTAAACCGGTGAACTCGATCCACCTCCCGAGCGGCAACCGGCGGCCCGTGTGGCGTAGCGGTCGTCGGCCGCATTTCCGTATGATACGGGAACTTGGGACTCGCTACGCCAAAGAGGGCGTGATCGGGCCAAGTCGTCGACCAAGGCAGGCCCGTCCGCGCTTGCCTGCAGGGTACCCATGGGCCCGGCGAAATTGGGCCACTGCGCTTTCGGGTCAAAGCTCTCCGCCGGCTTGAGGAACGACCCGCGAACGGAAGATTCCCAAGCTTGCTTTTCACGTCCCGTCAGCTGGAGCCCGACCTTTCCTTGCAGGGATTCTTCCGAGCGAGTGACCTGAAAGGTTAGCTTTGCGACGTCCTGCAGCCTGCCGCGTTCGTCATAGCACCTCAGCTCGAGGGCGCCACCCAAGCCATTGTCCGTCAACCGCAGCGAGTCGTCGTGTTGCTGAACGGCATGCCACCCGTGGCCGATGAACCACCAGTTGGCCAGCTTTTCGTCGCGGAAAGCGAGATGGATGATCTGGGGCGATCGTCCGTCCTTCTCTTCATAGCGCAGTCCCTCGTTCAGCTGGAGACGGGCCACGCGGTATTCACCGGTTGGCCTCTCGGTGCGCGGCGCGACGTCGGCGGCCTCGAGCCCGACCAGGGCAAGGACGATGGAGATAGACGGGAAGAGAGAAAGAAGTTTCATTGACGCAAGGATTTCGTTCTATCCGTTGGGATCTTCCGCTTTGCGGTAGAGAAAAGAGTCGCTCGTTAGGAGTGAGATGATGAGCGACTTCATGCTTCCCCCGCTGTTGACATAGGCCAGATCGGCCCGGCGCAGGGTGGAGGCGTCGCGGAGTGTTTCGTTACGACCCATGAAGTAGCGGAAGGCGTGGCGGACGAAAACTTGTCGGACGCGTGGCGAGTCGGCCAACCTGTGAAGCATGGCCACCGCATCGGGCACTTCGGCGTCGAGTCCCCGTACCCCGCTGTTGGTGATTGCTCCCGTGGTGTCGGCCGGCTTTCCCAGTTCCTTGGTCCGCCAGCGGCCAAAATGGTCGAACATCTCGAAGGGGAGACCGACCGGATTGGTGTTCTGGTGGCACTTCCAACAATAAGCCTCCTCGGTGACCTTCATTTTCTCCCGCAGGGTGAGGGTCTCGTCGTTGGGAAGCTGGGCGTCCACGGTAATCGGCAGGTCGGGGATAATGCCGCCGAGGAGGTTACCCCGCACCCACAGGCCACGCCGGATAGCGTCGTTGTCGAAATTGCCGCTCTTGGCGACCAGCCAGGCGGGTTGGGTCAGGATGCCGGCCCGCTGGGAGCCTGGCAGAGCGACTGGTTGTTCGGGAATCCATTTCCAGTCGGGCGGCAGGCTATAGGCGAGGTGGGCCCCCAAATTTCTAGCGCGGGCCCTGATTGGTTTTTTCGTCTTGGAGTCAATGCCGTACTGGACGAAGCTCTTGTTGGTGGTGAGCAGTTCACGCAAGACGTTCTTGTCCTTTTCGTAGAAGTACATGATGAGCTGGTCGGTGTCGCTCACCAGGACCTCCGGTACGTGGTTGCGGTTGAGTGCTGCGTCCTTGAAGACGTCGGGCGCTCCGCCGTACTCGAAGTATTCGCGGAAGAAACCGAGGATACGCGGCTTGCCGATTTTGTCGTCTGCAAGGATCCGCTCTGCATGGGCCTGCACCTGCCCGCGCGTGATGAGCTTGCCGGTTTCCGCGGCTTTAAGAAGCTCCTTGTCCGGGCGGGCATCGGTCAGGGCATAGGCCAGGGCATAGGCGATTTCACGGGGAGCCAACAGGGCCCGGCCCAGCTTGTCGGGCTCGCCTTGGGCCAGTTCGGAGCGGTAGAGGGCCTCGGGCTTGAGCAAGATGGCGGAGATCAAGTTGCGGACGCCGAGGAGCTTGCCGTCGGACTTCATGCTCTTCATCGAAAAGGCCTTGAGGCGCGCTTGCTCCCCGGGGGTTGGGTTTCGTAGGAGCACCCGGTCGTAAAGCCATTGGATGACGGCGTCGACCTTCGCTTCAGTAGGCGGGGCTTCCTCGGGGTGGATGAGGTTAAAGAGCTGGTTGGGGGTGGAGTTGCCTTTGGAGATCTTGCCGTTGACCACCCGCACCTCGGTCAGCTGGCTGGCGGCGGTCGAGGCGTTGGCCATCAACTGGGCAAGGTCCGCCCCGGCGAGGAGATACTGATTGTCGTAATCGCGGAAGCCGTGCCCGCCGGACTTGAGGGTGAAGGGGCGCACGTACTTGCCGTTCTTGGCAATGGCCCGGATGCCAGACTCGTAGACCGAGGGGCGGATGCGCCAGATGCGGGGCGGCGACCAGGCGGGGCCGAAGTCCTCGGCGCTGAAAAGTTGTTTGTGCTTCACGTAGTTGCCGGCCCCGGGGCGGAGCAGTTTGTTTTCCGGTTTCCGGCCGCCCTTGAGGAGTTCGGCCCGGATCCATTGGGTGAGGCTGTGGCGCTCGGCGGTGGTGGGTTGGGACTTCTTCTCAGGCGGCATCTGGCCCAGCTCCAGCTGGTGCAGAACCTTTTCCCAGCGGCCGAGGTCGGGGCCGTTGACGAGGTTGCCGTCGATCTTCTCCAGCGAGAGGTCGCCCTTGGAGGTATCGTTGTCGTGGCAATCCATGCAGTAGCGCTCGATCAGAGGCGCGACGAGGTTACGGTAACCCTGACCGTCCGGCTGTGCTTCAGAGGCCTGAGACGTGGCGCAGAAGAAAAGAACCGCTGTAATATACTTCTTCATTTCTTCCGGGCGAGCACCACTCGCATACCACGAAAGTCCGAGTGCCCTTCGTTGTTGCTGAACTTGCAGAACAAACGAAAACCGCTCTGGCAGTACGCAGCCAAACTGCACCACGCGCCTCCGCGGATGACGATGTTGCTTCGCTTTTCCACATCTCCCAGAGGATCATTACCGCCAGGAAGTTGGGTCAGGTATTGGTCCTGCACGAATTCGGAAACGTTGCCGTGCATGTCGTGAATTCCCCAAGCGTTGGGCAGGTACGAACCGATTGGCGCCGGACGCCGGCCTACACCGTCGTTGGCCGTCAGGTCACCGTAATGAAAGGAATCGTCTTCCTGGTGCAGCGAGCGATCCGCGTAGTTGGCATAACGATGAAGGTCGCGAACGGAATCCCCGAAGGAGAATCGTGAAGTGCTGCCTGCTCGGCAGGCATATTCCCACTCGGCTTCGGTCGGCAGGCGATAGCCCCAACCCGATGGCAGACAGCCTGCTTTCTTTTCCATCGGTTCGAGAGTCCCCGATCCAAATTTCAGCGCACTCGGACCCTTGATTCCAGTGATGGGTTGATTGGCGTGAACCAACGGAACTAACTCTCTTCCTTCCGGGTTTCGTTTTCTCGCTCGGCCATAGTCGCCCAAAGTGAGTTCATACTTGCTCATCCAGAAGCCCCCACTGATGGCGACATCCGTCTGCCTCGCGTCACGTGTGTACGGTGTGGACGCGTCCGCCAGGCCCATGCGAAACGAGCCCGGTGGACACCAGCAGAAGACCATGCCCAGGCTGTTGAACCATTCGTCTCCGGGTTTTGGGTTGCTCGGCGGCAGCCTGGTGGTCGCGATCTTGCGTTTGCGTGATGACACGACGGAGGCGGAGGCGTCCTTCGGCAACGAGAAGCGATACCAAAGTTCCTGTTTGCCGCCCGACTGTTTCGCGACGTCGGCCTTGACCCTGGCCATCACCTCACCGAGTGGTTGATCCCTGGCCGTCAAATGACGAGCCAGGCTCTCTGCCAGCGCGGAAGAAGTGCCGGCGGGAAGCGATTTTCCAGGCGGAACCGCATAGCATACCATTCCGCCGGGCCATGTCTTCGGATCGATGGCCGCCAGGCCCTGCTGGCTCGCCTTGGCCTTCGGATAATTGTAAGCGCAGTCGAGCACGAGCAGGTTCAATCGGGCGTGGCTTCGCATGCGAAAGACTCGGACGATGTCCTCCAGTCGGCAGGGACTGTTGTCGGCAATTCCCCAGATACCTGAATCGGGCTCGTGGTAATACTCCTTTACCTTTGTGCCATCCGGCTTTTCAACCGTTCGTGACAGCTTACGGTCGTAACCGCTGCCGTATCCGCAAAAATAAACCAACGACACTCCGCCGTTGGGACAGGTGGACGCATAGGACTCGAGTTCCTTGCGAAGGTTTGAATTCTTCGGGACGTTTTCCTTTACCGTCACCGCGAAGCCGGCCTGCTCCAGTGCCTTGGCGAGCTGCGCGACGTTGGCTTTTGCCTTCGGCAGTTGGTGCTCGCCGTAATCGGAGTTGGCAATCAGCAGCGCGGTCCTGTCCGCAGCGAAGAGAGGAACGCTCAGGAAGAGCGCGAGCAAGGGAAGTAAACACCTGGCATGCATCTTGGGTAAACGGATTGATTGCGCCTACGCGAACAGAGGTTCCAACGGCCCGTCTCCATGGGCTTCGCCTTTGAGCATGGCGTCGTGCACTCCAAAGTATTCGCGCTTGTCACCGGCGGCGTGCAGCAACGTGGTGTAAAGGTTGCCGATTTCACGGTGACCATCCTGCATATAGTGTGGAAAGTCGATGTACTGACCGCCTTTAAGGCCGGTGTTCTTGCCTGGGATCAAAACAAAGGGCCATTGCCCACAGCGACTATGATGCGCCTCGGCTGCATCGGAGAGATACACAATCACAGTGTTGTCCAGCATCGTGCCATCCCCTTCCGGCACCGCATCGAGTTTCTTCATCAGGTCGGCGATGAGTTGAAAATGAAATTTATGAATTTTGACCTTGAGCTGGTTGGGGCTCATGCCGTTGAAGCTGCCGCCGTGGCCGATACTGTGTTTACCCAGGTCAATTCCCAAGCCCGTAAACCGTATGCTGAAGTAGGGATTTCCGACACCCGACGCAATGGTGATTGAATTGGTGAGACCGCCGATAAGGGCGGCCGCAGCGATGTCGAACTGGGCATCGAGGCGATCGGACTCGACCTCCGACTTGAACTTGTCGGTGACTTTGGGAGCGGTTCGTCGCAACGTACCTTCGATCTGGCCGAGGCGACTTTGGCGGTTACGCATATCCTCGTAACCCTTGAGATGAGCTTCGAGCTTACCGTGTTCGGCACTGGCGACTTGACCCTGCAGGCGTTTGACGTCGTCGCGCAGGAAATCGAGCAGGTTGGTCCTGGCGTTGAACTCGGCCTTGGAGTTGCCACCGGCGATGCTGCCAAAGAGCGCGCCATAGGCGGTCATCGGCTGGCAGATCGTCGGCGTGGGTTGGCCCTTGCCCCAAGCCGAAGAGTTGTAGATGACGTCATGCTCCTTGCGGTCGGAGATACCGATGCCGAAGTGCGGGAAAATGCCGCCGAGTTTCTTGCCGAGCGCGACGTCGATGGTCTCGCCGGTCGGCGTGCCGCTATGGCCGACACCACTACCGCAGTTATAAGCGCCCAACGCGCCAAAGTCATTCGAGTGCCCGCCGCCGGCAATCCGCCCTGATAATCCGTGCACGATGGTCAGGCGATCCCGATAGGCTTTAATCGGCTGCAGCGACTCTGGCAACTGTTTGCCCGCATGGGGTTCGTTGACCATTTCGGTCACGCCCTGCATATTGGGAACCTTGGGTTTACCTACATGAACATTCGGACGTTTATAACCGATTGGTGTGATGTGCGGAGGCTCCAGCCCGTTGCCTTCAACAACAAATACAAAACGCGTCGGAAGCTTGGTTCCGGCGGCCTGCGCCTTTATTTGCGAGAGGATGGGCGAAAGGAGAAGCCCACCGGTCGTTGCGGCGGAAGCGCGGAGAAACTGTCGCCTGCTATTCATGGCTGAAATAGTAGGCTTGGGAGAGCGGTTTGTCAAAGGACAGGCGAGGTTTCATGCGTCTCATTTCATTTGGTTTGCGTCGGCGTGAAGGCAATGATAGTGCGTCCTCGCTTGGGGTAAATTACTACTTCGCCCCCTTTTTTGGCCACCGCTTTCCAGTCGGCAGGCAAGCCGTCGACCTGAAACCGGACGTCCTTTTCCAGATCAACCTGAACAGCACCAGCACTGGTCGCAACACGCATCGTCTTTTCGTTCATGGCGACGATGTTTCCTCGGATCGTATCATCATGTGAGCGAACCAAAATCTTGTGGGGTGTTTTTTCCTTTCGATAATGGCAGAGCACAGCGTTGCGTCCCGCCTTAGCCGCGATATTTGCCGGAGCAAGTTTCCCATCGAGGACGAAGGAAACTTTCTTGGCATTCAGCGTGAGTTTCTCTTTCTTGCTTTTAAGCCAACGTTCACAGGTGACTTGCGCTGGAATGTCCAGCACTCGATCGGAAGTCTTGGTTTGGACCTCACCCAGCACCGCCCGGCAACTGAGGTCATTAGCCAGGCCACGTTTGCCTTCTTCCACCGGTTGTTGTTCGGCGGGATCAAAGGCCGTGTCCGCGTTCCACAAGGCGACTATCTGTGGCCGTGGTTCATGGATCTGGACCCAGTTTCCCGGCTGCAGGGCGGTGGCCGCATCGGTTGGCTTGTCTTCCAACCTGAACGAGACGCCCGCATCGTAAGGTATCTTCATTTCCACCGGCGGATTGGTCTCAATGTGAACGTCCTTGTGGGTGCGGTGGATGCGCAACGTGAATGCATCCTTGCCGGTTGACACCACCTCACCCCATTGAAAATTCGAGGTGGTTTGTAGGTCCAGCCAGGTGGTCTCGTAGAAATATCCCCACAGGCCTGGCTGGATAGCCTTGGAGAAAGTGGCTGCATTTACCATGCGCCCATTGATGACACATACCGAGCCGATCTTGAGCACCCTTTGGTCAATGGACTCGCCCACTTTCGATTGGCGCCCGAACTTCCCCCGGCTGATGTAGTCGTAATAGTCGATCTGGACTGTGAAATGGGTAAGCGTATCCTTTTGTTTGGCCACCGCTGGTTTTACCGCCGTGACCTTTCCGCAAAATGCAGCCGTTGCCCCCCAAACCGGGCCCACCGCCAACATCAACGACATTGGCACCGCTATCAATCGGCCAACGAATCTCATCAATGAATGGGTCTTTATGTTATTTCTCCTTGTGCAAATCTTAGCAAGCGATGGTTCCGGCACGTCAGACATCGAAACGCTTTTCACTCTTTTTGCCGGGCGACATCGGTTTTGACGTGCCGGAACTGGTTTTCGGTGGACTGAAATCCGGTTGCATGAGGGCTGACGAGGATGCCGGCGTGCAGCTTGTCTGTTGGCTTTTCATGACCGATGGTGTTCTGGTGAAAGATCACGTCGTGATGGTGGCCGGGGAAGACGTCCACGGCCTGATTGACGATCACGCCGTTGATCTTGATCGTCACCGTACGGCCACGGCAGATGGCCTCCACTCGGGTCCACTCGCCCTTGGGGCTGGCCACATCCTTGTTGCCTCGCGAATCGGTAGTGATGCGTTCACAAATCATGAGATTCATGTGCCCGTCGGACTCGAATTTTGTCGGGCGCCCCTTGCCGGTTTCACGGTAACAGATGACGAGCTTGTCACCGTCGAGTTTGTATAAGGCCAGGTAGGTTTTTTCCTTGTCCCCTTCCTTGCCGGAGAACCCGACCAGGTCGATGGTCTTCGGTGACGCGGTTTCGTTGAGGGTGCATCGTTTCCAGGCGCAGTTGCTCAGCCCCTGCTTCGACTCGCGCTTACCGTCGCCGCGCAAGACCTGAATCTCGTCCTTGCTAATGATCAGTTTCGGAAATGATTCCTTGCCGGTCTTCTTGTCTTTGCGGAAACCGAGACGGCTCATCCGATCCCTGCCGTCGTCTTGGAACTCAGCGATCTTCCAGGTGCCGATCATCGCTTCACGATCGCCGGCCATCACTGTTGGTGACCATAAAACAACAATAAATGAGAGTAGCAGCGTTTTTAATATCAGCCTTTTCATTGTCCCAGTCTCTAGAAAAGTTCGGCGATCGGTTCGCTGCCTGTGTTCGTATAGGGCACAGGCCGACCGTCGACATCGTAAGTACCCTCGTGGTCGATTTCCAGCGCCTTGCAGATGGTGGCGAAGAAATCGCCGGCACTGACCGGGCGCTCGGCCACCTCTACTGCGTCAGGTGAAGTCTTGCCAATCACCTGTCCGGTCTTAAGTCCGGCGCCGGCGAGCACTGTGGTCCAGCACTTTGCGTAGTGCCCGGCGCCCTTGTGATGGTTGTTGCCGCCGCCGACGCCGGCAACGGGGCCGCGGCCGAATTCGCCCATCCACACGACGAGTGTGGTCTCGAGCATACCGCGCTGACGCAGATCTTCGATGAGCGCGGAAAACCCGATGTCGAGTTCCGGGCTGCGTTTGAGTATCGGCTTCGCGGCGCCACCGTGATGGTCCCAGCCGCCCCAGCTGATTTCGACAAAGGCGACACCGGCCTCGACCAGGCGCCGAGCTTGCAGGCATTGCTGGCCAAAACCGCTTTTGCCGTACATGTCTCTGATCTTCTGGGGTTCGCTCTTGTAGTCGAAGGCTTTGGTCTGATCCGTCCGCATCAACTCAACTGCTTTGCGATAACTGGCGGCGTGAGCGTGAATCTGCGGGGAACCGAAGCGTTGGCCTTCAAGCCGGTGCGTTTCCTGGAGCAGCGAAATTCGTGCATCAGCGCGCGGCTCAATTGGCGGGCGTAAGTTGCCAATGCTGCTGCCGGCGAGCATCATCGGTGCATATTCGGCGCCGAGCGCACCAGAGCGATGAAACTTCTTCGGCACCCGCGAAGACCCGAGGTTGATGTAGCTGGGCAGGCCGGTGTCCGGCCGTCCGAGTTCGCGCGCCACAATGGAGCCTACACTGGGATAATCTATCGCGGCGTTTGCGCGGTAGCCCATGTGCATGAGGTACTGGCCTGCATCATGGTTGTTCAGGCCGGTGGTCATGGTACGGATTAAGGCCAGATCTTGCATCTGCCCGGCCAGCAGAGGCAGGTGCTCGCTGATTTCTATGCCGTTGACACTGGTGTTGATCTTTTTATAATCAGGTTCCACATCCGGGATGGTGAAGGTGTGAGTCTGGCTCGGCCCACCGTCCAGCCACAGCAGGATACAGCTTTTAATCCGCTGCCGCCCGTTCTCAGCAGCATTGGCACGCGCAGCCAGCGCCGGCAGCCAGCCTGACATGGATGCGCCGAGGACGCCGAGCGAGGACATCTGCAGCCAGCGCCTTCGGGAGATGCATTGCTCTGGGGAGCGCTGAAGAAATATGTTTGGGCTATTCATGATTATCGAGTATCTCTGATTGTGCTAATGATTAAAAATGTACTCACCGCTGTTGACCAGGACCCACAGCACATCCGCATAGGGATCGGGAGTTTGGTCCGGTTGGTCTTTCCGGGGGGTCGGCGGCCGGTATTTTTTCTGTGATGTCAAAGCCTTGATCTCGGCAATCCCGGTCTTCACGAATTCGGTCATGCGTGCCGATTCCGCGGCAGTCGGCGGCCGATTGAGCACCTGCAAGTAAATTCGCCTGAGCACCGCAGCAGGTTCTTCGTCGGAGCTGCCGCGATGCAGGATTGCGTTGCGGTTAAATAACTTTCCGTCGCCGTTCATGGTGCGCAGCGCCTGCTGCAGTCCGCGGGTGAACTCTGTTGCAGGACCAGTCCCCGTCTCGTAAGTTTCGAGGAAGTATCGCTCGAAAAGATGCCCATTCTTATCCTCTCGTTGCCGCTTCACTTCAGCGGCGAAAGTGGGCAGTGTAATTTGCAGTGTCGCGAATAGCTGCTCTTCGGTGAGCTGCTTCAGCGCCTGATGGCTGAAGAGTTTTACGTCCTTTTCGTTACCCGATACAGGCTCGCTCGAGCGCTGATAAGTTTTACTGTTGCATATGCAGCGAATCAGGTGTTTGATATCGTACTCGCTCCCGGAAAATTCGGCAGCCAACTCCGCTAGCAACTGCGGGTGCGACGGAGGGTTGTCCTCCGACATGTCATCCACTGGTTCTACGAAGCCACGCCCGAGCAACTGGCCCCAGAGACGATTGGTGTATGCACGGGCGAAATAGGGATTCTCCGGCGCCGTCATCCATCTGGCGAATTCGCTTCGGTAGGGCTTGCTGGTGTCGAGTTCGGGAACAGAGCGGTCCAGATAACGCGAGCGAATCATGCGCCCGG